>ERZ791852.1513-NODE-1513-length-13778-cov-14.884209_pt1 | contig 13778 bp, 15 predicted proteins | sample MGYA00510287_ERZ791852 | MGnify/ENA primary metagenome ERZ791852 (study PRJEB30046, sample SAMN00715257) | human gut metagenome | study: EMG produced TPA metagenomics assembly of the A metagenome-wide association study of gut microbiota in type 2... | reverse complement strand
TTGTAATTGATGGTGAAGGTTCAAAGGTTATTTGCAAAGACTAATTTGAAAATTCCAATAAGTTGGGTAGATAACCAGTTGAAATTATCTACCTTTTATTATATAATCGTAACAAGAATTAGTAAGTTGTCGCTATGGTAAGTTGAAGGAGAAATCTTATGAAAAAGAAGATATGTATTGGTGTAGGAATACTTTTAATGATACTTATAGTTGCAGGAATTGTAACAAACTATATAGATAGTGGTAGAGTAGCAACAGGACACGAGCCAAAGTATTGTATCAAAATAGTTAATAATGATGGCAGTAAAGTGACATATTGGGGATTAGGCTATAAGGTTATTAGATATGTTGGAGTATCTCCAAATGAGCCTTATGAAAGTAATATAGGCGTAAAAATGGGAAATTGGTTTATGAAATATAAATTACCAATAGATAGTGAATTTAATAAAGAAAATAGCAGTAATATAAGTAACTTAAATGATTTTTACAATACTGAACTGACAAAAAATAGAGATATAAGAAATTTATCAAAGGAATATACATCTTTTGATGCTCAAAAAGATAACTGTTTTGTTATAGGTGCAATGGTTCATAATGATAATTTATATAGCGAATTTATGGAAAACTACAAAAATAAAAAAACAGCATTTATTAGAGTGGCTCAAAATACTGTTGAAGGAGATTTAATCTTAACAGATATTTTATATTACGAGAAATCAGATAAATTATATATAGTTACTGATAATACAAGAGATAAGTTTTCAGCAGAAACTGATAGAATAATTGAATTGAAAGAATTTAATTATACATCAGAATATAAAAATAATAATCACTTATATTGGGTTTTATACAACGAAGATATAACTGAAGAAAATTTTAAAACGGATAATGTATTTGAGATAACAACTATTAACTAAATATATAAAGGAAATATAAAAGTTATGAATAAAGAAAAATTAAAAGTAAAAATATTTTTGATTTTAAGTCTTGTATTTGCAATTTTAACTTTGATTGGCGGATACTTGGTAATCACTTATAAATTAGATAATGCTGGATATTCAGTTATACCAATGTCATTTACACTAACATTCAGTATATTATATAGGAATAGCAAAAAAGACAAAGAGTAATACAAATTTCAAGTAACTTTTTAAGAAAAGTTTAATATAAATCTTTTTGAAATAATGCTATAATTGATATGCGAGAAAATTAAAAATAATTTGAATGGAGGTTTTTATGAAAAATAGAAATGTATTATTTGTGATATTAGGTATAATTGTATTAGTAGCATTAGCGATAGGAATTTTTTATCATTTTAGAGATAGAAGGACTTATACACTTAATTTACCTCAACTTGAAAAATTAGAAAGTATTTCATTAAATCAAAATGAAAAAGATATTATTATTAATGACACAGAAGAAATGAAAGATATACTATATGTTTTAAATGGGACAAAAAGAGTAACTAAAAACGAAAGTGTACAAGATGCACCTATAAATATTGATGAAGAAATAAAAGTTGATTTTCAATTTATAGAAGCTGGAGTATATACAATATTTGTATATAAGAAAAACAATAGTTATTATATTGAACAACCATATAATGGTATATATCAAATAAGTGGAGATGAATACAATTCGATAGAGAAACTTGTTAGATAAATTACAATAAGTTGGGTAGATAACCAGTTGAAATTATCTACCTTTTATTATATAATCGTAACAAGAATTAGTAATTTTAAAGTGATATTTTAGTGGTAAAATAAGCTGAAAATAATTATAATAGCACATTTAGTTAAATTATCATATATTATAATATAAGTAATATATGAAAGGAATTTAATTAAATGTATAATATGAATGATTTATATAAAAACTATTATGATAATTATAGACAATATGATGATGTATATGGCTATATAAACTATTATAATATGGATTATAATAGGATGAATCCATATTATATAAAAGATTATGGAGCAGAACCATTTGTGATTAATATAAATGAAATAACAAAGCAAAACAAAAATTTTCGTACAGCATTATGGACAGGACAACATTTACAAATTACATTAATGAGTATAAATGTAGGAGAAAGTATTGGATTAGAAATGCATTCAAATTTAGACCAGTTTATTAGAATTGAGCAAGGATTTGGTTTAGTTCAAATGGGTGATAATAAAAATAATCTTAATTTTGAAAGAAAAGTATGTGATGATTTTGCTATCGTAATACCAGCAGGAAAATGGCATAATCTTACTAATATAGGAAATCTTCCAATTAAATTATATTCAATATATGCACCACCACAGCACCCAAAAGGAACAATCCATAGGACAAAAGCAGATGCAGAACATTAATAAAAATAGAATGTTATAGATTAATCTAAAATAGGTTAATCTATATTTTTTAGTAACACATTGAAAATTTTAATCATATATACATATAAGGGGGAGTTATATATGCCTAAAAAAAGTTCTATTTTAAAATTTGAAATTATAAGTACTATTTTTATAATGATAGTAGGAACACTTTTACATTTTACATTTAGGTGGTCTAATAATAATCCATTAGTAGGGACATTTAGTGCTGTAAATGAAAGTACATGGGAACATTTGAAATTATTATTTTTCCCAATGCTAATAAGTACTATTATAGGTTTTTCTTATAAAGGGAAAGTTATACCTAATTATTTATGTGCTAAAGTGTTAGGAATTATATTAGCTATGTCTTTTGTAGTAATATTTTTCTATACATATGTTGGAATAATAGGAACAAACTTTGCTATTGTGGATATTGGTAGTTTTTTTATAGCAGTAGGGTTAGGGCAATATGTGGCATATCAAAAAATGCAATCAACATCTTCTTGTAGTAATGTAATACCTACTATTATTTTATTAGTATTATGTTCGTGCTTTTTAATTTTTACATTTTTTCCACTTCATATTGCATTATTTGAGGATCCAATAATTGGTTCGTTTGGAATATAATAAGTAGAAAATATTGATATTATAATAATGTAAAAGATAGATTATAGTATGCTATAATCATCTTGATAAATTACAATTTCAAGAGATGATTAAATAAATATCATCTCTTTTTAAATTTTTAAAATTAATGTCAAACAATTGTTTACGATACAAAAATAAAGTTATATAATACAATTAAAGTTTATTTTAGGAGGTGGAATATGTAAGAATAAAATATAATTGAAATTATAAAATCAAAAATAAGCAATTTAAAATTTTTAGGCATATAACTTGATGTCTAAAAATAAGAATAAATTATAAAATTTTTAAAATTAATAATAATTAAAGCAAATTATAAAATTATTGCAAAATGATAGTTAGTAGTAAAGGGAAGGGCTAAAATATAGCTCTTCTTATTGCTTTGTGGAAATACATAACATTGCACAAAATCAAAGTTTTGTGCAACAAGAGATAGGAGCAAAATAATAGAACCCCTTTTAGAGTCCTACCCGTCAATATATTGCCATTCATAGCCTATATGGCTTTTATCGTTATTTATTTAGCAATCGTTTGACTAACATTATTACTTTATTATTTATTACTTGTAATAATGTTAGTCTAGTCCCAGATATTTGCTTCTAAAATCAATTTTAAACCATTTTTATAATTTATCTTTATAATTTTACATCTAAATAATTTTTCTATTTAAAATTTAATTTTGTTATTCACTAATTTTTATTTAATATTATATTTTATATAAATTTTTTCAAAAATCTCCCAAATGCCTATTTCTCTATATTTGCCATATTTTATCAACAACAAACTATAAGTCTCAAAAATAAAAACGTCTTAAAATCGATTCTCGTGCGTCGCTTTTTTGAGCTATTTTTGATGTTTTTGGTATATCCATATAATTATATATTTTTTCTATAAAAAATCCCTAAACACTAGAATTATCAGTATTTTGGCAAAATGCTAACCAACAAGTTATATGGACTAAATATTAAAATGGCTTAAAATTGATTCTCGTAAGCCGTTATTTTAAGTTTTTTATAGATATTTTTATATTTGCAGATAATTATAAAAATTACATAACATTAAAATTCACAATTAACAAATGTTCGTTTTAAAAAAATCTATAAATTTAAAATATTTAATTTATAATTTTATAAATTTTTAAATTTCAAATACAATAATTTTTTAGTTTTATTTTTTAATCTTAAAATTTTTTATTATAAATCTGAAGTAAATTTTTTTGTAAAAACTTTGCACAAAATTTTTCTAAAGATCTTTTTATATATAAAATAATTATATTAAATATACAACATTAAAAATACGGCGTTCCCCCCTACTCTACTCATTTTTATTCAAATCAGAAAAATCAGCACACTTTAAAATTCTTATCATATGTGTTTGATAGTTCTAAATTCATTATATCTACATTTAGATTTTTTGCAATATTATGTTTTACTACATTTTTTATTGTCCTTATTATATTGTTCACTAAATCTAGCTATATCTTCTAAATTAATTTGTTGATTCATGTATTTTTAAACCTCCTTTTTAGATCATATCTATAGATTTTTTCATATTTGCCATTATCTAATGGAGCATCTTCTATATACTCCCATCCTGTGTTTTCGTAATAATTATTATGCTCTGTGATTAAATATAAATAATTGTAATTTTTTTGTTTAGCATATTCTATACTTACTTGTTGTAATTTCTTCCCTACGCCTTTGTTTCTATAATCTTCCCTTACATATAAAGTTGCCATCCAAGGAAATAAATCTTGTCTTGCTTTTAAATCATTTACCCATAAAGATACTACACCTATTACTTCATTATTACATTTAGCAATAAACATTTTTGGAATATCATTCTTATTTATAGAGTGTCTTGTCCTATATATAACATCTTCTAATTTTGCACCATTTTCTTTTGACCACTCTTTCCATATCCACTCTGATACTTCTTTTAAATATTCTTGCTCATTTGCTAAATCAACTATTGTAATTTCATTCATTTTTAATATTACCTTTCCAAATCTTTTTCTGGCTCTAAATGTTCTAATACTTTTTTGATATTGCCATTCATAATTATTAGTTCTTTATCCTTTTGAAATCCAATTTTTCTATACCAATTTTGCGGAAATTGATTTTCATCTCCATAGGTATGAAATTCTATAACTTTAGTGTTATAAATGCGTTGTGCTTCTAATAGATGCTTTTTTATAATTCTCTCGCTAAATGTCGGTTTTGATAGTTTTTATCAACAAATAATTCTGTATCTATTAATCTATTCCCATCAAACCATGGTTTAACTCCAGACATAATAGCACCAACTACTTTTTCATTTTCTTCAGCAACAAAGAATAGATTTCTTTGTTTTTCATACAAATAGTTAAGCAATTTTTCTGCACTTTGAATACTCCAGAATTCTCCAATATCTGCATCATCATATAATTCTTTATATATGGTGCTAATGTTTTAATATCTTCTAATTTCACTAAACGAATCATTTTTATTATTCTCCTTCAATATTATTTTTTTCTTTTTAAAATCAAACCTGTATATTCCAATTATCGTAGATATTGTCATAAAAGAATCTGAAATAGCAGCAGTATAGGCTCTACATACTTTCCTCAATAAATTTAAATTTATCTTCTATTTCTGCGTGAATTTGATAAATATTACCAATAATTGATTCTAGTCCTCTATTTCTTTCAACTGCAAAAAGCGAACTTTCTTCGTTGAATTTTAATTTATTAATTATATTTATACATTCTTTATATTCAATTTTTCTATCATCTACATTTCCTTCAATTTTCTTTAATGTTCTATGATCATAGTCATCTAATAAATCTAATGCTTTTGAATATCCTCCAATTACTTTCAATATTTCTTTTGCATCATTTTCTTCTAATCGTTCATCAATACGATTGGCAATATCTATTAGTTTTATAGTTTTTTCTAAATATTCTAATCTTTTTTGATTTACAGCATATCCTTTTAACATGTAGTCTTTTAAAACATTAGTTGCCCATTTTCTAAATGTAATACCTTGTTGTGATTTTACTCTATAACCAACAGAAATAATCATATCTAAATTATAATAATTTGTTGGCTTATCAGAAAATTCGGAATTTCCGAATTTAGTCATTGTTTCATTTTCTTCTAACTCATTTTCTTTATAAATATTTTTAATATGTTCATTAATTGTTGACTTAGCTTTACCAAATAATTTCGACATTTGTTCTTGTGTTAGCCATACAGTTTCATCTTTTAGGTTTACTTCTAATTTTACTCATTGGTTTTCAAATAAAATTATTTCGTTTCTTTTTTCGTCCATAAGAACACATCCTTTATATATAATCTAGTTCTTATTGTATTTATTGGTACTTATAATTTATAATTTTTAGTATTTTCAAACTATTGTACATATTTTATAACAAGAACGAATATTTGTCTATGCTTTTTGAAAAATTTATAGTTTATATTTTTTCTTCTTTTTTATTTATAATATAAAAAGTTCCGCGTATCAAAGTTTTGTGCAAAAAGTAGTAGGAGCAAAATATAAAACCATACATATATGCTCCTACCCGCAAAATCTTGCTACTCCTTGCTATTACTAGTATTTAAGCTATTTATTCTAACAACAAACTATATTACTTTCTTATAAAACTCTCTTAAATTTGATTCTGATTAAAATCGATTCTCGTGCGTCACCTTTTCAGCCTTTTTCGAGCATTTTTAGTAAATGCCTAAAAATCAGCATTTCTACTAAAAATTATATAATAAACACTAGATTTATAAATTAGCATATCTAATCATAAACATATAACTTGTTTGATTAAATATAAAAATGTCTTAAAATCGATTTTAGCGTGTTATAATTGCAAAATTATATTATGGATTTGTAATCTAAAATTATATAATATTTATAAGAAAATTTGTTAAATTATAATGTAAAATTATTTACAAGTATTATTAACAAATGTTCGTTAATAAAAAATTATATGAAAAATTTAACTTTACACAAAATTTTAAATTTTAAAATTTTTAAATCTTAATTACTAAATTTTTTTACTTTAAATTTTAAGTTTCTTTTTTTCTTTTACTAAATTTTTATTTTATATATTTATTTTTCTGTTTTGAAATATACATTTCTAAAAATAGCCTATTCCCCTATTCCCTACTTATTTTGCTGCATATATAAAGATTTTATACTAATGCAATAAAAAAGACAACCTAAAGTGTTATAATCACACCTCAACTACTTTCATACATATTCTTAAAATAGAGCTATTAGGAAAAGATATTTTATAAAATTTTGTATAATTATTAACTAATTTGTTTTTTAATAATTATAGCGTCTACAAATTTGCAGACGCCTTTTTTCCTAATCTTTTTTTTCAATTAATTCTTGATATTCAATTGAGTCTTTATCATAATATTTTTTATGCAATTGACTATATTTGTTTTCAGAAGCAGGTATTATTATTTTTTCAGTTACAAATACAGTTGAACCTATAATCAATAAAATAATAGGGCCTATTAATAAAGAATCAATTGCTAAACATATAACCAATGCAACTAGTGGAATAAAGTATATAAATCCAATTAATGCAACCACATGTAAAGCCCGTACTGATGCTATGTATGTAGATTTTGAATCAAAATTTTTATTAGTAAACTTTTTTATCATTTTCAAAGTTAAAAAACATACAATAATTTCAATACAATAAACATGGAATAATGCCAGTAGGGCAATGGTAAGATTTGTCATAAAAATTTCCTCCTTAACTAATTGGTTTTCGAGTTAATATTAAATATCTATAGAATAATTTTAACATATTTTATGAGAAAAGTAAATCTGTTATCATAATTGTTTTTATTCCAACATTTGCAATACTCAAACTTGAGTAGTTTTATTCATTAAAACATAATCATTTCAATACTTTAAAACTCATATTTTTTTATTTCGCAATTTTTCAATCCCCTATCCAAGAACAAACCATTTTGTATACCTTCAAAATAGCCATTAAATGCTTTTGATACTCCATTGTGAGCTACTACTAGAACATTTTTATATCCTTTTATTTTTAATTCATCTAAAAAGTTATATATTCTTTTAAAGAATTCTTGTATATTTTCACTTGTTCCATATTGTATTTCGGTATAATAGTTCCAGTATTCATCTCTATTTGTTACATCTAAAGGTTTTCCAGACAAACTACCAGGATTTCTTTCTTCTAATCTATTATCAATAATTATTTCTTTTTCTTTAACATTTATAATTTTAGCTGTATGCTTTGCTCTAATTAAAGGAGAGCAAATTACAATATCATAATCAATTGTTTTTATTCTTTCTCTTAATTCTTCAGCCTGTTTTATACCTTTTTTAGTTAAATCTTCATTTTCATTATTATATTGTTGTAATGCATTATGTGGAACTTCTCCATGCCTTATTATATATACTCTCATTATATTTCACTCCAGTTTTTCTATTTTTTTATATTTCTTTCTTAATATCGTTTATAAATTCAGGTAAATTAGTAAATGTAGCTATAACTCCTATACCGCTTTAGGAACTTTAATTGATATTCCTGCTTTTTTATATTCTTGTTCTATGTATTTTTCTAAAGTAGGAAACATATTTTGAAGACATAGGCACGAACCACAATATATTTTTATCAATTTTATCTCTAAAGCAAAAATAAGTTGACCTTTTTGTAGCAGTTTCTTTATTTTCCATCTATAATTTTCATCTTACTCCTTATATAATAAAAAGGGAGTACAAAGACTCCCAAATTTATTTGCCAGTGTATTTTCTCTTTGCCAACTGGGTGGCTGATTAATCGATTATCTAGGGTATTTTACTCTTTGCCTCCTAGTAGGCAGTATTTATTTATATAATTATAAATATTTTGAGTATATACCTATTCTACTATTGTAATAGTTTTTCTAAGATTCTATCAATATTAGGAAAAACAATATTTTTCATACCATTGTTATATAAATTTAAAACTTTATTAGATTTATATATTATCTCTGTTTGCAATTGATTAGATACTTTTATAGGAACTTTGTTTTTTATATATTGACTTTCTATGTAATCCAATGTTACTGGGAACATATTTTGTATTAAAAATGCACTGTATGTATTTGCAATATCGCCAAAAACAATAGTATCAACGGATGGATTTTTACCTAATTTTATTTGTTTTTGAATTTTGCTATCATATACTTTTTTATATTTTTCTATTTTTGTGCTAACAGGAATAAACCATATAATATTATCATATTTTTTACTTTTAATACAATAATAACAAGGTCTTTTATTTCCACTTTCTTTATTTTTCATCAATTCTGGATCATCCATAATATCAAAAAATGAATCTTTTATAAAATAAAAATATCCTACATCTATTTGCATAACTATTTCTCCTTATATTATCAAAGGCTTACCATCTCTGGTAAGCCTCGAAAATTTATACACTCTCTAATTTGTTAGTCGCTCAAAGAGGCGGCGACAAACACATTTATTCACTCTCTCATTTGTAACTCGCCAAAGAGGCGGCGACAAACACATTTATTAAAAACAACGATGTTCTTAATTATTATATTCATAATAGCATGAAATATGTCATTTTGTCAATAATTTTAATAAATTTTCCTGTATTTATTCAACAATAAAAGTACAAACTTGCCTTTCTAATTTCAACTTGAGACTTGAATACTCCTTATATATCTTTTATAAAATATTTTTAAACATTTCATTTTCAATTATAGATTCTAAAGAAACGTTTTTATTTAGGAAATCATTTACTAGATTATCATTTGTGATTTGAATTGGATTTATTGAATTAATTTCAGCATTGTTATTATTAGTAAAATTTTCTGTCTCTATAAAAAATTTCTTATCCATACTAAACCTCCTATATTTCTTTAAAAATCAATTTATTTTTTAAATTTGAACTGTGTAATACATATTCTGAGAATTTACTAATGTGTTTCTTATGATTCATCATTTTAAATATAACACTCAAATCTTGATGATATTGTATATTATTGTCAATATTTATTCTATTTCTGATATGAAGTAAATAATTTTCAATAAGAGAAAATATGTTTTTATTTTTAAGTAAAAATTCATATTTTCCATTTGATAAGATATAATCATATTCCGCATTAAAGTCATTTATCATTTTCTCTGAATATTTTTTAGGATTATTAATTGCAAAATAATATAGTTTATTATCTATAAAATTTCTCCATAAAGCCACATAATTCATTACTTCAGAATTTCTTTGACTAATGTGTTTGGCATATACATAATATTTTTTTTCTTCATCTACATATGTTTTTATTTTATCATTTAGATTCGTAACATTACAAACTTCAACATCGGAAAATATGTCAATTATATTAGAAAAATCTCCTTCATAGTCTGGATATCTACCATATCTATCTTCAATATAGAAACCATTAGAAACAATTTTACCATTTAAAGAATATATATTTATTATTGTTTCAAACTCCTTATACATCATAATCTTAAACTCTTTAATTATAAACGCTTTTTTATCTTCTGTCGATATAGTTGTACTTTTAAATTTCTTATAATCATTAGTCATATAATATTTTAGACATTTAGATTTAAAATCATATTTAGCATAAATAGAATGATAGTTATCTATTTTTTTAAATTCTCTTATATTTTGACATAAATTATATATATATTTATCTAGCATATTCAAACTATTCTCATGACCTACAATTTTTTCTATATAGTTTATTTTGTCAAATAAAAAACTTATTACAAAAACTTTTAAGAAACTCTCTGGATTAGTTTTTCTGAAAAAATTCTCTAATTTACCTGTTATTAAAAATTTATCTATCATAATTTTAGCTCCTGTTAATCATCATACTCGTAACCGTCATCTTGTTCATACTCATCATCTTGCTCATAGTCATCATAATATTGCATTTCTTCATATTGTTCTAAAGTAGGATTTCCATCCATCGATACATCATATACAAGTTTAGGATTATAATCACATAAATCAGGATCAACCCAATCATGTAGAGTTGGATCTTCCCAAGGATATCTATCTTCAGTACATAAGAAGTATGGTACTTTATCTTCTTGGCAAAAACTTGCCATCTCACAAATAGAAGATAATCCATCAAAATCAGCAAGTATTACAGAAAACTCTGCCTCATTAGCCATTCTAGCCGCAGTTTGAGGAGTAGGACACGCAATTTTACTTACTTTTCCTGTTTTATACCCTTCTAATGTTTTTCTTGTTCCATAGTATTCATCTTCAACCATGTCTCTTTGATAAAATCCATTTCCACAAGCAGCAATATAACATTCATAACCTTGTTTTTCCAACATACTAATAACTTCTGGCATAAGTTCGTGCATTATTTTATTAGAACCACATCCATAAACCCCAGATGTATCAATAAAAAACTGAACATATCTTGCATCTCTTAAATCGTATTTATCTCCTAATAATCTATAATTTTGATGTTTTAGCATATGTTGTAACATTTGTCTTTTATCATAGATATCTGAACCATCTTGTTTATCAATACCAGCATGTTGTGCAGCAATTTTTTTTATAATTTCTAATATATATTTTTTTAAATATTCTTGACGATTTTGAGTTTTAAAATCGTCTTGTTTTTTCTTCTTTTTTTCAAATAGTTCTTCTACAGCTTTTTGCAAATCTTCAGGCGTAGTTTTAGGCCTATTTTTGCTAGGATTTTTTCCATCTGTTGTTACAAAATAATCTCCTTCTTGTTTTTCTTCATCTTTTTTTTGGTTTTTTTTATCTTTCTTTTCAGTATCTTGTTTATCTCCTTTGCCTACTCCGTCTCCTTTACTTCCATTATCTTTACTTGTTTCAGTTTTCTTTTTTTCTTCATCTCCCTGTCCATCTCCTTGTCCTTGTTTACCAGTATTTTTTGTTTTTTTGCTTTTATTTTCTTTATCAGGATTTTCGCCACCATCAACTGAATTAGGAGAATCTTTAATTTCTTTAGACGCTTCGTCTCCTCCGTGAGTGTCTTCTGTTGTTTTAGATGTAGCAGGTGCAACTTCTTGTGTTTGAGGAGCATCTTCTGGAGATTCAATAGGATCGTTTTCTTTCGTTTCATCTATTTTTCCACGCTGCTTTTTCTTTTTTTGTGCTTGCTGTTCCAATTCTGCAAAAATTTTATTTATATCATATTGAAAAGCCATTAGTATTCCTCCTAATCATCATAATCTCTGCCATCATTACCATATTCTGAATCTGTTTCATATTCTTGCTCAATTTCATCTTTTTTTTGGCTTAAAAATGATTCTAATGTGTTAGGAGAATCCGAATCTAAATAAACAAAAGTATTTCCTTTATTCATAGCAATTCTAAACATTTTATCTCCATCTATTTTTATTCCAAATCTAGTTCCATCTTTTTTATTTTTATTTCCAGCCCATACAATGTTGTCTGATTGCATTTCTTCATCTGGCAAAGAATATTCAAACCAACCTTTATATCTATTGTAATTATCATCATAATCCATATACTTACTAGCCATTTGTAATTGTTCTATTGTATCTATATCTACATAGAATTCTCCTTGCTCATTGTCATCAGAATACATTCTAAATCCACCTTTATTACCATCTTTAAAAAGTTTTAGCCAACCTTGTTGATTATTAGAATTTATAGTAATATAACATTTCTCTAAATTAGGTAATTCAAATTCTAAATCTCCATTTTCCATTTCAGATATATGCTGTAAATCTGCCAAAGACATTACATCTAATTCATCTAAATTTATATATTGTGAAAGTGCTTCTTCATCAATTTCAGCCCCTAAAACTTCTAAATCTTCTATATATTGTTTTGCTTGTCTAATTGAAAAATTAGGACATTTATCATAAATATATCCCAAATAATGATTTTCTGGTAGCCCTAATATTTCTAAAAATAAACTTTTATCTGGTCTAGGAACTTCAACTCTTTTACTTCTATTTAATAAAGCCTCATCAATTTCTCTTTTGTCATTTGATGTAATAAAAGTATAAATTGGAAAATCACCTTTTTCGTATGTATCAGTACCAGTAGTTAATCTTCCATTTTCCAAAAAGTCTAATAAAAATGAATCAACTTCTGGTCTTGCTTTATCTAATTCGTCAATAATAAGAACAACTGGGCTAACCTTTGACTGTTGTAAAGCTTGTAACAATATACCTTCTTTAATAGAATTATCAGCATCCTGTTTCATTACACCTTCAATATTAACATCATATTGAAAATTTTCTGTTCCCATTCTTGGGAAGCATTGTACAAATTTTTCTTCCGCTCCTATCATTTTTGAAAATGTTTCTGCTAAAAAAGTTTTTCCTGCTCCTGACTTTCCTTGCAATAGTAATGTTGGTATGCTCTTTTTCGCTCTTTTTCCTGCTGCCTCAAATAATAATACTAATTTAGACAAATCTTGTGATGCAAAATAACCTAAATCTTTTAATTTTTTTTGCTTTTCTTCTATTTTACTTGACATTTTTAATTACTCCTTATAAATATACAATTATTTTTCTACATTATATCATAATAGAAAAAAAATACAATCAATTCCATAAATAATATTTATTTTTTAAAATTTTTAATTTTATCACATTAAATATACAACAGAGAAGCCGGTAATCCGTGTAAAGGCAAACCGCGTTCCAACTGGCAAAACTATTACAAATCCTGCAACTGGAAAAGAAGAAACCGAGTACAGATTTGAACACGCAGGTTGGGAAAGA
>ERZ791852.1492-NODE-1492-length-13934-cov-3.852367_pt1 | contig 13934 bp, 7 predicted proteins | sample MGYA00510287_ERZ791852 | MGnify/ENA primary metagenome ERZ791852 (study PRJEB30046, sample SAMN00715257) | human gut metagenome | study: EMG produced TPA metagenomics assembly of the A metagenome-wide association study of gut microbiota in type 2... | reverse complement strand
CGGAGGTTGCAAAAAGCGATAAGCAGTGGGTGGGAACTTGCTTGTATCAGGAGGAGTGTAAGCTCCTTCTGATAAACTGCGAATATCCGATTGACAGGCAGTTAAAATCAGAATTCATGAGATGGGGAGAGATAGATAGTGGACATTTATCAGATTATTATTACACATAATCGAAGCTGGACGATCAGGGAAATTATTGCTTTTGCAGTGGTTTTCCTGATGGCCGTTTTTCTGGCAGCAGTATTATTAAGGCTGCATAAAATAGTGATCATTCAGGCAGTCTGTGGACTGTTGCTTCTGACGTTTCTTTCAATTGTATTTGGTTCTACTGTTTTTACGAGGACTCCGGGGATCAGGCAGTATCAGCCGGAGGTATTCTGGTCATGGAAGGAAATCCTGGGGATTGGTACATGTGGCAGACTGGGAAGTACTACGGGAGATGGTTTACTGCAGGAGAATCTGTTGAATATTCTGCTACTTTTTCCGGCAGGGATTTTATTGCCGGGGTTGACAGGCAGAAAACTGAAATGGTGGATGGGATTGCTTGTGGGAATTGCGGTATCATCTGCTATCGAGATTAGTCAGCTGCTGCTTTGCAGAGGGTTGTTTGAGTTTGACGATATTATTCATAATAGTTTGGGATGTATGCTGGGGTGTTTGTTGGGGAATAGGATGTTAAGGTTGGTGCATGGAAAGTAAAGGGCAGGACCAGATGAAAAACTGACAAGTCATCTTGAATTGCGATTTCAGGAAGGTCACGTTCAAAACTTAACAGTTTTTGTGAAGCATTTTGAAAACCGTCCCTGCTATCAGCAGGGGCGGCTTTCATTTGTGCGCCTATTTATTGTTTTCGCTGACATGAAGATAGTTCATAAGCGCAACCTGAAAAATTTTGGAACAATTGACTCCGTTCACAGCAATGTCTTTTTGACGTAAAATTGTTTATAACAGTAAAAATGTTTAACAAAATCTGTTAAAATGCTATAATGCAGATATGAAAAAGATAATCTTGAGAAAATCCATAATGTATGATAAAAGGATTGCTATAAACTGGTACTGTGAAAATACGACAGAAGAGGAGTAAAAAGATGTTATATATAGGAAATCACACAAGCTCATCCCGTGGATATCTTGCAATGGGGAAGCAGATGCTGGCAAATGGCGGCAATACATTTGCATTTTTTACCAGAAATCCAAGAGGAGGGAAAGCCAAAGACATTGATCCGCAGGATGTGCAGGCATTTGGGCAGCTGGCAGAGGAGAATCATTTTGGAAAGCTGGTGGCTCATGCGCCTTACACTATGAACTGCTGCGCTGCCAAAGAAAACCTCAGGGATTTTGCCAGAGAAATCATGGCAGATGATCTGAGACGTCTGGAAATGACACCGGGAAATTATTACAATTTTCATCCGGGCAGTCACGTAGGACAGGGTGCAGAAGTAGGAATCAGTAAAATTGCAGAAATTCTCAATGAAGTGCTGACAAAAGATCAGAGTACGATTGTACTTCTGGAAACTATGTCAGGAAAGGGCACAGAAGTAGGAAGAAATTTCGAAGAACTCCGTCAGATCATTGACAGGGTGGAGTTAAAAGATAAATTAGGTGTTTGTCTGGATACCTGTCATGTCTGGGATGGTGGATATGATATTGTAAACGATCTTGACAGCGTATTTGAAGAATTTGACCGGATAATAGGTCTGGACAGACTAAAAGCCATCCATTTAAATGACAGCATGAATCCTCTTGGCAGCCATAAGGACCGCCATGCCAGAATCGGAGAAGGTGAAATAGGACTGGAGGCACTTGTCCGCGTGATCAATCATCCTGCCACAGAGGGAATTCCGTTTATTCTGGAGACACCAAATGACGATGAGGGATGGACTCATGAAATTGCGTTGCTCAGAAATGAGTATAAACAGAAATGAGTATAAATATATCTGTTCGAATCAGGAAGATAAATTGGGGCGTGCTGACAAGTTGTAAGTGCAAATCGAAAGAGCAGGAGTGAGATCAAAAGGAAGGAATGCAGGAAAGATCAGAGATGCAGCAAAGACAAGGATATCAGGCAGTAGAGAAGCTGAGAGAAACACTGGACGAGAAGTATCTGTGGGAGGTTATTTTACTCTATGCAGGTGAGAGTTTCAAAACCTATACAGGGCTTCCGTTCACTTATGAAGTAAGAAAAGGTCGGAATGGAGACTACACAAGGGAGTTATGGATCGACCGCAGGGAAAACAGCAAGAGTCTGGCGTTAAGTTCAGTGCTGTTGGCATTGAGAAACATAAAGAAGGTGGGAGCTGTGGTTGACAGACCCAAAGCTCTGGGCGACATCCGCGGAGTGAGTTATATATATGGAATGTTCTATCGCTTTGGGCTGATCGATGTGCCGGATACAGCCAGGCAGAAGATGATGTGTCTGTGAGAGCAGTATGCGAGAGTGTTGTCAGATCGTATGTTGTCAGATTGTAGCCTTTTGGGGTTACTTTATCTGGGCTTGTATGATAAACTTTATTATGTATTATGCATGATTATTATATGTGAATTTCACATGATATGTTTTTTAGGAGGAAAAAGGTATGAACAAGAAGAGAAACGTGGATTCTGGGAGAAAGTCTGCAAGGCCGGACCACATTCAGAAAACAATATCACAGAAAAGTTCAGGAAAATGCAGAGGGAAGGTTATAAAGACCGGGGGGATTATAATTCTTGTACTGCTGCTTGGTTTTGCAGGAAACAAGTTTTTCCTGTCTGTCAGTAAAACAGACAGCGGGAAGGTGAAGGCCGTATCAGCTTCAGGTGCAGATAAGGAAAAAGAAGGCAGGATAATCGAACAAACTAAAAAAACTAAAGAAATTAAAGAAACCAAAGATGTGGTTGAGATGCAAAAGACTAAAGAGATTAATTTTCAGCCTCATTGTGTGGATTCTACAAAACCGGAAAATCTGATCAGCTATACTAATATTGAGGTGGATGGGATCGTCACATTTCGCGGAAACAGTTTTCGCGATACCCCTTCCCATGGTTATGCAAATATGACTGATTTCAGGCTGAACAAACTATGGTCTGCAGATACAGGTTCTCTTTCTTCGGGCAGTGCAGTCTGGACAGGAAGTGGCTGGACAGGACAGCCGCTTATGATGAAATGGCCAAAAGAGGTCAAAGCACATATGAATATGACAGAGAAAGCAAAGGCAGATGATGAACTGGTTGAGGTGATTTATGCCTGTATGGATGGGTATGTGTATTTTCTGGATTTGAGAACGGGAGAAAAGACACGTGACCCATTGTACCTGGGATATACATTTAAGGGTGCGGGAGCTCTTGATCCAAGAGGATATCCAATTATGTATGTGGGTGCCGGATATAACAGTAACGAAGGAACTGCAAAGGTATTTGTAGTAAACTTGCTGGATTGTAGTGTTATGTATACTTTTGGAGACAATGATGAATTTTCGCTCAGAGGAAGCCTGAGCTTTTTTGACGGATCAGCACTTGTGGATGCAGAGACAGATACCCTGATTTATCCGGGAGAGAACGGAATCCTGTATCTGATCAGGCTGAATACAAAATATGATCTGAACAGTGGGACTTTATCCATTGATCCGGGCAGAACTGTAAAATGGCGCTACTATGGAACAAGAAGCAGTACAGAGTCTTTCTGGCTTGGAATGGAAGACAGTGCGGCAATCTATAAAGGCTATATATTTATGACACAGCCACTGTCCCTGTCTGGAAGATTGATGCAGAAACCGGTGAGATCGTGTGGCATACAGATTATGAATGTACTACTGATGACGGTGTTTCCGGTGGAGTTCAGTCTACGATTGCCTGTGGAAAGAACAGCCTTGCCGATTATATATATGTGACAGTGGCAAAGACCTCTGACAATGCATCCGGAGTTCTTGCCTGTCTGAGAAAATCTGATGGATCTAAAGCATGGGAGGATTCTTCCTCATATGCCTGGTCTTCTCCTGTCTGCGTTTATAACAAAGACGGATCAGGAAAGGTTCTTTATTGCAACAGTACAGGTGATATCCGCCTTCTTGATGGTAAAACAGGTAAACAGGAAGATGTATTATCTGTCAGCGAGGGCGTGATAGAGGCTTCCCCGGCTGTCTACGATAACTATGCAGTTGTAGGCACCAGAGACTGTAAAATATGGGGAATAAAACTGCAGTAAATAAGCAGTATTTAGTTGCTTTCTCCCATCCTTTATTAACTTGCCATTTATTGTGTTAAATGGTAATATTTAAATATCTTACAATTTGTGACAGAATATTTTGAAAAAAGCTCAAAACAAAGGGGATGAAGCGATGGAAGAGAGAAATAACAGATTGTTGAATGCCAAGCTGAATAAGTACATCATTCCGGGGATTATGATGTCTCTGGCACTTCAGTTGGGAAATATTGTGGATACGATATTTGTAAGTAATCTGATAGGGGTGGAGGCTATGTCAGCGGTGACCTTAAGCCTTCCGGTAGAGACGCTTGTTCAGCTTACGGGTTACTGCCTTGGTATCGGCGGTTCCATAGCAGTGGGAAATATGCTTGGCAAACGAGACAAAGAAGGGGCGTCGAAATTGTTTTCCGCCACATTTATGGTAACACTTGTGGTGGGAATCATTTTTTCAATCTGCGCCCTTCCTGCAGCAGAACCTGTTGCCAGACTTCTGGTATCAGGTGACGGTGTCCTGACCGGTTATACCAGAGATTACATACGTGTAAGTATGCTGGGGGCACCGGTGATCGGAATTGGACTGATGATGGTCAATTACCTTGGGGTGGAGAATCATCCGGAGCTGGCATCAGCCTACCTTATCACAGCCAATGTGATCAACCTTGTGCTGGACTATATATTCCTCAGATATACTCCTCTGGGGATTACAGGTGCATCCTTATCAACTGTTCTTGGTTTCCTGTTTGCAATGGGAATTTTTGTGCTTTATATCCGCTCTGATAAGCGAAACCTCCACCTGATCCTGCTAAAGCCGGGCGAACTTGGAATCACAAAGGAAGCAATCATCACAGGCGTGCCAATGCTGATCTTTATGGCAGCTAATTTTGTAAAGGCACTTGGACTGAATACCATTATCATGAACCAGCTGGGCGAGGAAGGTATGGCAGTATTTACTGTCTGTGACAATGTGCTGCTGATCGTCGAGATGCTTACAGGCGGAATCATCGGTGTGATCCCCAATGTGGCAGGAATCCTTTTCGGAGAGAAGGACTATGTGGGAATCAGAGTTCTTTGCAAAAAGATGCTGAAATACAGTTACATCCTGCTGGCTGTGATCTTTGTTCTTATTATGCTGTTTACCGAAGAGATCACTGTTCTGTTCGGAAGCGGCGGTGGCGAGCTGGGCAGTCATATGGTCCAGGCGCTGCGCATCTTTGCTTTGTGTGTGGCACCTTATCTGTGGAATAAGTTTATTATCAGCTATTACGAGTCCATTGAGGAGACAGCCATTGCAAGTTTCGTCACATTTCTGGAGAATGCAGTGGTAGTTCTGCCTGCAACCCTGGTGGGAATTCTTGTATGGAAACAGATTGATGGCATCGGAATCGATGGAATTGCAGCAGGATTTGTTGCCACTGAGATCATAACTGTAATTGCAACTTATATTTTCAGAAAAATCAAGCATAAAAATACAAGCTTTTATATTGTTCCTGATAAAAATCCGGGAATTAATCTGGATTTTTCCATTAAGAGTACTATGGAGGAAGCAGAAACAGTTCATAAGAAGATCATAGAGTTCTGCCAGGAACAGGGAGCTTCCAAAAGCAAGGCAAATCTTGCCGCAGTGTGTGCGGAGGAAATGACTGTAAATATTATACGATTCGGGGGAAAAACCTCCAACTGGATCGACATTAACCTCTGTCTGGAGGATGATCTCTGCAGACTGAGGATCAGAGATAACGGTGTAAATTTCAACCCTCTGGAATATCAGTATGACAGTGAAGACTTTGATATACATGGGATTGAACTTGTCAAGAAGGTATCAAAATCCATGGATTATATTCGTGCGATTGATATGAATAATACCATAATATCTTTTTAGGAGGTACATGAAAATGAAAAATATTAATGAAAGGAGCAATTTTGTTTTTCAGTTTCGGCCGGTAACAGAATTGTTCGAGGAACAGGTGAAGCTTCATCCTGAGAAATGTGCGGTTGTCTCCGGCAAGGAGAGTTTTACCTATGCACAGCTCAATGAACGGGCCAACAGGATTGCCAATGCACTTGTGGAAAAAGGTGTCAGACGGGAGACCATCGTAGGTGTGGTTCTTGAGAGATGCTGTGATTTCTATGCAGTGCGACAGGGTATCCTGAAGGCAGGAGGCGCATTTGCAGTTGCCACACCGGATTATCCTGATGACAGGATCCGGTATATTTTTGAGGATTCAGGAGCTCCTTTTATTATCACAACAAAGGAGATCGCAGAGGAACGAAGGGAACTGTTTGCTAAGCTTCCCTGTACAGTACTTCTGATCGAGGAACTTCTGGAGAATGAGAATACAGAGAATCCTCAGGTAAAGATCGGGGAGCATGATCTTTGTTATTGTATCTATACTTCCGGTTCCACAGGCAAGCCCAAGGGTGTGCTGATCGAACATATCAACCTTGCCAATTTTGTAAATCCGGATCCGAAAAATGCGGAAACTTATGGTTATGTCAGCAGGGGATTGGTTTCTCTTTCCATGGCAGCCATGACCTTTGATGTGTCTGTTCTGGAGGAATTTCTGCCACTTACCAACGGGATGACTGCGGTGATCGCCTCTGATGAGGAGATTCTGAATCCTCTTATGCTGGGTGAGCTGATTGTCAGAAATAAAGTGGATATTATGACCACAACTCCTACTTACCTGTCCAATATGATAGATCTGCCTCAGCTTGAAAAAGCAGTTTCTCAGATTAAGGTGTTTGATGTAGGTGCAGAGGCTTTTCCTCCGGCTCTGTATGACAAGATTCGCAGAGTAAACCCGGATGCTTACATTATGAATGGTTATGGACCTACGGAAACTACCATCAGCTGTACCATGAAGGTAATTACGGACAGCAGAAACATTACCATTGGTACGCCTAACGGTAATGTGAAGGTATATATTGTAGATAAAGAGAATAAGATCCTTCCGGACGGAGAGACCGGAGAGCTTGTGATCGCAGGACTGGGCGTTGGCAGAGGTTATATGAATCTGCCGGATAAAACAGAGGCTGTATTCATTGATCTTAACGGAGAGAGAGCTTATAAGACCGGTGACCTTGCAAGGATCAGCCCTGAGGGTGAGATTGAATTTTTCGGAAGAATAGACAATCAGATCAAGCTTCGCGGCCTGAGGATTGAACTTGGTGAGATCGAGGAAGTGATCAATTCCTATGAGGGAATCATTACCAGCATTACTCTGCCTGTAGATAACAAATTCCTCTGCTGCTATTTTATGGCTGACCGCCAGATCAATACAGAGGAGCTTTCTGCCTATGCATCAGAGTCCCTGGCTCATTATATGGTTCCTGAGGTTTTTGTCCAACTGGAAAAGATGCCTGTGACACAGAATGGTAAAATTGATAAGAAAGCACTGCCAAAGCCGGTTGCACAGCCAAAGAATCTGAAAGAACCCCAGACTCCTATGCAGAAGAAGATTTTTGAAATCGTTGCAGACGTTGTGGAGAATGATTTTTTTGGAACTGACACAAGTTTTTACAGGGCGGGGCTGTCTTCTATCAGTGCCATGAAGCTTTGTATTCTGATCTCAGAGGAATTCGGAGTGACTGTGAAAACCAGTGATATCCACGAAAACAATACGGTGGAGAAGCTGGAAAAATATGTGATGCTTGCACCGAAGATCAGAACCTATGAAAAGAGAGAAGTTTACCCTCTTACCGGCTCCCAGAAGGGTATTTTTGCAGAGTGCATGAAGAATCCTGAGAGTACGGTATACAATATTCCGTTCCTGTTTGAACTGGAAAGCTCTGTTGACGTTCAGAAGCTGTCAGATGCCATTTCTCAGATGATCGCTGCACATCCGTATCTGCTGACAAAGGTTTATTTAAGTGACAGCGGAGAGATGGTGCAGAAGCCTTGTGAGGAAGCCTTTGTACCAGAGGTGGTCCGGACCACAAATGAGCAGTTTGAAAAGATGAAAGATGAGCTGGTGCGTCCCTTTAAGCTGGAAAAGGGACGGCTGTTCCGGGCGGGGATTTATGTGACAGAAGACAGGAAATATCTTTTTACAGATTTCCACCATATCCTGGCAGATGGTAATTCCTATGATATTATTTTTGAGGATATTGATCGGGCCTATCTGGGTGAGAAATTGGAGAAAGAATCCTACACAGGCTTTGATGCTGCCCTTGATGAAGAACAGCAGATGAAAGAGGGAAAATATAAGAAGGCCGAGAAATATTATGACAGTATTTTCGAGGGAATTGAGACAGAATCCCTGCCTCTTCCTGACTGCTCAGGAAAGACTCCTGAGAGAGGATATCTGTCGATGCCTGTGGACACCGGAGAGTCTCTGGTACTTTCTGCCTGCGAGAAGCTGGGGGTTACTCCAAACATTCTGTTTACAGGTGTATTCGGCATTCTCATGAGCAGATATTCCAATTCCGAGGAGAGTCTTTTTGCAACTATTTATAATGGAAGAAATGATTCCAGACTGGAGAATACAGTCTGCATGCTTGTAAAGACTCTGCCGGTTTACTGTTCCTGTGATCCGAAAGTCACCATACAGGCCTATATGACAGAGCTCTCTGAGCAGATTCTGTCTTCCATGGCAAATGATATTTTTCCGTTCTCTGATATTTGTGCAAAGTACGGGATTAATTCTGATCTGGTATTTGCATATCAGGCAGAGCTTGGGGATGATTTCCCAATCGGTGATACCGTTGCCAAGGGTCATGATCTTTCTCCGGATATGTCAAAGATGCCTCTGTTGATCCAGGTAAGAGAATACGATCATAAATATGTGCTTACTGCAGAATACCGCAGTGACATGTACAGTGAAGCCTTTGTACGTGGAATGCTGGAATCCTATGAGGCAGCTATGGATTCCCTGCTGAAAGCAAAATATATTTCGGAAGTTTCTGTTCTTTCCCAAAATGGAGCGGACACAATTGCGGAATTTAATAATACTGCCTGCGAATATGACAGAAGTAAGACCATCGCTGATATGTTTGAGGAGCTGGTACAGACCATTCCTGACCATACGGCTGTGGTATTTAAGGATAAAAAATATACTTACAGAGAACTGGATGAGATCAGCGACAGACTTGGAAAATATATCGCATCCCAGGGAATTGGCAGTGAGGATGTTGTTTCCATTCTGATCCCCCGCTGTGAATATATGGCGATCGCGCCGATGGGCGTGATAAAGGCAGGTGCAGCTTACCAGCCTCTGGATCCAACCTATCCCAGGGACCGCCTGATGTACATGATGGAGGATTCCTCTGCAAAGCTTCTCATTGCTGACAGAGAGCTTCTTCCTCTGGTAGACGGATATAAAGGACCGGTGCTGTTTACAGATCAGATCTGGCAGCTGGAGGATAGGGATGTTGTGCTTAAGAAGCCGCAGCTGCATGATCTGTTTATCCTTTTGTATACTTCCGGTTCCACAGGTGTGCCAAAGGGCTGTATGCTGGAATATGGAAATATTACTGCTTTCTGTCACTGGTTCAAGAGATATTATGGCATAGATTCGGATTCCAGGGTAGCTGCATATGCTTCCTTTGGTTTTGATGCCTGCATGATGGATATTTACGGTGCCATCACAAACGGTGCACAGCTTCACATTATTCCGGAGGAAATCCGTCTGGATTTCATTGGACTGCAGCGCTATTTTGAGGAAAATGGCATCACGCATTCCTTTATGACTACTCAGGTGGGAAGGCAGTTTGCGCTGGAGATGGATTGTAAGAGCCTGAGATATCTTTCTGTAGGAGGAGAGAAACTGGTTCCATGTGAGCCGCCAAAAGATTATAAGTTTATCAATGCTTATGGACCTACAGAGGCGACTATTTTTACGACTGTATTTGAAGTGGACAAATATTATCCAAATGTCCCGATCGGAAAAGCACTTGACAATGTGAAGCTTTATATTACAGACAAGCTGGGGCATATGCTTCCTCCCGGTGCATGCGGAGAGCTGATGATCACCGGCTGGCAGGTTTCCAGAGGATATCTTAACAAGCCGGAAAAAACTGCCGAGGTCTATACAAAGAATCTTTATGATGATACACCGGGATACGAAGTGATGTATCATTCAGGTGATGTGGCAAGATTTCTTCCGGATGGAAATATCCAGATCATTGGCAGAAAGGATTCCCAGGTTAAGATCAGAGGTTTCAGGATTGAGCTTTCTGAGGTTGAGGAAGTGATCCGCAGATATGAGGGCATCAGGGATGCCACTGTAGTTGCCTTTGATGATCCAAATGGTGGAAAATATATTGCTGCCTATGTGGTATCGGACAGCACTGTTGATATCAATGCCCTGAATGATTTTATTAAAGAGACAAAGCCTGCCTATATGGTACCTGCAGTTACCATGCAGATTGACAAAATTCCTCTGAACCAGAACCAGAAGGTAAATAAAAAGGCTCTTCCTCTGCCTGAGAAAAAAGCAGCGGAGATCATTAAGCCTGAGAATGAGGTTCAGCAGATATTATTTGACTGTATCGCAGAGGTTCTGGGGTATACGGATTTTGGGATTACCACAGATATTTATGAGGCAGGTCTGACATCCATCACTGCCATTAAGCTGAATATCCTGATCTCCAAAGCCTTTGACATTGTGATCAAAACTTCAGATATTAAGAATCATCCCACTATCCGAATGATGGAGGAATTTGTAAAAACTGCGGGAAAAGAAAGCAAAAGGGAAGTACAGGAAAGTTATCCTCTTACCAACACTCAGGAGGGGATTTTCATTGAGTGTACTGCAAATATGGGTTCTACCATTTACAATATCCCGTATCTGTTAAAGCTTGATAACAAGGTGGATCTGGACAGACTGGCAGAAGCCATTGACAGTACTGTTGAGGCGCATCCTTATCTGAAAACCCGTCTGTTTATGGATGACAACGGAAATGTACTTCAGAAACGAAACGATGGGCTCAGTTATAAAACACCGATTTTAAACGGAATGAACAGAGACACTCTGGTACGTCCATATATGTTGTTTAATGAACAGCTTTTCCGGTTTGAAATCTACAGAACCTGTGATGGCAATTATCTGTTCCTGGACCTTCACCACATTGTTGCCGATGGTACATCTCTGGCTATTATAATTAATGATATTAACAGAGCTTACAGCGGTGAGAAGCTGGAACCGGAAGGTTATACTTCCTATGATCTGGCACTGGATAACAGAGATGCCCTGGCAGGTGATATCTATAAAAATGCAGAGAATTATTATAAGTCAGTATTTGAACATGCAGGTGGAAGCATCAGCTTCTATCCGGACAAAAACGGTGCGGCTCCAACAGCAGAACTTTACCACAGAGAGACCAGATCCATTTCCGTGCAGAATGTGAAGGAATTCTGTAAAAAGCATGGAATTACGGAGAATGTATTCTTCATTTCCGCTTTTGGTATCACACTTGGAAAATATAATTTCAAAAAGGATGCTGTATTTACCACTATTTACCATGGAAGAAACGATTCCAGACTTTCGGAAACAGTGGGTATGCTGGTAAAAACACTCCCTGTTTTCTGTGATTTCTCAGGAACAGCCAAAGATTGCCTGAGCGGTGTACAGAAACAGCTGATCGATTCCATGAACAACGATATTTATCCTTTCTCACAGATCAGCCATGAGTTTGATATTAAGGCAGATGCCATGGTTATTTATCAGGGCGACAATTTTGCTTTTGATACCATTGGCGGGGAATATGCACAGGAGGAGCCTGTCAGCCTGAACATGGCAAAGGCACCGGTTTCTGTCAGCATTTCCATTGAAAAGAACAGATTTGTCTTTGAGATTGAGTACAGAGGGGATATGTACCATGAGGAAACTATCCGGTATCTGGCTGACAATCTGGAAACCACTGCAGAGGGAATCTTAAGGGAATGCGATCCGGCTGATATCCGGCTGATGTTTGAGGAAGAAACTCAGATGGAGGATATTCCGGAACATGCAGGAAAGACCTTCATAGATCTGTTTAAGGAGATGGCTGCCAGATATCCGGACAGACCGGCAGTGCGGGATGACTCCGGAGATTTTACTTACAGAGAGTTGGACAGAATGTCTGATTATATTGCACAGAAGCTTACGGAAAACGGATTTGGCCCGGAACAGGCAGCAGGTATCCTGTGCGGCAGGACAAAGGAATATACAGTAGCCTATGTGGGTGTTATGAAGGCCGGCGGAGCCTATGTTCCTCTGGATCCGGAGTATCCACAGAGCAGAATTGAATATATGCTGAAGGATTCAGGAGCAAGAAATCTCCTTGTGATCGATCAGTATCAGAATCTTGTGGAATTTTATGACGGAAATGTGATCAGTCTGGACAGTGTGGCAGATGAGGCTGAGGATTTTGAACTTTCTGCAGAGCTTATTTCTCCGAAACCGGAGAACCTTGCCTATATGATCTATACCTCAGGCTCCACAGGAAAGCCAAAGGGTGTTATGATCGAGCACAGAAATCTGTTGAACCTGATCGAATATATCACACTGAGCAGAAATACTTCACCGGATGACATTGTGGCAGAGTTTGCAAGCTTCTGTTTCGATGCGTCAGTGATCGATTTGTTTGCACCTCTTACCGCAGGAGCAGTCCTGTATATTTTACCGGAGAGTATCCGTAAGGACGCCATTGCCATAAGCAGATATATAAAGGAAAAAGAGATCACCACCGTAACCTTCCCTACCCAGATGGGAGAACTGGTTACAGAACTTCTGGAGGATGCACCTGCTCTTAAATTTGTTACACTTGGTGGCGAGAAATTCAAGCATTACCGTAACCGTACCTATCAGATGATCAATGGCTACGGTCCTACAGAGAATACGGTTTCTTCCACAGAGTTTTTGGTAGACAGACAGTATGACAACATCCCGATCGGAAAATCACAGCGGAATGTGCGCAGCTACATTGTGGATGAGAATCTGAACCGGCTTCCGGTGGGTGCGTCCGGCGAACTTTGTCACGCAGGAAGGCAGATTGCCAGAGGATATCATAATCTTCCGGAAAAAACAGCATCTGTGTTTGTAGAAAATCCATTTGCTGTATGTGAGCAGGAAAGCCGTCTTTACAGGACCGGTGATATGGTCCGCATGAAAGGTGACGGAAATATTGAGTACATAGGCCGGATCGATTCACAGGTGAAGATCAGAGGATATCGTGTGGAGCTTGGTGAGATCGAAGGTGCCCTTCTGAAACATGAGCTGGTGAAAAATGCAGCCGTTACAGTAATTGAAAAGGGTGGAAATAAATATATCACAGCTTATTATACAGGAGAAGCCATCCCGGAGGATGAACTGAAGACCTTCCTGGAGCCGCTGATTCCGGATTATATGATGCCGTCTTTCTTTGTCAGCATTGAGGAAATGCCTGTGACACCGGGCGGTAAGATTGATAAAAAAGCACTGCCAATGCCGGAGGTAACCACGAACACTGCCAGCTATGTAGAGCCAGTTACAGCAGCTCAGAGAGCACTCTGTGAGATTTTTGAGAAAGCACTGGGAATTGAAAGAGTAGGGATTGAGGACAACTTCTTTGAACTGGGCGGATCTTCCCTTACTGCATCCAAGGTTGCTGTTATGTGTCTGTCAAAGAATATTTCACTGGTATATGCGGATATTTTCAAATATCCTACTGTACGGGAACTTGCAGCTCTGGTTGATGATGACGGAGTTACAGAGGCTGCACAGAGCAAGAATGAATTTTCGGATTATAACTATAACAGGATCCAGAATGTGATCAGCGCAAATACAGAAGAAAA
>ERZ791852.1478-NODE-1478-length-14007-cov-3.360952_pt1 | contig 14007 bp, 10 predicted proteins | sample MGYA00510287_ERZ791852 | MGnify/ENA primary metagenome ERZ791852 (study PRJEB30046, sample SAMN00715257) | human gut metagenome | study: EMG produced TPA metagenomics assembly of the A metagenome-wide association study of gut microbiota in type 2... | reverse complement strand
TTATTTGCGTTTGATTAGGATTCATCTTTTATGATAAATGTAGATAAGAAAAAGGAGATGAAAAACTTGAGTGAGATGTTATTGGAAACACGAGGACTGACGAAGCGGTATGGACATCATAAAGCTGTGGACAGTGTCAGCATGCATATTAAAAAGGGCGCTATCTATGGATTTATCGGACGAAATGGAGCCGGGAAGACGACTTGCCTGAAGATGATCAGTGGACTTTCCAGGCCAACGAGTGGAGAGATTGAGATCTTCGGATACAAGGGAAAGGATTTACAGAAAGTCCGCTCCCGTGTGGGATGTCTGATTGAAGCACCGGGATTATATGGAAATATGACCGCATATGAAAATCTGAATATCAAATGTAAGCTGTTTGGGATAAAGAAAGCAGGTTACATTGATGAGATATTGAAAACAGTAGGTCTGGAGCATGTGGGACGGAAAAAGACAAAACACTTTTCTCTTGGAATGAAACAGCGTCTGGGAATCGGTCTTGCTTTGGTTGGAGAACCAGATTTGCTAGTTCTTGATGAGCCAATCAATGGATTGGATCCACAGGGTATTGCAGAGATCCGGGATACGATTCAGAGACTTCAGAAAGAGAGGAATATGACAATCTGCATTTCCAGTCATATTCTGGAAGAATTATCGAAGATTGCTACCGATTATGGAATCATTCACAATGGAAGTTTGTTGCAGGAGCTTACGAGAGAAGAATTAATGCGAAGATGCAGTGAACGGATGGAATTAACACTGGCTGATCCGAAGCTTGCAATTCCGGTGCTGGATGCTATGGGATTTACGAATTATCAGGTAACAGACAAAGAACATATTCACATTTTTGAACGTCTGAATGAAAGCGCAGCGTTGAATATGGAACTTGCAAAGGCAGAAATTCCGGTAAAAGGGCTTTCGATAACAAGTGAAGAACTGGAAACGTATTTCCTGAATCTGACAGGAGGTGCCAGTCATGCTTAATATGATAAAAATGGATTTGTACCGGATGTTTCGCACCAAAAGTATGTATGTAGTATGGATCGTGCTGGCTGTGTCAGTACTGTTTACAACATTTATGTGTAAAACAGATTATGATTTATTAAGTAAAGAAGATACCGTTCGGCAGGAGCAGTTTGCGGAACCGACTGCGGAGAATATTAATGTGGGAATGATGGTGACACTGCCGACAGAACCGGGAGAAAAGGTTACGGTGTATGACATTTTCTTTGCAAATTCTCAGGGAAAATTTTATGCGTTGTTTCTGGTGATTTTTGCTGTGATGTTTTCAACAGCGGATATTGGAAGCGGTTATATTAAAAATATTGGCGGCCAGGTTCAAAAAAGAGGAACACTGATTTTTTCCAGATCTATTGCGTTGGCGGTCTTTACGGTGCTGACAATGGCAGGTGCATTCTTACTCCAGGGAGCTGCGAACTATATAGTATTCAAAGAATTGACGTGGGGAAGTTCAAAAGCTATTCTGTCTTATTTCCTGACGGAGCTGGCACTTCATTATGCACTCGTGTTGATCTGCATGGCGATTGCAATTATTCTGAAAAATAATGTGATCAGCATGGTCATCGCGATTTGTCTTACAATGAATATAATGAGTATCGTATACGGATTGATAAACAGTGCTGTTCGAAAAATGGGAATCCAGAATTTCCAGATTTATAAATATACGATAACCGGGAAATTATCACTGCTTTCTATGAATCCAAGTGGAAATGAGTGTCTGGCAGCATTCGGCGTAGCGATTGTGTTTGCTGTCATAATGATAGCTGCAAGCAGTGCTGTTTTTCAAAAGAGGGATATTTAGCGGATGTATATCGTAATTGGAATATTAGCAGGAATTATCATTTTACAATTTATTATTATGTGGAAATATCAGCGGCAGGTGAAGGACATCTGCCGCCAATTGGCGTTCTTGATGAAACATGACAGTAACATGTTGATTCAACGCGAGTTTGATTTGGGTGGAATCGGAACGCTTTCAGACAGATTGAATGAACTTCTAGAATTACAAAGAAAAGAGAAGCAGCGTTATCAGGAGAAAGAAGCTTTGATCGCGGATACTTATACGAACCTTTCCCATGATATCCGGACACCGTTGACATCTTTGGACGGATATTTTCAGCTTATGGAAGAATGCGAAAATGTCGAAGACCAGAGACGTTATCTGAATATTATTCATGAAAGAATACACAGTCTGAATGAAATGCTGGAAGAACTTTTCATGTTCACAAAGTTAAAAAATGAATCCTATAGTCTGGAACTGACGCCTTGCTGTATCAATCGGATTCTGAAAGAAACGGTGTTTTCCTATTATGATGACTGGGTAAGAAGGGGAATCCAGCCGGATATTCAGATTACAGAAGAACTGCTATCTATAGCCGGAAATAAACAAGGACTCCACCGTGTTATTCAGAATGTAATTAAAAATGGCCTGGATCATGGAGAAAAGAAGATAAGTATTGTGTTAGAGCGCAAGCAGGAGTATGCAGTATTGCGAATCAGTAATCAGGTGATACATTCGGAGCAGATCGATATAGAACATGTCTTTGACAGATTTTATAAAGCGGATGTGGCAAGGAGCAAAACATCTACCGGATTGGGATTATCTATTGCAAAGGAACTTGTGAAACGTATGAATGGAGAAATCAGCGCAAAGACAGAGAAAAATGAGTTTATTATTGAGATGAGATTTCCGCTATCTATCTAAAAAATCAGTAAAAATTGCACTTTATTGAGTTACAATGCTGAATTGTGAAAATTTAGATTTACCGAAACACTCAAATATGTTAATATGGTAGCAGTTATTTCAAAACTATAGATCAGATTGAAGGAGGTCTTTACATGATTAAATTGTACGAGAATGGCGTATATCTTCTTAATGGAACAGAGATAGTAGAAGACACAGGAAATGTGCAGGTTCCGCTGACGAAGGAAGAAGCCGCTCAGAACACAATGGCATATGGTATTTTAAAGGCACACAATACATCCGAGAACATGGAGCGTCTGCAGATCCGTTTTGATAAGCTGACATCCCATGATATCACATTTGTTGGAATTATCCAGACAGCACGTGCGTCAGGACTTGAGAAGTTCCCGATGCCGTATGTACTTACAAACTGTCATAACAGTCTTTGTGCAGTTGGTGGAACAATCAACGAAGATGATCATATGTTTGGACTAACTTGTGCGAAGAAGTACGGCGGTATGTATGTACCACCGCATCAGGCAGTTATCCATCAGTTTGCCCGTGAGATGCTTGCAGGCGGAGGAAAGATGATCCTTGGATCTGACAGCCATACACGTTACGGAGCACTCGGAACGATGGCTATGGGTGAAGGTGGACCGGAGCTTGTGAAACAGCTTCTGAACAAGACTTATGATATTAAGATGCCGGGCGTGATCGGAATCTACTTAGACGGAGAGCCGATGAAAGGTGTAGGACCGCAGGACGTTGCTCTTGCAATCATCGGAGCTACATTCAAGAATGGCTATGTGAATAACAAGGTTATGGAGTTTGTTGGACCTGGAGTCAGCAAGCTTAGTGCAGATTTCCGTATCGGAATCGACGTTATGACAACAGAGACAACTTGTCTGTCTTCTATCTGGAAAACAGATGAGAAGATTCAGGAGTTCTATGATATTCACGGAAGAAGTGAAGATTACAAAGAACTGAATCCTGGAGCAGTTACATATTATGACGGTATGGTTTATGTGAACTTAAGCGAGATCAAGCCAATGATCGCAATGCCGTTCCACCCAAGCAATGTTTATACAATTGATGAACTGAACGCAAATCTGGCAGACATCCTTCATGATGTAGAGCAGAAAGCACTTGTAAGTCTTGACGGTGCAGTTGATTACTCTCTGCAGGACAAGATCAGAAACGGTAAGTTCTATGTAGAGCAGGGAATCATCGCAGGATGTGCAGGTGGTGGATTTGAAAATATCTGTGCAGCTGCAGATATTATCAAAGGAAAGAACATCGGAGCAGATGAATTTACATTCAGCGTTTACCCGGCAAGTACACCGATTTATATGGAACTTGTTAAGAATGGTGCAATTGCAGATCTTATGGAAGCAGGAACTGTTGTGAAGACAGCATTCTGTGGACCGTGCTTCGGAGCAGGAGATACTCCGGCGAATAACGCATTCTCTATCCGTCATACAACAAGAAACTTCCCGAACCGTGAAGGAAGTAAGCTGCAGAACGGACAGATCTCTTCTGTAGCACTGATGGATGCTCGTTCTATCGCAGCAACAGCAGCAAACAAGGGATTCTTAACACCGGCAACAGCAATGGATGTAGAGTACAAAGGACAGAAATATCACTTTGATAAGAACATTTATGCAAACCGTGTATTTGACAGCAAGGGCGTTGCTGATCCAAGCGTTGAGATTAAATTTGGACCAAACATTAAGGACTGGCCGGCAATGTCAGCACTTCCACAGAACCTGCTTGTGAAGGTTGTATCTGAGATCCATGATCCTGTTACAACAACAGATGAGCTGATTCCGTCCGGAGAGACATCTTCTTACCGTTCTAATCCACTGGGACTTGCAGAGTTCGCTCTTTCAAGAAAAGATCCTGCATATGTCGGACGTGCGAAAGAAGTACAGAAAGCTCAGAAAGCAATTGAAGCAGATGAATGTCCGGTAGATGCACTTGCAGAACTGAAACCGGTGATGGATAAGATTCACGAGACATATCCGGAAGTTGGCAAGGGTAACCTTGGTGTCGGAAGTACAATCTTCGCAGTAAAACCAGGAGACGGATCTGCTCGTGAGCAGGCAGCTTCCTGTCAGAAAGTACTTGGCGGATGGGCAAACATCGCAACAGAGTATGCAACAAAGCGTTATCGTTCAAACCTGATCAACTGGGGAATGCTCCCATTCCTGACAGAAGAAGATCATGAAGCACTTTCCTTCAAGAACGGAGATTACATCTTTGTTCCTAATGTGAGAAAAGCAGTAGAAGAGAAAGCGGATGTGATCAAAGCTTATGTTGTAGGTGATGAACTCAAAGAACTGAACCTTAAGCTGGGAGATCTGACAGACGCAGAGCGTGAGATCATTCTTGACGGATGTCTGATCAACTACTATAGAAATCATTAATCAATAATTGAATATGATAAAATGAGATAAAAGCAGCGAGATATGGGAAATGACCTGTATCTCGCTGTTTTTATCTTGCTAATTAAATTTTCACATGCTAGTATTAAAACGAAATAAAATGTAGCACGTTAAGGTATAAGAATGAAAAAATCTGCTTATGAAATGTCTGATTTAGTTAGTTGCGTGGAACTTGAGAACCTTGGACATTGGGGCGATGGATGTATTATATGAAGACGGAAAGAATTATTTGTGGTAAAATAAAGCACAAGATTAGAAATATTGAAAACAGGCGGTAAATAAAATGATATTTGATACACATGCGCATTATGATGATGAGCAGTTTGACACAGACAGAGATGAGCTACTAAGCAGTATGGCAGCAGGCGGCGTTGGAACAATTGTGGATGCAGCGGCGACAGTAGAGTCTTGGGATAAGATAGTAGAACTCGCAGAGAAATATTCATTTATATATGGATCAGTAGGTGTACATCCGGACGAAGTCGGTGCACTGAATGAAGAGAATTTCACTCGAATGAGAGAATTATTAAAGAAAGAAAAGATCGTTGCGGTTGGCGAGATCGGACTTGATTATTATTGGGATAAAGAAGGGCATGATCTGCAGAAACATTGGTTCATCAAACAGCTGGATCTTGCGCGGGAGATGAACAAACCTGTGATGATCCATAGCCGTGAGGCGGCAGCTGATACGATGGAAATTATGAAAGAACATGGAAAAGGACTCAAAGGTGTGATACACTGTTATTCTTACAGCCTTGAGATGGCGCGAGAATATGTAAAGATGGGATATTACATCGGAGTCGGCGGTGTTGTGACATTCAAGAACTCAAAGAAGTTAAAAGAGATTGTGGAAGAAATTCCACTGGAGTCAATTGTTCTTGAGACAGACTGCCCGTATCTGGCACCGACACCGTTCAGAGGAAAGAGAAATTCGTCCTTGTACCTGCCATATGTTGTAGAAGCGATCGCAGAGCTAAAAGGCATTTCTGCGGAGCAGGTGATCGAACAGACAGAGAAGAATGCAAGGGATTTATATCAATTATAAGAAATGGAGAGATGAGATGAAAGAACCAACACTTGGAAATCCACAGAATACGATAGAAGTATTACAGAAATATAATTTCGTATTCCAGAAAAAGTTCGGTCAGAACTTTCTGATCGATACGCATGTACTGGACAAAATTATTGCGGCAGCAGAGATTACAAAAGATGATTTTGTATTGGAAATCGGACCGGGAATCGGAACGATGACACAGTATCTGGCATGTGCAGCGAGAAAAGTTGTTGCAGTTGAGATTGACAAGGCACTGATTCCGATTCTGGAAGATACGCTTTCAGATTATGACAATGCCCGGGTTATTAACAATGACGTTCTGAAAGTAGATATTGCAAAGCTTGCAGAAGAGGAAAATGGAGGAAAACCGATCAAGGTTGTGGCCAACCTGCCATATTACATTACAACGCCGATCATTATGGGACTTTTTGAGAATCATGTTCCGATCAAGAGTATTACAGTTATGGTTCAGAAAGAAGTTGCAGACCGTATGCAGGTGGGACCGGGAACGAAGGACTATGGTGCACTGTCTCTGGCTGTGCAATATTATGCGAAACCATATATTGTGGCAAATGTACCACCGAACTGCTTTATGCCTCGTCCGAAGGTTGGATCTGCGGTAATCCGTCTGGAACGTTATGAAGAACCACCGGTGAAGGTGAAGGATGAAAAGCTTATGTTCCGTATTATCCGTGCCTCCTTTAACCAGAGAAGAAAGACTTTGGCAAATGGACTGAAGAATTCGGCAGAACTTGACTACACGAAGGAAGAAATCGAGGCAGCGATTGAAGCACTCGGAAGAGGTGCATCTATTCGTGGGGAAGCCCTTACGCTGGAAGAATTTGCAAAGCTGGCAGATTTTCTTTATGATTGCAGATAAAATAATATTAAAGGAATTTACAAAGTTGCTGTTTACAAAAATGTAGTGGACAGCAACTTTATTCTTCTTCACTTTTTGATTCATAAAGATTTAATATTCAGTTAATTGTTTACTAGACGGATATCTAGTATAATTAAAAGATAAAAAGACATTAGAAGAAACAAGAGAAGGAGGAAGAGCCCATGGCCAAAGATATTAACAGCATATTTTTTGACATCACTCCGGAGATTGAAGAACTTGCTCTGAAATGTGAAACGAACAATGCAATTGACAAAGAACTCTATACCAAATACGAGGTAAAAAGAGGGCTTCGAGATCTGAACGGTAAAGGTGTACTTGCCGGATTGACGAATATATCCGATGTGTGTGCAACAAAGATTGTAGACGGTGTATCCGTACCGTGTGCAGGTAATCTTTATTACAGAGGTTACAATATTAAAGATCTTGTAAACGGATTCCTTGAGGCGAAACATTTTGGATTTGAGGAAATTGCATATCTGCTTCTTTTTGGAGAGCTTCCGAATCAGAAGGAACTTGAGAATTTTAAGGATATGATAGCTGACCGCCGGATGCTTCCACCGAATTTTGTACGTGACGTGATCATGAAGGCTCCGAGCCGTGATATGATGAACAGTATTACAAGAAGTATTCTTCAGCTTTATTCTTACGATGACAAAGCGGATGATACAAGCATTCCGAATGTACTGCGTCAGAGTCTGAACCTGATCAGCCAGTTCCCAATGCTTATGGTTTACAGCTATCTTGCTTACAATTATAAAATGGGTGAAGACATGTATATTTATGCACCGAAGAAAGAACTGTCTATGGCAGAGAATATTCTGATGATGCTCAGAGAAGATCGTCAGTATACAGAACTTGAGGCGAAGATCCTTGATATGGCTCTTGTTCTTCATATGGATCACGGCGGTGGTAACAACTCAACATTTACAACGCATGTTGTTACATCTTCAGGAACAGATACTTATTCTACAATTGCAGCAGCTATGGCGTCCTTGAAAGGGCCAAAACATGGTGGTGCGAACGTAAAAGTAACACAGATGTTTGAAGATATGAAGACGCAGCTGACAGACTGGCAGGATGATGATCAGATCAGAGCTTACCTTGAGGCACTGCTGGAGAAGAGAGCGTTTGATAAGAGAGGTCTGATCTATGGAATGGGACATGCAATTTATTCTGTATCCGACCCAAGAGCGGAGATCTTCAAGAAGTTTGTAAAGCAGCTTGCACATGAAAAGGGCCACGAGGCAGAATATGCACTGTATGAGAAAGTAGAGAAGATGGCACCGGAGATCATTAGCGAGAGACGTAAGATGTATAAAGGTGTTAATGCGAACGTAGACTTCTACAGTGGACTTGTTTATAGCATGCTTGATCTTCCACCGGCATTATATACTCCAATTTTTGCGGCAGCACGTATCGTTGGATGGAGTGCACACAGACTGGAAGAGTTGAAGAATGTAGATAAGATTATACGTCCGGCTTATAAGCCGCTTGCACCATATCGTGATTATATCAAATTAGATGACAGGTAGTGAATGAACGATGAGAGATGAGTTTTATTTCCCTTCAAAGGATGGCAATACGGAGATCCACACGATTGAGTGGAAACCGGAAGGAGAAGTGAAAGCTGTCCTGCAGTTAAGCCATGGAATGGTGGAATATATTAAGAGATACGATGAATTTGCAGAATTCATGTGTAGTCATGGATATTATGTCGTTGGAAACGATCATTTAGGACATGGAAAATCTGTGCAGAGCAAGTCGGAGTATGGATTTTTTAATGAAAAATATGGAAATGCATGCGTGATCGGAGATATGCATACACTTCGTCAGCGGACGATGAAGAAATATCCGGATGTACCTTACTTTATGTTAGGACATAGCATGGGTTCAAGTCTTTTGCGCCAGTATGTACAGATGTATGGAAATGGGCTGGCGGGAGCAATGTTTATCGGAGTTGTAGCAGATCAGCAGAGAGCGACACTTCAGTTTGGAAGAAGATTGTGTAGGACACTAGCGATGTTCCGTGGCTGGCATTATAAAAGTAAACTGGTGGATGGAATGGCAGTCGGTGCCTATAATAGGAAATTCAAGAATCCAAAGACACGCGCGGACTGGGTAACCAGTGATGAAGAACATCTGGAAAAATATATTTCAGATCCACTGTGCTCCTTTGCCTTTACAGTGAACGCGTATTATAGCATGTTTACCGGGATGCTTATAATGGAGAAAAAAGAAAGTATCTATATGATTCCGAAACAGCTTCCAATCCTTTTCGCAGCCGGTGCCGAAGATCCGGTTGGAGGATTCGGAAAAGGCGTAAGGAAGGTTTATGAGAAATACAAAGCGGCCGGAATCCAGGACATCAGTCTAAGACTGTATGCCGGTGATCGTCATGAACTGCTCAACGAGACAGATCGGGAGCAGGTATATGAAGATCTTCTCGAGTGGATGGAAGAACGTAGAAAAATAAATTATTAGTTTATATTTTTTCATAATCTGTTTATATTTTTTCGTATTCTTTAAGAAAGCACTCATACTTTTGACACATTTTCCGGATATACTAATATCAAGATAGTTGATAAGAGAAAATCAATTATCTTCCCCCCTCATAAAGTTGTGACACAGGAAAGTGTCAACACTTTACTCTCATTCCTTTAGATAACTATAAACACAACGAAGCCCGTTAGCCGAAAGGTTAGCGGGCTTTCGCGTTGCAGTGATAACTTAGATGATGCCAGAATATAGGTGGTGTTATATATAAAACAATCCTGCACGACATCATATGAAAACACAAAAAGTAAGACCCGAGCACCTCACTGTTTCAACAGATCGGCAATCGGGTCTTCTTTTTATTATCTAAAGGAATGAGAGTAAAGTCGACATCCCGGCACACCGGGATGCCATTACTTTATGAGGGGGGAGATAGTTGTTTATCAACTATCTGAGTCTTAGTATAGACAGAAAATGTGTCAAAATTATGTTCAAACATTAAAAGAAAAATAAATAAAATAAAATAAACTTAATCCTGAACGCTTACAAACACTTCATAGACCTTCTTGAGTGATTTATGAAGATAAGGTTTGTACTCTTCCATAGAAACAGGTTTCTCATGAAGGATACAGTTGTAACTTGTTGAACTGATCAATTCAATTAGTGTAAAAAGTAAGAGATCCGGATTCTCACAGTTTACGTTATATTTTACAAGTGAATTTCTGTAGTGATCATAAAATTGCCTGGACACTACAGAACCTGTTCCGACAGCATCCTGGAAAACTCCCCAGGAGAGATTCTTTGACAAAAATTTTAACAAGGACTGCTGTTTCTGGAAACGGTCAATAATATAGTCTGTTAAAAAAAGAATCTCTTCTTCTAAAGAATTAATCTCAGCTCCTTCAAGCTGCTTGTGTGCATCATCAAAAAGCTGACAGGCTTTGTATGCGATCAATTTATCTCTTAAATCATACTTGTCTTTGAAATAAAGATAGAATGTCCCCTTTGCCAGACCGGCCTGATTCACGATGTCGGATACAGTTGTTTTGGCAAAGCCTTTTCCGGTGAACAGGTCAAATGCAGTCTGGAGCAGTGTATTCATTTTCAGCTTTTTATTATCATCTACTTTTCCCATAATCTCAATGACCTCCTTTGTGTGTCTTTAGTGATTGTAATATATAATACAAACTTTGCCAATAAGAGGTTTTCATAAAAATACATTCTGTGAAAAATTCCTATTGTCTTTTTACTAGTATGGCACAAAATTCCCAAAAGTCAATAAAAATGACTATTTTTCATTTTTTAACAAAAAAATATTGACTAATGGTCATTTCGCGCTATACTATAAGAGACTTGAGTAGTGAGACAGTATAGGAGATGATACAAATGGTTAAAGTTGGCAAATGGATTGCCAAACACAGAGTTCTGATGTTGATCATCGGATTTCTTCTGATTATCCCGTCGGTCATCGGGATGGCAAAGACACGTGTAAACTATGATTTGCTCAGTTATCTGCCGGGGCATCTGGAGACAGTAAAGGGTCAGGATATTCTGGTGGATGAGTATGGAATGGGCGCTTTCTCCATGGTCGTGGTAGAGAACATGGACATGAAGGATGTTCAGAAGCTTGAAGATCAGTTCAGTGAAGTACCGCATGTAAAAGATGTACTCTGGTATGACGATGTAGCTGATATCAGTCTTCCGGTGGAGATGATCCCAAAGGATTTAAAGGAGGCGTTTTTCAAAGGCGATGCCACGATGATGCTTGTATTGTTTGATAATACAACATCTTCTGATGAAGCTATGGATGCTGTCGGACAGATGAGAAAGCTGGCGAATGATCAGTGCTTTATCAGCGGTATGACAGGAGTTGTTACAGATATTAAGAACATTGCCATGCAGGAGCTGCCGATTTACGTTGTGATCGCAGCAGTACTCAGTCTGATCATTCTGGAGCTGACAAGCGGATCTTTCGTAGTACCGATTTTATTTCTGATCAGTATTGGGCTTGCGATTCTCTACAATCTTGGAAGCAACATTTTCCTTGGAGAGACTTCGTATATTACAAAAGCATTGACTGCGGTATTGCAGCTGGGTGTGACAATGGATTATTCCATTTTCCTCTTGAACAGCTACGAGGAAAACAAGAAGCGTTTTCCGGGAGAGAAAGAACGTGCCATGGGACATGCGATTTCCAATACATTTAAGTCTGTGGCAGGAAGCTCTGTTACGACAGTAGCCGGATTCGTAGCGTTGTGTGTTATGACATTTGCACTTGGCCGAGATCTTGGTATCGTTATGGCAAAAGGCGTATTGATCGGTGTGATCTGTTGCGTAACAGTTTTACCTTCTTTGGTTCTTGTATTTGATAAACCAATTGAGAAGACAAAACATAAACTGTTGCTCAGCAACATGGATAAGCCATCAGCTTTTATTACAAAGCACTATAAAGTATGGATCGTTGTTTTCCTGGTACTTTTATTCCCGGCTATTTATGGAAATAATCACACAAAGATTTACTACGACATTGCAGATTCACTCCCGTCCACACTGGACAGTAATGTGGCGAATGCAGAACTTAAGAAAGACTTTGATATGAGTAATATTCATATGGTTATGTTAGATAGAAGTATGGATGCAAAACAGAAGTCGAAAATGTTCGATGAGATTGATTCTGTGAAGGGTGTCAAGTGGACGATCAGTATGAATTCGCTGATTGGACCGGCAGTGCCGGACTCTATGATACCAAATGATATCAAAGAAATGCTGCAAAGCGATGATTACGAGCTTGCATTTGTATGCTCGGAATATGAATCAGCAACAGAGGAAGTCAATACACAGATTGCATCGATCGATAAGATTGTAAAATCTTATGATAAAAATGCGATGGTAATTGGAGAAGCTCCTTTGATGAAAGACTTGGAGGATGTAACCAATGTGGATCTGGTAAATGTAAATGCACTTTCAATTGCAGCGATATTTATCATTATTATGATTATCTTCAAATCAATATCACTGCCAATCATATTGGTGGCAGTTATTGAATTTGCAATTATGGTTAATATGGCAATCCCGTTTTATCAGGGAACAAGCCTTCCATTTGTTGCAAGTATAGTAATTGGAGCAATTCAGTTAGGAGCAACTGTAGATTATGCAATTCTAATGACGACCCGCTATCAGAAAGAGCGTCAGCGTGGACGAGATAAGATGGAAGCAATCAGTATTGCCCATAAAACCAGTATGCCGTCAATTATCAGCAGTGGATTAAGTTTCTTCGCGGCAACATTTGGAGTAGCCTGCTACTCACAGGTTGAAATGATCGGTTCTATTTGCACTTTGCTTGCGCGAGGCGCGATTATCAGTATGGTTGTTGTAATCCTGATATTGCCGGCGATGTTTATGATATTTGACAAAGTAATATGTAAGACGTCCATCGGATTCCTCGGTGGAAAAAAGTAGAAAGGATGTAAGAATCATGAACAAAAACAGAAAAATCAAACGTGGACTCACAACTTCTCTTGCCGTTGGAATGTCAGTAATGATGGGCGCTGTGCCGGTCTTTGCTGCAGGAACAAGTTCTGACGCAGATGCAGTTTATAAGGAAGAGACAGTTTATGTAAATGCAGATGCAACAGGAACAATTGATGAAGTAACAGTATCTAACTGGCTGAAGAATTCAGGCAGTGTATCAGGAAGTCTGACAGATGCAAGTACTCTGAAAGATATTAAGAATGTAAAAGGTGATGAAACATTCAAAGCATCCGGAGATACATTGACATGGAATACAGACGGTGAAGATATTTATTATCAGGGAACAACAGATCAGAATCTTCCGGTTTCCGTAAAGTTTACTTACTATCTGGACGGAAAAGAAATCAAACCGGCAGATCTGAAAGGAAAAAGCGGACATCTGAAGATTCAGGTGGATTATGCAAATAAAGAGAAGAAAACAGTCAGCGTAGATGGAAAACAAGAAGAAGTTTACACACCATTTGTCATGATGACGGGAATGATCCTTCCGAATGAAACATTTAGCAATGTTACGATTGATAACGGAAAAGTTATTTCTGATGGAAGCAAGAATATCGTAGTCGGATTCGGAATGCCTGGCATGAAAGAAAGTTTGAATCTGGACGAAAGCAAAACAGAAGATCTGACAATCCCGGAAAGTCTCTGCGTGGAAGCTGATGTGACAGATTTCACAATGTCTTCTACATTTACAGTGGCACTTACCGATCTTCTTGATGACATTGATTTTGATAATATCGTAGATGTTGATTCACTGAAGAGTTCCTTAGATGAACTGGAAGATGCAGCACTTCAGTTAGTAAGTGGATCTGATACACTTGCAGACGGAGCCGGAACACTTGCAGATGGTGTCAACAGCTATACAGAAGGTGCGGATACTTTG
>ERZ791852.1452-NODE-1452-length-14220-cov-2.546982_pt1 | contig 14220 bp, 9 predicted proteins | sample MGYA00510287_ERZ791852 | MGnify/ENA primary metagenome ERZ791852 (study PRJEB30046, sample SAMN00715257) | human gut metagenome | study: EMG produced TPA metagenomics assembly of the A metagenome-wide association study of gut microbiota in type 2... | reverse complement strand
CCGCAGACTTATATGAACCTTAGTGGCGAGAGTATTCGAAGTGTGATTGACTATTATAAAGTGGATCCTGAGAAGGAACTGATCGTGATTTATGATGATATCAGTCTTGGGGTAGGACAATTAAGAATTCGTGCAAAAGGCAGTGCAGGTGGGCATAATGGAATAAAAAATATTATTGCACATCTTGGCGGACAGGTTTTTCCTAGAATAAAAGTAGGAGTTGGAGAAAAACCACCGAAGTATGATCTTGCAGATTATGTTTTAGGACATTTTTCTAAGGCGGAACAGGAACTGATGAGCGAAGGTTATGATAATGCGGTAAAAGCGGTGGAACTGATCGTGAGTGACCAGATGAGCGAAGCGATGAACGAATATAATCGTAAAAAGAAGGACGAGTAGAGATGCAGGCTTTTTTAGAACCATTAAAAGAACTGGCTGATTATCAGGAGATTGTCAGTTCGAGAAGAAAGAAAACAGGTTTCCTGCAAATCGCAGGATGTGTGAATTCACAGAAGATACATCTTGCGAAAGCACTGAGCGATGGCTTTGAGTACAGAGTCATCGTTTTTTCCAGTGAAGAAAAAGCAAAACAGGCTTATGAAGAATGGCGTGTACTGGAGGAAAATGTATGGTTTTATCCGGCAAGAGATCTTTTGTTTTATCATGCAGATATTAAGGGCGCATTTTTGACAGGGAAACGTATGGAAGTATTGCGTGCGATTGTAGAGAAGAAAGGACGGGAAGCAATTACTGTAGTTACAACAATGGACGCATTTCTGGATGGGCTTCCATCGAAAGAAGAACTGTGCGGGAACAGGATTAAGATTCATGCAGAAGAGGCGCTGGATTTTCAGAAATTACAGGAAAACCTTTCGATATTAGGATATGAACGGGAAAACCAGGTTGAAAGTCCGGGACAATTTGCAGTCAGAGGTGGGATTCTGGATGTATTTCCACTGACAGAGGAGAATCCGGTTCGAATTGAATTATGGGGAGACGAAGTTGATTCTATTAGAAGTTTTGATGTGGAAAGTCAGAGGTCGACAGAGAATTTACAGGAAATAGAAATCTATCCGGCAACTGAGAACTGGAAGCAGATGGAAACGGAAAGCTTTTTGGCATATTTTCCGGTAAAGGAGACAATCTTGTTTTTGGATGAACCGGTACGTCTTCAAGAATCTGCAGAAATCGTAGAAAAAGAGTACTTTCACAGCTTGGAGAGCAGAGAAGAAGCAGGTATCGAGGCAGATGAGATTCCGATTCAGGTGGAACAGACAGATCATACGATTGGAAAGATGAACAAGTATTATGGAATTGCATTTACCATGTTGGAATCAAAATGTGGAATGTTTAAAGTAAGGTCTGTCTACAGTCTGCAGGTTAAAACTGTCAATCCGTATAATAGCAGCTTTGAGCTCCTGACACGAGATCTGAAGAAACTGAAAAGAACAGGGTATCGCGTGATTCTTGTTTCGGGCTCAAGAACAAGAGCAAAACGTCTTGCAGAAGATCTGAGAGATTATGACCTGAGCAGTTTTTACAGTGAAGAGATGGAACGGCAGGTGAATCCGGGAGAGATTATGGTAACCTGTGGTTATATTGCAGAGGGATACGAGTATCCAATGTTAAAGTTTACGGTCATCTCGGAATCCGATATTTTTGGTAAGAAAAAGAAAAAAAAGAAAAGAAAAACTTATGAAGGGAAAAAAATCCAGGAATTTGCCGAACTTAAACCGGGAGACTATGTGGTACATGAGAATCACGGACTTGGAATTTATCAGGGGATTGAGAAAGTCGAAGTAGATGCTGTTACTCGGGATTATATGAAAATTTCCTATGCGGACGGAGGAATTCTATATATACCGGTAACACAGATGGATCTGATCCAGAAATACGGAGGAGCAGATGCAAAGCCACCGAAATTGAATAAGCTTGGTACACTTCAGTGGAAAAAAACAAAAGGACAGGTAAAAAAAGCGGTTCAGTTAATCGCAAAAGATCTTGTAAAACTCTACGCAACGCGCCAGCAGACAGAAGGTTATGTTTATGGACCGGATACGGTCTGGCAGAGAGAGTTTGAGGAGATGTTTCCATTTGAAGAGACAGAGGATCAGCTTCGTGCAATTGAAGATACAAAGAAAGATATGGAAAGTACGAAGATCATGGATCGTCTGATCTGCGGAGATGTAGGGTATGGTAAGACTGAAATTGCGATAAGAGCAGCTTTTAAGGCAGTGCAGGAAGGAAAACAGGTTGTTTATCTTGTACCTACAACGATTCTTGCGCAGCAACACTATAATACATTTATTCAAAGGTTTAAAGATTTTCCGGTGCGTGTTGACTTGATGAGCCGTTTTCGGACGCAGGCGCAGCAGAAAAAAACAGTAGAGGATTTGAAAAAAGGTCTGGTTGATATCGTGATCGGAACACACAGAGTGCTTTCAAAGGATATTGGATATAAAGATTTAGGACTTCTGATCATAGATGAAGAACAACGTTTTGGTGTGACGCATAAGGAAAAAATTAAAAAATTAAGAGAAAATATAGACGTGCTGACGCTGACAGCAACGCCAATCCCAAGAACACTTCATATGAGTTTGATCGGAATTCGCGATATGAGTGTGCTTGAGGAAGCACCGATGGATCGTATGCCAATACAGACGTATGTAATGGAATACAATGATGAGATGGTACGTGAAGCTATTGAGCGTGAACTCGCCAGAGGTGGACAGGTCTATTATGTTTATAACAGAGTGGAAAATATTGCAGATGTGGCACTTCGTGTGCAGAAACTGGTGCCGGATGCAAGGGTATCTTACGCACATGGACAGATGAATGAACATCAGTTGGAAGATATTATGTATGATTTTATCAATGGTGATATTGATGTGCTTGTATCGACAACAATTATTGAAACAGGACTGGACATTGCGAATGCTAATACGATGATTATACAAGATGCAGATAGATTTGGACTGTCACAGTTATATCAGTTGCGAGGAAGAGTTGGGAGATCCAATCGAATGGCATATGCATTTCTGCTGTATCAGAGGGATAAGATGCTTAAAGAAGTTGCAGAGAAGAGGCTGGCTGCAATTCGTGAATTTACAGATCTTGGATCGGGATTCAAGATCGCAATGCGTGATCTTGAGATCCGAGGTGCGGGAAATCTTCTAGGAGAGTCGCAAAGTGGTCATATGGCAGCAGTTGGATATGACTTGTACTGCAAGATGCTTAATGAGGCTGTCAGTCAGTTGAAAGGTAAAAAAGAAGAAGCAGACTACGCTACAACGATTGATCTTGATATAGATGCATTTATTCCGGAATCTTACATTAAAAACGAGTATCAAAAATTGGATATTTATAAGAGAATTGCCACAATTGAAACAGAAGAAGAGATGGATGATATGACAGAAGAACTGATTGATCGTTTTGGAGATCTTCCGAAAAAAGTACAGCAGCTTCTTCATATTGCAGCACTTAAGAGTCTTGCGCATTCTGCATATATTACAGCGATAGAACAAAAGGGAAAAGACTACAAATTTATCTTATATGAAAAAGCAAATCTGGATCCGGCAAAAATTCCGGCACTTTTAAAGAAATATGGAAATAATATGATTTTCAAAGCAGAAGCAGTCCCGTATTTCCTTTATCAAAAGAAAGGGAGAAGTGGAAAAGAGAAAGGGGAAAATGTTCTGCAGATGCTAAGAGAAATTATAGAGAGTATTCGCGAACTTCGATTAGATTAGGGAAGTTGAGGAGATTCTGTGTTTGGGGTTGTGATAGAACAAAAAACACGATATAATGAGCGGTAGTATGGCTGCGTAAGTAAATACGTAAAAAGAGGAGGATTTACCAGATGGTACGTTTGGCAAAAAGGCTGGCAGTGCTTGCAGTGGCAGGCACATTGACAGCAACATCTTTGACAGGATGCGGAACAATAAATACAGATGAGACAGTTGCAACAGTCGGTGATGAGAAGATTACACTTGGAGTCGCGAATTTTTACGCAAGATTGCAGCAGGCTCAGTATGAAACCTACTATGCGAGTATGATGGGAACAACAGCAGAAGAGATGTGGGCAAAGGAAGCATCAGGCGATCAGACATATGAGGAGCAGACAAAGAAGAGTATTCTTGAGAATCTGGAGAATATGTATCTTGTTTCACAGCATGTATCTGACTATGATGTTGCACTGACAGAGGAAGAGCAGCAGGCGATTAAAGATGCAGCAGCAAAATTCGGTGAAGATAATTCGGATGATGTGAAGAAAGTGGTATCAGGAGATGAGGAGGAAGTGGCTAAAGTTCTCGAACTGATGACAATTTCGAATAAGATGGAAGCGGCAATGGAAGCTGGTGTGGATGAGAATGTATCAGATGAAGATGCAGCACAGAAGAGTATGCAATATCTCTTATTCTCATATACAACAACAGATGATTCGGGAGAATCCCAGACATTATCAGATGATGAGAAAGAAGCTTTGAAGACGACCGCACAGGCATTTGATGATCGGTTAAAGGGTGGAGAAGATATGGAGACTGTTGCATCAGCAGCAGGACTTACAGCCCAGACAGCTACATTTGATTCTGAAAGTACAAGCCCGGATAAGGATTTGATCGCAGCAGCAGATGCATTGACAAATGAAGGCGATGTTACAGATATTATAGAGACAGAGAATGGAATTTATATTGCAAAGCTTACAAGTCTTTTGGACAGAGAGGCAACAGACAGTAAAAAAGAAAGTATTGTAAGTGAGAGAAAACAGGAACAGTATGATTCACTTCTGGAGCAGTGGAAAAAGGATACAAAAATCAAAGAAGAGAAAAAAGTATGGAAGAAGATCAGTTTTGAAAAACAGGGTGTAACAATTAAAACGTCAGATACATCAGATACTTCAGACAGCCAGAATTAAAAAACAGGGACAAAAACTTTGTGAAGACTAACAAGTTTTTGTCCCTGTTATATTTACACGAGCAACGAGCCAAAGTCCGTGCTTTCACGAAAAATTAAATATATTCCAGTTTTTCGAAATAATGCATTAAGATATCAGCACAGTTTTCAACACCAAGCTCGGAAGTGTCAAGAATCATGTGATAATCATTCACATCTCCCCAGGTCTTGCCGGTGTGTTCATAATAATAAGTAGCACGCTCTTCATCCGTATGCTCCACCTTTTCTTTTGCGGCATCATGATCAAGATTTTCTTTTTTCATGATTCTCTGAATGCGGTCCTCTTTGGCAGCACTCACATAGATGTTTAATACATTCATCCGGTCTTTCAGAATATCTGAGGCGCATCGTCCGAGAATAATGCAAGGGTTTTCAGCCAGTTTCCGGATTGCTTCAGCTTCATTTTCATATTTGTGATCAGAGAGCTTTTCTTCTATATAGGCCTTGTCATAGACCGGAATATCAAGTCGTTTCGAAAGCTCTTCAGCAATAATGCTGGCTCCGGTACCGAAACGACGACTCATAGTAATTACTAATTTCATAATGAAGTCCTCCTTTGTAGAAATAACATTCAGATGAATTTTATTATAGCACGTTCTGTTTGATTTGTCTCGGTTTTACTTACTTGTATCCAATGATGGGAAGCTGCTTGTAAAAATGTATCCATTTTTCAGGGAAAATAAAGAAGGAATTTTAATGAAAAAATGGATGTAAAACTTTATACAATCCCCCATTGCAAGATCATGTATACTAATGATATAATTTATAGTAGCGTTTTTGGCAGTTGCCAGAAGCAAACTTATGGATGATTAAAAATTTGAGTAGGTGACGGATTTGAAGAATAAGATCAAACGTTTTGCAAAGGGGGATTTTCACATCCCGCAGCCGGAAATTATTTTTCCTGAGACTCACATTACGATGCGTGTCGGAGAAGGAGAAAAATATGAGGGAAGCTTTTCTCTGCAGAATGAAGGGGAAGGGACAATACGTGGACTTGTATATCCTTCTTCCTATCGTGTACAGTGCGCAGAGCAGGGTTTTGATGGAAATCCGGTAAATATTTATTATACATACGATGGAAGAGGACTTGTGCCGGGACATGTTGAACATGGGAAATTTACGATTGTATGTAATGGTGGAGAGTATGATATTGCATTTACTGCAATTATTGAGAAACCATTTGTTATGACTCGATACGGAAAGGTTCAGAGCCTGGAAGATTTTAAGAAGCTTACATATCGTGATGCAGCTGAGGCAGTGAAGTTATTCCGGTCCAGAGATTTCTTTGAGATTCTCAAATATGAAGATACGAGGATCAAGGCGCTTTATAATAATATGCGTAAATGGGAACTGGATCAGCACGCCCTTGAAGAATTCCTGGTAGGGTGCAAGCAGAAAGAGAAGATTTTTCTTACATTGGAAGAAGAAAGCCGTGCTTTTATTTCTCTTGTAGAAGACAGAAAAGAGACTTTTACTGTGAAGAAAAATACCTGGGGATATCTGGAGATTGATGTAAGAACAGAAGGCGATTTCCTTTCTGTTGAGCACAGACATCTGACGACAGACGAGTTTATAGGTAATGCCTATCGTCTGGAATATGGTATTTCTATGGATAAGCTTCACAGAGGAAGTAACTTTGGAAGGATTATTCTGGAAACTCCATATGAAACATTGAGTTATGAGGTCGTAGTGGAAAAGGATATTTGCAGAGATGAGGAACATCGTGCAAATGAAAAAGAATTTAATGGAATTCTGAAAGATTATCTGAAATATGAAGGTGACAAGATGTCACTGGAAGATTGGACAGAGGCTTCTATAAAGAAAATTTCACATCTTCGCGAGGTAGATGAACGTAATGAATTTTACCTTCTTGCCCAGGCACATATCTGCATTTTGGGTAATCGGATGGATGAGGCAAAATGGCTTTTAGAATCTTATAACTACAATCGTTTTGCAATCGGTAAGGATGTTGAATTGAGTTCCTATTACCTTTATCTGACGACAAAGCTGAGTAATGATTCGATTGGGCAGAGAAGGGTCGCAGAAGAACTTTCACGTTCTTTTATGAAGCATCCGGACAGCTGGCGAATTCTTTGTATGCTGATTGAGGTTGATTCGGAATATAAAATCTACAGTGAAAGACTGAATGTGCTTGAGAATCAGTTTATGGAGTATAAGTCTCACAGCTTATGGTTCTATCTTCAGGCATTCCGTTGTTTTAAAGAGAAGAGCTCATCTCTTAAAAAACTCGGACAGTTTGAAGTACAGGTTCTGCTTTTTGGCGTGAAATATAAACTGATGACGAAGGAACTTGCATTATATACAGCAAACCTGGCAAGTCAGATGAAGAATTTTGATAAACATCTGTATAATGTACTTGTGAAGTGTTATGAGATGTATGATGAAGCGATGATATTGACTTCTATCTGCACATTGCTTATAAAAGGCAGCAGAACAGAACACATCTATTTCCATTGGTATGAGAAAGCGGTAGACGCAGAGTTGAAGATCGCGCAGCTTTACGAATATTATATGGCGGCTGCGAGACCGGAAGAATTTCATAAGCAGCTTCCTCGTTCGGTATATTTGTATTTTATGCATGGAAATTCTCTGGATTATAAGAAATGCGCATTCTTGTATGCAAATCTGATTACTTATGAAGATGAGACAAGTGAGATTTATGCGCACTACAGGGATGAGATGGAAGAATTCACATGGAATCAGTTGGAGAAGAGAAATATAGATGAAGATCTGCGGATTATTTATAAGCGATTCCTTGTAGAGACAGACATGAGTCAGGACAGAATCCGCGCTCTTTATGATGTGTGTCACGCATATTGGATTACAACAAAGGTTCCGAATATGAAATTTATTCATGTAATCGCAGCTGATGGAACAATTACACAGAAGGCAGCATATACAGAGAATGGAGCCAGAGTATTTCTGTATGCAAAGACGGATCGCATTGTATGGGAAGCAAAAGATGGAAGACATTATACAGATTCTATCCCATATGAGAGTAAACGTCTGTTTTATGAACTTAGATATATGGATATCTGCAGAAAATATGCAAATAGCCTGAACCGAAGCAAAGCGTTTGAAGAAGAGGAAGAGCTGACACTGGAAATCGTAAAGGAAAAGGGTCTGGAAAATTTCCCGGAGGATGAGATCCAGGCACTGTGCAGCAAGATGATTCGTGAGACAAATTATGAGAATGATGATTTCCTGACCTATGTTTGTTATGATTTATTTAAGAAAAAACAGTATGATAAAGTGATTCTTACGTATTTGGCAAACTTCTACTGTGGAGCAACACAGGAGATGAAGGAATTGTGGAAAGTTGCCAGAGAGTATGAAGTCCATACGCATAAACTGGCAGAACGGATCATTACACAGATGCTCTTTTCAGAGGAATTATTCCAGGAGACAAAAGTATTTGAAGCTTATTATGATGAAGGTGCATACTTCCGGCTCCAGCAGGCTTATCTGGCATATGTCTCCAGAGAATATGTTGTAGAAGCACGTAAGATAGAGAAATCTATAATTGATATTATCTGCAGGGAAGCAGAGAAGGGTGAGGCAACAATCGATATTTGTATGATTGCTGTTTTGAAATATTATTCGGATCAAGAGTATGAAACAAGCCTTAAGAAGACGCTGAAAAAGTTTATGCAGGAACTTTGTGGCAAACAGATTTATTTCCCATTTTTCCTTAAGTATGATAAGGAGTGGCTGATTGAATTCCAGTTGTGGGATAAGACACTGGTAGAATACAAGGGCCAGAAGGATAGCCGTGTTATGTTGTATTATCAGTTGCAGAAAGGTGGAAACGGAGATTCTGATTATGCAACAGAACTTCTGACACCAATGTATGAGAATTTGTATGTGAAGAAGTTTGTGTTGTTCTCGCATGAACGACTGATCTATTATTTTAAAGAAACAATTGACGGAAATTCTTACAGAAGTGAGAAAAAGATCTGCCAGCATACGGTTGAAAAAGGTGAACCGGGCAGATATGGAAGGCTCAATGACATTATTCTGGAAGAAGATCCGGAAGAACGAGAGAAGAAGATGAAGCAGTATGCACTGGAAGATGCGGTTGCATCACATATGTTCATACAGTATTAAGGAGGAAATCTTTTCATGGGACAGGGAAGTATAATTGGATATGAGATAAATGAAAAGACATGCCAGATCAGTTTTTATAATGATAAAGAGATGGAACCTCAGACACTGGAAGTTGACTCAGATAATTTTCAGATTCCTTTGATTATTGGAAAACTAAGAGACACATGGGCATATGGAAAAGAGGCAAAACGTCTTGCAACACTGAAAGAAGGATTTACCGTTGCCCGTCTGCTTTCGAGAAGTCTTGCAAATGAGAAAATTGAATTTGGTGATGAGACATATGATGCAGTATGGTTGCTTTCACAGTTTATCCAGATGTCTTTACAGTCATTTCCTAAAATTGATGGAATTGTGTTCAGTGTACCGGTTCTTACAGAAGAACTGGCACAGATGCTTCGAAGGATCGCAGTTCGCATGAATATTGATAAAAGACATATCTTTATTCAGGATTATAAAGAGAGTTTTTGTAATTATCTCTTCTATCAGCCGAAAGAACTGTGGCAGTATGATGCAGCATTGTTCTGCTGTGATCGCAATGAGATCAAAGCATATATGCTGCGCAGACTGAAGCCGGGACTTGGTGGTGGAAAGACTACATTTGTTACGGTTGATGAAGTTGCAAATGCACATATGAAAGAACTGGCACTTGTTTATCCGGTTTTGAACGAGGACAAAGCAAAAGAAGCCGATGCGATGTTCTGTAAATTTATACAGAGCGTGTTTGATAAGAGGATTGTTTCTTCTGTATTCCTGACAGGAGAAGGGTTCGAAAATAACTGGTATCCGAAGTCATTGCGGGTGCTTTGCAATGGAAGAAGAGCATTTATCGGAAATAATCTGTACAGCAAAGGAGCTTGCTATACTGCATACAGAAAATTGTATATGCATATAGAGAATCCGGTTTATCTATCGGAGACTAAGCTGACAGATCAGATCACAGTCAATATGCGTGTGGATGGTCAGGAAATGTGGTATCCGCTTGTTTCCTGGGGTGCACACTGGTATGAGTCGAATAATCAGTGGGAAGTGATCCTTGAAGAGGGTGATGATATAGAATTCCATATCGAGTCACTGGTTCAGGGAACGGTTAAGACCGAAAAAATCTCTTTGGAGAGACTTCCGAAGAGAGCAGAGTATTCGATAAGACTTCAGATAGAAACGATGTTTCTGGATGAAAAAACCTGCAAGATTACAGTACGTGATGTCGGATTTGGAGATTTCTTCCTACCGACGGATTTCCGTGAGGAAAAGGTGATACATTTAGGAGGTAATGATGGGAAATTTAATTCTTTGTCATGACAGACACGCGGCACATCCTTATGAGATTTCCAGGATCCATTGCAGGATCTTTACGATAGAAGAATTGTGTTACTATCTGTGTAATAATTTATATTTGATCGATTATACGATCATGAATGAACCGCTTTGCACCTGGCTGGAAGAAGAGATTGGGATGAAAGAACTGGCAGAGCAGCTTCGAGATTTGATGCGTATGCGTGGATCTGTCGAGAATTTTGTTCTTACAATCCTGAAAGCTTCAAAGATCTATAAAGAATCGGAAATGATCCGTATCCAGAATGTTTTGGAACATCTGAAAAATCAGAAGGATGTAGAGCGTAAGAAGTATAAAGGCGATAATCTTCTTGAAAGCGGTGAGATTGAAGAAGCGATCATCGTTTATCAGGAAATCCTGAATCAGGAAAAAGATGAGAGTGTAGATGAAAAATTCTATGGAAAGATCTATGCATGTCTTGGAGCGGCATATGGACGATTGTTCCTTTATCAGGAAGCGGCCAAAATGTATGACAGAGCCTACCAGATCTGCGAAGATAAGGAATTACTAAAACCATATCTGTATGCGTCTTATAAGTATATGTCGCTGGAAGAATTTCATATTCTGCTTACAAAGCACAGTGAATATCAGGAAGTGAATGCACAGATGAGAAGCGAAATGGACGAAGTGAAGCAGAATCTTCAGATTGAGCCAAATGAAGTACTTTTGGAGAAGTGGAAGAGGAAACATAGAAGAAATCATACATAATACAGACTTTTTGTGCAGCTGTTCACAGAATCTATGAGCAGCTGCATTGTTTACTGTTTTGGGGTTTGACATATATTGTATGCTATGGTAGAATACAACGGTAACTTTACCGTAGTACAGTGACTCATTGGTAGAGAATAAAAGCCAAACTCGATGATGGAGGGTATTATTATGAAAAGAAAAGTATTAAGTGTGTTATTATGTGCAGGACTTGCAGTTTCTATGTTAGCAGGATGTGGTTCAGACTCTTCTAATGCGAATAAGAAAGCGGAATCAACAGGGAGTGATCTTGAATATGTGAAAGACAAAGGGACACTCGTGGTCGGTGTTACTGACTTTGAACCAATGGATTATAAAGATGATAATGGTGAGTGGGTCGGATTTGATGCAGACATGGCGAAAGCATTTGCAGAGAGTATCGGAGTTGAGGCAGAATTTGTAGAGATTGACTGGGATAATAAAGAGCTTGAGCTTGATGGAAAGTCAATCGACTGCGTATGGAATGGTATGACACTGACAGATGAAGTGGAAAGCTCCATGGAATGCACAGATGCTTATATGAATAATGCACAGGTTGTAGTTGTACCGGCTGACAAAGCTGATAAGTATCAGGATGAGGATAGTGTGAAAGATTTAACTTTTGCAGTAGAAGCAGGAAGTGCAGGAGAAGAGCAGGTAAACAGAATCGGTGCTCAGTATACAGCTGTTTCATCACAGGCAGATGCACTGATGGAGGTTGCTTCCGGAAATTCAGATGCAGCTGCAATTGATGCTTTGATGGCAGCAGCTATGATCGGAGAAGGAACAGGTTATGCAGATCTTACTTATACAGTCAGTCTGAACAGTGAGGAGTATGGAGTCGGCTTCCGAAAAGGATCTGGTAATAGAGGTCGCGCATAGCCACCTCCTTGTTATCGGTTATTTGTTCGATAAAGGTGGAGGTGAAACGGTTGCTCATCCACACTTTCATCTCTGAGTTGAAGACATCAGCCTTGGATGTTTCGTCGCCGTTGGCCGCAGTGACGAACAGCATCCCGGGGATGCCCTCGCACTGCTTCATCACACCGCCCGAAAAACAAGCCTCCACCATCATGAGAAGTTTACGGTAACGCCTTTTGCGGTTCATATCCTCAAAAACAGAAGACAGTTTATCGCCTGTCATGGCGTAAGCTTCCTCATCCCAACACATGGCCCCCGGCACACCGTGTCCGCTCCAGAAAACGAACAGGTTGTCGTTCTCAGTAGATTCGATTACCGTGGGCAGTTTTTCGCTTTTTTCGCCACTGAGAATGGCAAGTATATCTTTTGTATTCAACGATGACATACGATAATCAATCTCTACATTTTCGTATACATTGTTTCCCCCGATAGTCACCTGTATGACTCCCTTGTTGGGATTTGATATATTATCGGCTATGTCATCCTCGACAATGAGAATGATACGGTCGTCGGTATATCCGGCTTGTCTGAGCTGCTGATAGATAGCGAGCACATCTGCCTGATGGCGGTAATTGGTCCATTCCTTGGAGGAAGCGACAAGGAGTGCCCAGTTGCCGGTATGTGCAGGGTAATTGAATTCTCCTGAATTGTCGAAATCCTGCATCCGGGAGGCTTTCCAGTTCCAACCGGCAAGTGTCGCATCCGTGCGGTTCCCCCCGTCGCTGGTGTTATAGTCAAGGATGATGTACTGTCCGTTGTAAACCTTGAAATTATAGTAAGTGGTGGCAAGTACATTGGTAAACACCTTGGCATCGAACCTTAAATGTCCTGACGCTCCACGGACATAGGGCGACTTTCCGGCAGCGAGCGCATCCACCACAAGCCCCATATCCTCACCTGTCCAGCTGCCCATGTTCAAGCCTTCACCCGAAACAACGGCCCTTAATGATTTCTGTAACGACAACTCCGGTCTGAACTGCTGGTACCATGCGGCATAGCCGATGAGCATAGCGGCATCGTAGAGCTGAGATTCTCCAAGAGTAGGCGTAGCATTGAAAAAGGTCCTGTAACTTACGTCAAACCCCGACTCAGGGTCGGCACCAAATGCGACTCCCTCTATGCCTTCGGCGGCATCACCGTGAATCTTGAGTACATCCGCACCGTAGGCGGTATCCGAAAACAACATCCGCGGTACACTGCGCCCGTTCAGACTTTGTGCTTTATGCGCTTCAAGCATCGGCTTCATCTCTTCTATTTCAGAGGGGATACATATCACATACTCTGCACCTGACTGCATGGCTTGGCGAGACACATCAGCTATATTGTCAGAGGTGTAAGCATAGCATCCCATGTTTTCCAAGCCCAGTTCGCGTGCTTGAAATGCGAACCAGTCAATGAACGTTTGTCCGTAACCGTCGTTCTCCTTGACCAAAAGTGCCACACTTTTACCCTCATAGTTAATCACCTTGGAGAGAAGCACCTCACATTGCGTAATGTCGGTCTCGGTCATCGCCCAAAGATAGCCTGTCGATGCGTATGCACGAACCAGTTGTTCGGCGGTGGCGAGAGTGAAGAATGTTTTGCCCACAATAGTCAGTTCCGCCGCGAGGATTGCCGCCGATTACGGCATACACCTCGTCGTTGAATGCCAGCGACCGGGCAAGTTCCCGCACATCGGTCTTTGCCTCATCGTAGTATTCAAACTTTAACCTTATACCTGCTTCGTGGTTTTTGAATGCACGCTCAAAGTTGGTTGTAAACATTCCCAATGTCCTTTTCCAATGTACATCAAGCCCTTTCTCCATGGGAAGCACCACGGCAACAACCTTCTCTGTCCACTGCTTGTTGTCAGGAGACAGGGAAGGCTCATCGTCCGAACAGCTCCACAGACCAATCAGGCAGAGGAGCGGTGCAATAAGTTTAATAACCACTTGTTTCATAATACTCTTTCTCAAAAATAATAGCCTGGTGACGCATTCCATTGACTAAGCTGCTGAAATCATTCACGTATCGGGGTGCGACCAGCCAGTCGGCATACCCGCTTTCAAGACCGTAAAGTTGGTTCTCCGGCATATCCCCTGTGACGACCCATTCCGTCAGATACCTGTAAATCAATTGGTCAATATGCTTAATGACCGAACCCGTAATCCGGTTGGAGA
>ERZ791852.1439-NODE-1439-length-14311-cov-4.697671_pt1 | contig 14311 bp, 15 predicted proteins | sample MGYA00510287_ERZ791852 | MGnify/ENA primary metagenome ERZ791852 (study PRJEB30046, sample SAMN00715257) | human gut metagenome | study: EMG produced TPA metagenomics assembly of the A metagenome-wide association study of gut microbiota in type 2... | reverse complement strand
TATGGCGTTGGTGAGGAACGTCGTGCGCGATTGGGTGCGAACTATGACGCTGTTCAGGCGCGTGTTAATGAGATTCTGGGCGCGGGTACCGCCGCGCCTAGTGCGCCGTCGGTTGATATCGACGCTTTGGCTAATGCCGTTATCCGTGGCGATTATGGCGTTGGTGAGGAACGTCGTGCGCGATTGGGTGCGAACTATGACGCTGTTCAGAATCGAGTTAATCAGATTCTGCTAGGCTAACGAAAAAATTTTATTACTGTATGGGCGTGTCGCAATTGCAAAATTTTGCGGCACGCCTTATATTGTTTGTGTCCGAAAAAATTTTTTTCTAGAGAATCGAGGTACCTTGGATGTCCTACGAAAAACAGTGATTACCAACGAAGTGAAAGTGTCCACACCGCACGGTGATTTTATCCTACAGGTGTTCGGGAAAGTCACCGACGCGACTGTAAGGCAGATAGTCAAGTCCACGGTACGGCATCGAACCGAGGGTGACGCCACGCTTAGCGGTGAGGATAGCGATATCCTTGGCAGCAACTTTTTGATTCTAGGGTACACGACTCACACCGTAATGTATGAGTGCAACGTGTTCGACTTTTTGGAAATAGCAACCGAATACAAGCAGATTAACTAAAGGAGATAATATCATGGCCAACAAGAACGACGAAACCATTGAGAACGTCAACACCGAAACCGGCGAACTGACCGAGAACGCCGTCACGCCGAACGTCACCGGAAATGGTTTTGAGCCTCAGCAGTATATCACGTTCGACCAGCATATTCCGGCCAACCGCGTGCGCATGTTCAACGCGCGCAACAGCGCCACGTCGCTGAAGAACTTGGGTGATACGCCTATCGATATCGTTGATGTCATGACTCAGATTGGCGTGCGCACTCGTTCGGGCAATCCGTGTCAGAACACCTATATTTTCACTGCTGATGGACAAGTGTATTTCACTCAGTCCAACGGACTCGGAAAGACCATTAACGACCTTGTTGATATGGTTGAGGGTGACTTCAAGACCAACACCACTAATGGCTACGTCAAGGTGCAAATCAAGGAAACACCGCTTTCGGGTGACCGTTCTTACAAGCAGTTCCAATTGCTTGAAGCCTGACGTGTTATAATTCATAGGGCCGCGCCTAGGTCATGTATGGGTGCGGCCCTTATTTTTTCGGCGGCAGTCAGATAGGTGGTGGGGATTGTGGCGAAACGACAGCGCAGACAGTCAGACGAAGTGTATAACGTACGACGTCGTGCGAAACGGTACGTCAAGAGTCTGGAAAAACAGGTCAACCAGTCCAAAAGCGCCACAGAACGCCGCGTGTTGAGAAGGTACATCAGGAATCTCAATGAGGCGATAGCCGGAACATATCGCGGCAGTGGCCGTAGCATCGACAAAAGCGTGGCCGAGTTGAAGTCGCAGATTCGGAAAGGCAAGACCGGAACGGCCCGCGCGAGCTACGTTTTTCAGCAGCAGATTGGTTTGGCTAGCAGTGGCCGTAAAAGCGCGCTCGGAAAGTACGGCGCGCAGAAAGTCAAGATTTTTTACACGGCAACGCAACGCATATGGCAAGGCGCGCCCGCTAGCCAACGTAACAAGCTTATCATGGCGGAACTTGGGACCAGCAGTCTGGGAGAGGCTTTCGACATGGTGATGAAACGCAACAAGACGGCTCTCGACATGGCGAAGGGTTTGTATGAGCCTATCGGTGACACGGCCGAAAACATCGCGTTTGCGCAAGGTTTGATTGAGGATATACAAACCTCACCGGAGTATCTGGATTACGTTAATGAATTGCGATAGAAAAAATGGTGGGAAACGGTAAAAAGGGGAGACAGTACCGGGTGTGCGCGGCGTATGATACCGAAACAACGAACCTAGGAACCGGAGAGAACACGCGGGCCTACCCGATACTGTTTATTATCAATGATATCCGGTTTGTTGATTTGACGCAATACGACACCGCGCGTGATATGGATGACATACGGTATTACCGGCATGTCAGCGATATGATGGATTATGTCGCGGAATTGATGAACTGGGGTAGGAGTAACGATATCGTGCCGGTCATTGCGGCGTATAACCTCATGTTTGACTTGCAACCGCTCATGTATCTTTTGAGCCGGTCGTATAAAATGGCGGTTAACGCGCAAACCAGCACCAGTGCATACACTGTAGACCTATTGGATGATAAAGGTAAGGTAGCCCTCAGATTCTGGGACACGTTTTATCTCGAAATGGGTGGCTTGCGTGCAATGGGCGAAACATGCGGCCTGCCTAAGGCCGTGGGGGATTGGGACTACTCGCTAGTCAGGACGCCCGAAACGCCCTTGACCGATACCGAGCTTTTTTACGCTGGCCGTGATACTCAGGTGATTCCGGCATATCTCGCATACCTTTTGAAATCTAATGAGTGGCTCACCGCCGATATGCTGGGTTGCCGCGTGCTGACCAAAACGTCGCTAGTCAGGCAAATGGCCTATCACGAAATCGGTACGCTACGATACAAAAAGGCCAACGGCTGCCGTAACAACCTCATTAGCGCTTTCGAGATGACGTGCCGACAGGAATTTGCGAAAACGTTCCAGCAATACGCTCTGCGTAAAGCGTGTTTTCGTGGCGGCCTGACTTTCACCAGCGCTAATTACGCTAATCGCGTATGGCATAACGTCGTATCATTGGACGTTACATCAATGCACCATACGTTTATTAACGGGCGTATGATACCGGTGCATTTTGCGCCGCGACATACTAAAATACTCAGGGATATTTGCGTCAATATCATGGCTACGCCGGTGAAAGACGTGTTGAAATACTATTACAAACCATTCAACAACGCCGTGCATGTCAGGTGTGAGTTTGTCAATTTGCGCGTGAAAAAAGACACTATATTTTCCGAGGCCGGTATAGGCATCATCCCCGAGGGCAAGTTCACAAAAGCCGCGACTAAAACCGATTTACAGGATAATGAGCTGATGAAAAAAGCCGAGGAAAACATTAAATTATCCGGTTGGTATGACAGGGCTTTCAAACCGGTTTTCGCGTTCGGAAAACTCATGAGCGCCGAAAAAGCGGTGTTGCACGTCAACGAAATCGAATTGTGGTGCATCAGTCAAGTGTATGATTATGATGATTTTAACGTCATTCTGGGAGAGACAACGCGCAAATTCGCAATACCGCCCGACTACGTGACCTTGCAGTCCAACGTACTTTTCGAGCGCAAACAGGACATGAAACACGTGTTGAAAGTCTATAAAGAGGGCGAAAAATACCCGGAAAAAGTGCCCAACAGCATACCCGAGGGCATTAAGACCGAGCTTTTGAACGGGACCGCTAATACGCAGTTTCTGCAATCGTATTATAATTCCACGGTTAAAGGCATGTTTAACGGCATTTATGGCACTCAGGCAATGGACGTAATGAAACCGTCATTTGTCGTTTTGAACGGTGATATCAAAATCGATAACACTACGATAGTCAATCAGGATACCTATAGCGAGATGATACCGGACAAAATCAGAGTGCTGTACACATACGGCATGAGGATAGTCGCCGGTAGTCGCATGCATCTCATCATCGCCCTCGAACTGTTGCATGAAACGTTGGGCGACGCCATACACCCGACAGGCGGCGACACCGACAGCATCAAGGCCAGCGTGACCGAAAACGTGACCGACGCCGATTTGTCGCAAGCGCTGAAACCCTTGGCTAACGCCAGCGATATGGCAATCAATGTCGTGCAACGCCGCAACCGCGCCAATTTTCCCGGCTTGGCGTCACCGCTCGAATCAATCGGGCATTTTGACATCGAGACCGCTGGTGAGGGTACGCGCTGGGCCAACCATTTCGAGGCGTGGAACAAGGCCCGAATCAGCGAATCGGACGGGCATTACCATATCACGTGCGCCGGTTTGTCGCGCCCCCGAGACGCCTATCACATCGAAACGCTCTGCAACGACCTCGCAAAGGCCGGGTACACGTTCGAACAAGTCGCGCCGAACGTGCTAGGTTACAACATTTTCGTGGCCAACAGCATCAGCCATAGTCTGCAAAAGCGCCGCCCCGAGGTCGTAGACCGATTTATAGGCGACGTGACCGACTATCTCGGCGTCACGTCGCACGTCGATGTACCGCAGTCCATCGCACTGTACCCGACAGGCCGGTGGCTTGGCGAAACGACCAAACGTGCGAGCGTGGAAAATCTGCAATGGTTGCGTCGCACGCAACATGTCGATACCCGTGAACGGTGGATTGAATATGTTGACGGTGTGGGTAGAATTTTGGCAATGGATGACAACGGCGAAATGACGCCGCTTATGGAAACGGACAACACTGATGAACAATAAATATTACAGTTGGCAGAAAACATTATCATATGACGCGCCGGTGACAATGGTCATAACCGCACGCGGATACGGAAAAACCTACGGGCTACGCAAACAATGTGTCAGCGATTGGATTAAAAACAAGTGGCGTTTCGTGGAAATCACGCGTCATGCACAGGAATTAGCGCCCTTGACCGAAAACTATTATGACAGGTTGCAACGCGAATATCCCGGATATGTTTTCAAATGCGAGAAAAATCAGGCGTACATTGCGCCGCGCCCTCATGAGGGCGGTAAGCCGCAATGGGAATTGCTGGGGTATTTTGTCGCAATGACTCAGTTTCAGCTGATTAAAAAGCTCACATTCAACAGGGTGAAACGTATTTTCATGGATGAGGCCGTGCTCGAAAAGGACGACAAAAACCACCGGTATTTGAAAAATGAGTGGGACATCCTGACAAATATCGTTGATACCGTGACCCGTGAGCGTGCCGACACCGGCAACGAACCACGACTCTACTTGCTGGGCAACGCTTGCGATATTCTTAACCCTTATTTTGAGCACGCGGGCATTACCGGCAACCCCAAGCGAGGTTACTCATGGTATCTGGACAAGACGTTTTTGTTGCATAATCTCGAAAACGCGGAATACGCACGCGAAAAAAAGCAGACTTTGGCGGGCAGAATGGCTAGCGGACGTTTGGAGAAAATCGCTTTGGGCAACGATTTCAGCACCGATACGGATATGGAAATGGTTGCGGATAAGACCAGTAACGCCGAACATTTGTATACGCTGATGTACGATAATATCCCGCTTGCGATATGGCTGGACATGCGAGACGGTTATTACTACGTCAATCGCAAACCGCCGCGCGACATGCGCGACACATATACGCTGACATTGGATGACCGACCGAACTACGTCATGCTCAAACGCACCTCGTCATTATGTCAGACTCTTTTTGACGCATACCGGCTACGGTACGTTCGTTTCGACAGCCTGAAAACGTACGGCGATTTTCGGGACATGTTGCGGTATTGCGGATACCGGTGATATGATTACGTCGGCTAGTGAGCGGCGCTATACCGCGACGTAGTGCACCTAGCGCGGGGACTGACACGGGAACGTGCCGCGCGGTGTAGAATTTGGTCGATTCCCAAACGTCGGGTATAAATCGCTCTCATAATGCTATAATCGGGCTGACAAACAATTATTTGTCAGCCCGATTATTTTAGGAGATTAAAAAATGGCAGATGACACCGAAAAAAACGACGTCGAAACCAATACCGAGCAGACCGAACAGCGCACCGACGACTACGACGCTTTGGCGCGTAGAATCGACGACGTGCTGACCAAGCTGGATGCATACGATACCAAGCTGACCGCGTGCATCGAATCAGTGAACGCTTTCATGGACGCGGCGGACGCGGCGGACGCGAGCGATACCGACAACGACTCTGAGACTCATGATGACTCGGACACCGATGATATCGACCTCGATACGCCGATTGAAGACCTTGACCTGACTATCGACTGATTAGGAGACACATATTATGGCGGTCAACAACAGCACCATCCTAGCGAAGGCGTGGCTCTCGGGCACCAACGATTTTCAACAGCGCATCCCGGACCCCACCGTTAACGGCATCGCCGCGACCATGGACGCATTGTTCGCGCCCATGAACCAGCAGTATTACAATCAGTTTGTCGATGTCCTTGTTAATCGTATCGGCATGACCTACGTCCGGGGTCAGCAGTTCGACAACCCGCTCGCACCGTTCAAGGGCGCGAAGCTTAACTATGGTTCGACCATTCAGGAAATTGTTCCGAAGTGGATTAAGGCGCACGCGTATGAGGATGACGTGGAGACTCTGTTGAAAATGCACCGACCCGACGCGGTGCAGATTTTCCACTCGCAGAACCGCCGCGACCAGTACCCCATCACCGTTAACGCGGACGAACTGCGTACCGCCGTCACAGACGAGTACGGGTTGAACAATCTTGTCGCGCGTATCATGGACGTGCCGCGCAATTCTGATGAATACGATGAATATCGTATCATGCTCAATCTGCTCGCATACTATGAGGAAAACTATGGGTTCCACAAAATCAAGGTTTCCGAACCGACCGACGAAACCACCGCACGCGCTCTGCTGAAGCAGATTCGAGCGGTTGCCGGTAAACTGCGTTTCCCCAGCACCGTGTACAACAACGTGCCCGTACCCGTGTTCGCGGCAAACGACGAACTTGTGCTCATGGTCACGCCGGACGCCCTCGCGTCGATTGATGTTGACGCCCTCGCCGCCGCGTTCAACATCGACCGCGCCGAGATTCAAATGCGCACCGTCGTTGTCGATGAATTCCCGGTTGCGGATGCCATCGCGCTGCTGACCACGCGCGACTTTTTCGTCTGCAACGACACGCTCTACAACACCACCAGTTTTTATAACCCGCAGACTCTGGGCACCACCTACTATCTCAATCACTGGGGCGTATACTCGGTCACGCCCGCTGTACCGGCAGTGCTGTTCACCACGGGTGACGCCACGACCGTTCCGACCATTACTCAGACGGTGACGGGCCTTAACCTCACCGCCGAAAACGACGTGACCTCGGTTGCGCCCGGCGACACGTTGCGTCTCATGGTGGACCTACAGGGCACCATCACCGGCGGTTTGGCCGTCCGGCCCGACGCGGCGACGTTCGAACTGTCGGCCGAAAAACCGGCAGCGGGTAGTGTCGCTGCGGTGCCGAGGGCGCTGAACTCCCGTACGCGCGTGGACAACTACGGCGTGCTCCATGTCCAGCGCACCGGGCTGACCAAGGGCGACGTCATCCGCATCAAGGCGACCGCCGCATACACCAACCCGAGCGGCATCACCAACGCACACACCGCTACGCTCAACCTCACCGTCAAGTAAAAATTGCGGACACCTATTAGGGGGCCGGATACAATGGTCGTTGTATCCGGCCCTAATATTTTACGAAAGCGAGAAAAATCATGACCAACAAATTTCCGCATTTGCAAAACGCCACCGGTTTCCCCGGCGACAATGAGCGCGTATACTCGCAATATCCCAATAGTTTCGACTACACGCGCTGGACGTCCAAGACCACACTCAAACCATGCACCGTCCGTTGGACTGCGGACGACGCCAACCGCGTCAAATGGGACACCGATATTGAGCGTGACGCATGGTTCGACCGACTGACCACCGACACTTACGAGCTAGACAGCGGCCTTAACGTCATACCGGGGGAAAACGTGCGGTTGCCGATACCCTATCAAGCGTTGCAATATGCCAACTATCTGGTCGTTTCTATACCCGACATGCCGGGCGACGGTGAGCAACTGGACTACTCTACCAGTCACGTGTCCCGTCTATACTATTTTGTAGTTGACACGCGGAGAATCAACGCGACGGTCACCGAGTGCGTGCTTGAGCTGGACTGGTGGACAACCTATATCAACAGCGTGGATATCCCACGTATCATGGTCGAACAGGGCCACGTGGCCCAAGCGTATGAGACTGTTGAAACGTACCTCGATGACCCTATCCACAACAACCGGGGCCTCACCGCACCCGAGCCGGACGCGCCCGCCGCACCCGTGATGACCGCATCCAACAGGTTTGTCCCCTTGGCGACGGGTGAGATGTGGTTGTTGTTAGCAGTCAAGTGCACCTACACGCAATTCACCGGACTTACGCCGGTTGGTGACACGTTGCCCGACACGCCGCCCGTCTACGCTGACACCGGCGACTACTGGGGGCACCAGTACCAAGTCACCGGTTATGCATGGGGCGGCGTGCCCAATCTCAATGACGTGTCAGCGCCGAACGCCACCGGCATATCCGCAGACAACACGCGGCCCAACGGGTATACGATTATCGGCCTCAAAACAGCCGACGCATACGGGCACGACTTTTTCGGCCAACTCACGACACGTCTGCCTCAGGCGTACAATCTTATCGAGGCTTGCTATGTCGTTCCGCGCAACATGATTAACCCGACCAGCGGCGCAAAACTACTGGGCTTTGACATTTATCGTATCAATCCCGCCGCAACGGGCTTGTTGGCTGACATCGACTTGCAACCGAGCGCGTTCGGCTACCCGTCCGAGTACGCGCGACTGGCGAAACTGTACACGGCACCCTATGCGTGGTTGTCCATCACCGACGAAAACAACAACGAGTCAGTCATACGAGTGGAAGACACCACCGGCAATCTTGCGGTAATGCGCCGCGTATCCCTCGCATACCCGTATTTGTCCGCGCAAACGTTTTTGACAGGCGTATCGGGCAACGGTAAAACCGAGTACACATGGGCCGACCTCACCAACACGCCCCACATCACCGACATACCCGACAGCGCCTATCACGCGTTATCCTCGCATGATATACCGGTGTACACGCTGATGATTGACAGCGCGGTAAAATACGTCAACGACAACGACAGTAGCGCCCGAACACAGGCTCGCGAAAACGCCCTAAACGCATACCACACCAGCGTGCGCGGCATCAACACCGGCAACGTAAACGCAAACGCAAACGCCGAAACCAACCTAGCCAACACACAAGCCAGTACGGCAAACTCGGTTGCCAACACCAAACTGCAAACCGACACCGCCACAAACAATACAAACCTATCCAATACCGCTAACACAGACATAACGGGCCTCAATAACAACAAGCTAGACGCGGACGTTGTGACATCAAACTTTAAGCTCGGCGCTGACAAATCCGTTGACAAATTGGTGACTACCGCCGCATATGAAGCCAACGTTGACTCAGCGGTGCTCTCAAACGTATCATCAGCGGTTAACACCATTGCTGGCGCGGCAATCTCCCTAGCCGCCGCACCGGCTACAGCGGGTGGTAGCTTGGCGGCGGGCGCGGCGGTTGCGGGCGCGGGTATGTCGGTGGGACTCAGCGGCTACAACACGTCGGTGACGCTTTCCAATAAAGAGGCCGTATATAACGCCAATCTGGAGGCTATGGACAGCAAGGCCAACAACGCGATAACCACGAACCGCACCCTGACAACACGCGCCATGACCTTGGCAACCGACGTTACAAACCGCTCGAATACGCTTAACACGGCTCTTACCAATGCAAACAACAAACTCGCCACCGGCGTGACGGCCAACAACGTCAACACCGGCAACGCAAACGCGGCACGTAGCCGCGACACCGCAGTGGCCAACAACCAGCGGCAACGCGACGCCGGAATTTTCGGCGCTCAAACCGCGCTTGAACAGGCTCAAGACGTGTACGCGGCCAAACTCAGGGACTTGCGCCGCGCCGCGCCGGTGACTATCGCCGCGTCACAGGGTGACGCCCTACCCGATATCTGGGGCGTCCGAGGCCTACAGGTGCGAGTCATGACGCAATCGCCGGACATCATCAGACGTTGCGGCGACGCTTTTCTACAGTATGGCTACACGTTGCGCCAAAACGTGGAAACACCGACTCTGCTGATTAAAAGCAAGTTCACCTACTGGCGCGGTGACGCGCTTATCTATGCCACCAGCGCACCGGCACGCGCGGTCAATATCATTCGGGACACGTTCGAGACCGGCGTCACCGTATGGCGCGACCCCGATACAATAGGCAGTAGCATATACAACAACGACTAAAAGCGAGGTACGATAATGGGGCAAAAACGCAACGGGCTCAAATGGAACAGTGACCGATACTGGCAGACCGCCGGCTACAACACACGTTTGTTAACCATGTTCAAAAATCAGGTGTTAAACATGGCGCTAACGCGGTATCACTGGATTAACCTACCCCAGACATGCGACGAAAGGTTTCTCGAACTGACCCTATATACTCAGGGCATTGCGACAATCGCACGCCCACGTAGCGGCGCGCACGCCGACCAGTGGCTCTCTCTCACAATGGGGGGCTGGGAGTCGGCGCCCGACATGTACGGAAACCCGAGCAAATGGCGCGCTCTCGGGTTGAACGGATACGCTTTCAATTGCAATCCCGGCAACGGTTACTTCTGCTGGGACAACCACTTGCGCGCGCCGCTCAATGACCGCGTGGACTTATGGTGCCGCGAACTGGTTGACATTGTACGCACCATGCAACAAAACCGCGTGCACCAGAAAACCCCTATGATAATCAGCGGTGTACAGGAAAAACGGCTGGACATGACCAACCTCGCAAAACAGGTCGGCGGCGGCGAACTCATCGTTTTGGCAACGGACGGCATACAGGACATGCACGTGCAAGCGCTGACAACCAACGTGCCGTTCATCGGCACCGAACTATGGGCAAATTATTTGAACATCTGGACTCAGATATACGGCGCTCTGGGCATCGGCAACCTACCGTTCAAGGCCGAGCGCCAAATCGAGGATGAGGTCAACTCGCAACAAGACCCGACCAACCTCATAGCATTGGACGGACTCACCGAGCGACGCAGAATGTGCGAGTACCTTAACACGCATTTCACCGATTTTGCCGAAAAACCGTTGGACGTGGTATGGCGTAGCGACAACGAAACGGCCAACTATAATATCACCCATAATCTGCAAAAACTATTCGAACTGGACAATGGAGATGATACAGATGATACCGCCCTATGATATGAGCGACGCGCCACGTGATTTCCACGCCGTCGTGACAGTCACCCTAGGCGAACTCATCACCGACAAATGGGTTGACTGGACGGACCCGAGTTGGCACTGGGACGCATACAACGACGAGCAATACACGCGCGTATGCGAAAAATTCAATAACCATTACTGGGATAGGGAAATCGGCGTGTTGCCGCCCGGCAGTTGGAAACGTGAGGTGTTGCGCAAATTCAACGAGATAATGCCAAAATACAAAATGGCATATCAAACGCTCGAAACCGGGGTAAGCGTCCTACAGGTCAGCGACACATACGGCAAAAACCGCAACGTGTTCAGCGATTTCCCGGCGACTCAGATAGCACCGCAAAATCAGGACTACGCCTCAAACGCCACGGATAACCAGTTCGAGACATTTGTACAGGGCGATTTTCTGGATAAAATGGAAAAAATAAAGGACTACAACGACGTTGATTTAATGATTATCAACGACATGGACTCGCTGTTTTCGTGTTTCTATTCCGTGAGTCTTAACATTTATTAATATAGAAAGGAACATATCATGTCATGCGATATTGACATTAATCAATTTCCGTGGATAACGGAATACACGCCGGTAATTCCGAAAATCTACTGGGACGTGTATTCGCAAGAGGAAAGGTACAAATGGTTATGTCTCGAATACGACAAAATCATGCACTACTTGGCAGACACTATCAAATACATCAACGACAATGAGGGCAAATACGACAACGACATAGACACCCTATACGACTTAACCAAAAAACTAGGCGCAAGTCTAGACAACGTAATCGCCCAGCTCGATAAAATCGTGGAAACGCTGCCGGTATACGACCCGACGCAAGGTAAAAACGTCACCAGCCGTGAGGCCATGCGCAACATGTTCAGAGAGTTGGCAGTGTTCGGCGCACGCGCTAACCAGATGGCGACACTGACAGCCGAACAGGCGGCCGCAACGACATGTCTGGAAATGGCAGTAATCGGCAACAAAACAGTGTTCGGAAACCCCGAACCCCGAGTAACACAGCTAAACGAACCAATTCAGACGCCACCACCGAAACCACTGACAGTAGACGCCCTACGCAATGGTATAATCAACAACAAATACTATAAAGAAAGGTAGTAAAAATGCTTGAAACCTCTAATTACAAGCTCAAAAAATACCAACCTACAGACTGTCCCGACCTACTCACCGGTTATAACAAGTCGATGGACACAATCGACGCGCAAATTAAAAGCACCAACGTCCGCATCGACTCACTACCCGTTGCACCCTCATTACCGGACGGAATGATAGAATTTTTAACCGCACTCGGGCTTAACAGCAGTAACGCGACACAACTGGGCACCACGCTAGGGCATTTTCTGAACAAAACGCCCGCAACAACCAACGCGGAATACACGGTGGCCGGTTTGGCAAAAACCCAACTCACCGCCGAGGGGCTACCGTTCGTACCGACTAGCAATGAAAGGTAAACTATGAACGACAAATACGACGAAACACCGTGGTACAATCTGCCGCTATACAGGGCTGACACGCCCCAAGACCTACGCGACGGATACAACCGGGCAATGAATCTTATCGACCTCAAACTACATCAGCTGGATGTACAGCTGGAAATCATCAAAAACCTCAAATAAATCAGGCGTTTATCATGGCAGACGGATACGGACACACCACAAACTTCAACCTCCAACTCTATCAAGACAACACACCAGCCGACTTGCGAGACGGTTACAACAACTCAATGCGTGTGATTGATGACAATATGCTCTCAATCACAACGAGTGTTAACCGCGCTAATAAAAACCTCGCCGCCCTCGGTGCAGACACCCCCGAAAAGGCGGCCGCACTTGCAACCGATATCGCAAACGGTAACACAGCTCATCATCTGCTCTCTCACATGGGTATTGTTGATGACACCAGCGCAGATAAACACATCAACGCCATCGAGCAAAACCATAAGGACGCGCAAAACAACACCAACGCTCTCACAGCGTTGGGCGCGGAAACAGTTGACAAAGCCACCACGCTGAAAACAACCATAAGTGTAGCACACCTAAACTCATCAAACAACACCAAAGCGCTCACCGCACTGGGCGCGGAAACAGTTGACAAAGCAACTGCGCTGAAAAACACAATCAACAACAAACAAGACAAACCACCAGTACAAACCGAGCTAGTAGCAATAGGCGACAGTTACTTCGAGGGCTTCCGCACCACCACCCCCGCAACCGACAGCATGATAGCAGTCGCTAGCCGACTGCTCGGCTTGACATGCCACAATTTCGCAGTCGGGGGCACCGGTTTCCACAACGGCGACACCACAGGAGACAACACATTCAGCAAACAACTGGACAAAGCCAACGCACGAATCACCAACAAAACCGGCGTGAAATACGTGGTAATCGGCGGCGGACGCAACGACCCCGACAGCCTCACATACAATGAAGTCGCCGACACTCTCACCAAAGCAAAAAAACTGTTCCCCGACAGCGAAATTTGCTTCATCCCCATGATGTGGGACAGCACATACCCCACCGGCAAAAGCCACAACTACAGCACCATGCTAAACGCCGGAAACTACACCGACACATGGACTGTACAGGACGCGCCCTCATGGGGCCTATACCGCGACACCGAAATGACCGATATTCACCCAAACACCAACGGCGCGGCACGATACGGACACTATATAGCCAACATCCTAAAACACCACCTAACAGCTCAACCCCGAGTAGAGCGCTGGGAAAGCATCAACAAAGACCCCGACATGACCGATACCAACGTGTCCGAGTGCAACGTGTACATCAACGGCACCACCGTAACGATTAACATGCGAGCGCATCTACTCAAATGGTCAACCGACGCAATCTACCAAATCAACGGCGCAAGCACCGTTGGAATCTGGAAAATCATGCTAGCATGGTTCGATGACGCGACCCCAGTTCGAGTCAAGTTCGATGGCCACAAACTCAGCGTCGTAGACGTATTCCCCGGTGGCGCAGCAGGTGGCCCCAACAAAATGCTAAACACCTACTTCACGTTCAATATCATGGACTTCTAAAAATAAACCCGCTAACCATAAAAGTTAGCGGGTTTATTATTTGCAATCACATGTGACACGCCATGAAATAATACGGCGTACAATACAACAAATTAAACAACAGACACCCCCTATCAATAGTATCATCAACCTCACAAACCGACTCATTAACCTTGACATAACGTCTACCGTTCTCGGTAAACTCTTTCACCGACACACCATATTTCATGTTGTCAAATCGTGTTTTCATCATTGTTCCTTTCGTTCATTGCCGACATGTCCCATTATGGCAGAGCATGCCCGCACGTGACCCGTCAAGCACCCTA
>ERZ791852.1431-NODE-1431-length-14365-cov-3.389797_pt1 | contig 14365 bp, 16 predicted proteins | sample MGYA00510287_ERZ791852 | MGnify/ENA primary metagenome ERZ791852 (study PRJEB30046, sample SAMN00715257) | human gut metagenome | study: EMG produced TPA metagenomics assembly of the A metagenome-wide association study of gut microbiota in type 2... | reverse complement strand
CTTCGACAGTGAGATATTCTTTGAAACGCATCGAGCATGTCTTCGACTATGATGCCGAGGTTGATGATAAAAAGAGATATCAGGTGTTGCTTATCTTCTTCAAAAATGGTGAGACAGCTGTTACCTATGACAAAAAACTTGGTCATCAATCACGGAAGAAACGTGCCTATGTCGCTAAGATGCGAATGATTCAAATTCCGCTTACAAGTGGGGAAATCTTCTCCGACCAAGAGATGAATGATTACATAAATGAAAGGAAAAAGAATGATAGATAGAAAAGAAGACAACCAATTCCATTTGGTTTCTAAATATGAACCTTCTGGGGATCAACCTCAGGCCATCGAAGCCTTGGTGGACAATATTGAAGGTGGTGAGAAGGCTCAAATTCTAAAGGGGGCGACAGGGACAGGTAAGACCTATACCATGAGTCAGGTCATCCAGCGCGTCAATAAACCAACCTTGGTTATTGCCCACAATAAAACTTTGGCAGGTCAGCTTTATGGAGAGTTCAAGGAGTTCTTCCCAGACAATGCTGTAGAATACTTCGTTTCCTACTATGATTTCTATCAGCCAGAGGCCTATGTACCGTCATCAGATACCTATATCGAAAAAGATAGTTCTGTAAATGATGAAATTGATAAGCTCCGTCACTCAGCGACATCTGCCCTCCTTGAGCGTAATGATGTTATCGTTGTGGCTTCTGTTTCTTGTATTTACGGTTTGGGTTCGCCCAAAGAATATGCCGATTCAGCGGTTAGTCTTCGTCCAGGCCAAGAGATTTCTCGAGATAAGTTACTAAATGACCTAGTTGATATCCAGTTTGAGCGAAACGATATTGATTTCCAACGTGGGAAATTCCGTGTGCGTGGCGATGTGGTCGAAATTTTTCCTGCCAGTCGTGATGAACATGCCTTTCGTGTCGAATTTTTTGGTGATGAGATTGACCGCATCTGTGAGATTGAAAGTTTGACAGGACGCAATCTCGGTAAAGTTGAGCACCTTGTTCTTTTCCCGGCGACTCACTTTATGACCAACGAAGAGCATATGGAAGAAGCCATTAAGAATATTATGGAAGAGATGGAAGCTCAGGTTAAGCAATTTGAAGCTGAGGGTAAGCTCATCGAGGCTCAACGTATCCGCCAAAGGACAGAATACGATGTTGAAATGCTTCGTGAGATGGGTTACACCAATGGTGTTGAAAACTACTCACGACACATGGATGGACGTAAAGAAGGCGAGCCACCCTTCACCTTGCTTGATTTCTTCCCAGAAGATTTCCTCATCATGATTGATGAAAGTCACATGACCATGGGTCAGATTAAGGGAATGTATAACGGAGACCAGGCCCGTAAGAAGATGTTGGTTGATTACGGTTTCCGTTTGCCATCAGCGCTTGATAACCGTCCACTTCGACGTGAAGAATTTGAGAGTCATGTTCATCAGATTGTCTATGTGTCTGCCACTCCAGGGGACTATGAGATGGAACAAACGGATACTGTCATCGAGCAGATCATCCGTCCGACAGGGCTTCTTGATCCAGAAGTCGAAGTGCGTCCAACTATGGGACAAATGGATGACCTCCTTGGTGAAATCAATGCTCGAACTGAAAAAGGCGAGCGTGTCTTTGTAACCACTTTGACTAAGAAGATGGCTGAAGACTTGACTGACTATCTCAAGGAAATGGGTGTCAAGGTCAAATACATGCACTCTGACATTAAGACTTTGGAGCGTACTGAGATTATCCGTGACCTACGTTTGGGTGTCTTTGATGTTCTTATTGGGATTAACCTTCTTCGTGAGGGGATTGACGTTCCGGAAGTTAGTCTGGTTGCTATTTTGGATGCTGATAAGGAAGGCTTCCTTCGTAACGAACGTGGGCTTATCCAAACGATTGGACGTGCTGCCCGAAATAGCGAAGGGCATGTTATCATGTATGCGGATAAGATTACGGAGTCTATGCAAAAAGCCATGGATGAAACAGCTCGTCGCCGTGAAATCCAGATGGCCTATAATAAGGAGCATGGTATTGTTCCACAAACCATCAAGAAGGAAATTCGTGACCTTATTTCGATTACCAAGGCTAATGAAGCAGAAGTGGCAGAGGATACTGTGGACTACAGTGCTATGAACAAGAAAGAACGCCAAGAAGCTATCAAGAAACTTCAAAAACAAATGCATGAAGCAGCAGAACTGCTTGACTTTGAATTGGCAGCTCAAATCCGTGATATGGTGTTGGAAGTTAAGGCTTTGGATTAGTAGGAGGGAAGAATGAAGATTATCATTAAAACAATGGAAACTCCTGAAGAGATAGAAGGAAAATCTCTCGTTCATTGGCAAACGTGGAGAGAGGCTTATGACGATCTTTTACCCGCGGAATTTCAGGAGACGATGACATTAGATAGATGTCGTTTCTTAAGTCAAAAGTATCCAGAAAATACCTTGATTGCGATGGATGGAAAGAAGGTCGTTGGATTTATCAGCTATGGAAATTTTCGTGATGAGGCCATTCAAGTTGGTGAAATCATTGCATTATATGTTTTAAAAGATTACTATGGAAAAGGTGTGAGTGAACAGTTAATGCATGCTGCATTTGATGTTCTCAATCATTTCTCTGAGATTTATTTATGGGTATTGAAAGATAATAAGCGAGCCGTTGCTTTCTATCAAAAAATGGGTTTTAGTTTTGATGGCCAAGAAAAAATACTTAAACTTGGAAAACCTGTTAAGGAATTGCGGATGGTGTGTTCTTCAAATAAAAATTCCTAAAGGACGTATCTATCAATCTTTGAACCATTATCAATTAATCAAGTAAAAAAATAAAAGAGATAGAATGAAACAAAGAAATGAAGGAGAAGACGAATGAAAATTTTAGTCATCAACGGGCACCCGGATAAGGAAAGTTACTGTCAAGCAATTTTTCAAACCATTGTCGAAACCATTGACTCAAATCGCCACGAGCTTAAAGTGATCAGTCTCAATGAAGAGGACTTTGATCCTGTCCTTCGCTATGGTTATCGAAAGCGGATGGAGGAAGATTCCTTTATCCTTCGTTCTCAAGAATGGATACAATGGGCGGATCACCTGATCTTTGTCTATCCTATCTGGTGGAGTAGTATGCCGAGTCTCATGAAAGGTTGGATTGATCGGGTCTTTACACCGGGTATTGCCTACTCAGCCAATGATCAGGGAAGCTTTATCTGGAATTACCTGAGAGGCAAGCAATTCAAAAAGTTACTTAAAGGGAAAACAGCCAGTATTTATGCGACCTCCATGGCGCCTACTTGGTGGTACAAGATTTTTTCAGGCCCTCTCAACATTCCAGATAGTTATGGTATATCTGTTTTGAAGAATGCCGTCTTGAACCACTGTGGGATCAAAACCAAGCGCGTCTGCATCTTGGGAGAAGTCGGCCGGGATGTGAACACCGCTAGCATCCGTGAAAAGCATCTCCAAAAAGTAGCAGAAGAAGTGAAGGAACTTTGAGTAAAGCCTTAACGTTAGGGATTGAGTCCAATGAAGCAGAAGTGGCAGAGGATACTGTGGACTACAGTGCCATGAACAAAAAAGAACGCCAAGAAGCCATCAAGAAACTTCAAAAACAAATGCACGAGGCAGCAGAACTGCTTGACTTTGAATTGGCGGCTCAAATCCGTGATATGGTGCTAGAACTGAAGAGTATGGATTAGAATCACTGGACGTTAGGTTAATGCTTTAGCAAGATGAGCTTGCAAAAAAGGAGGTAACATTGAATTCAAGTTGGTTTAAGACAATCTGTCTTTTTATACCAGGTTTGGGGATTTCTTTTTTGATTTTTGTTTTTTTCCCCACCTTGTATCGAAGTGGTATACTGTTTCCGTTCGAATATAACTTTCTTCTCTGGCCCATCCTGCTTCTTGTCCATAAGCATCAGAGAAAAATTGCAGCTTTTATTGGTTTAAATTTTAACCTTATTGTATTTCTGTTGCATGATATGGTAGGTATAAGTGATATGAATGAAGATAATCCGCAAATTATTTTTGAGCCCATGTGGACGATAAAAAGAGAACTTGTTTGGATACCAATGTTTGGTTATATATTGTTTATGGCTTTCTATGCTTCTATTTATCTGCATTTGCGACATCGAGAGTCGATTAAAAACTAATTGTTAAGATTTTATTTGACTACTTACTAGAAAGGACTATCTATGTCACGTTCACAAGCTACTATTCTGACCAACATGTGTCTCATCGAAGATGGTCATGGAAATATTGTCATGCAAATTCGCGATCCCAAGCGTTATTACTGGTCGGGAGCAGCCCTACCTGGTGGCCATATCGAAGCACATGAAGGTCTGGTAGAATCAGTTATCCGTGAGGTTAAAGAAGAAACTGGCTTGACCATCAAAAACCCTAAATTAGTTGGTATGAAGCATTTTTACACGACAGATGATGAGCGTTATCTAGTATTCCTTTATAGAACTTCGGATTTTGAAGGAAAACTCCATTCAACAGAAGAAGGCGAAGTTCGTTGGGTTGCTCGAGAGGAGGTAGCTAATATGGATTTAGCTTATGACATGCTCAATCTACTACGTGTCTTTGAAGAAGACAATCTCTCAGAACTTTTCTATCGGGAGCGACTCGAAAATGACTTTATCCGAGAATTTTGGTAAGAATATGAACTATTTATTCAAATGAATGAATAGTTTTTTTGTCGTTAAAATCAGATAGGAGAGCTTTAAATAAGTAATTTTTAGATTTTGTAATGACGATAAAATTAATAAAAATGAAAATTATAATCGATAAAGTTCATTTTTTTCATTGACAAATGCATAATAATACATTATTATACTTACATAAGTTAATAAATATAGAAAAGAGATTGATTATGAAAACATGGAAAAAACTTTTGTTGGGATTTGCAGGGATCTTTGCTTTGACAACTTTAGCAGCTTGTTCTTCGTCGAAGGACACTTTGGAAAAGGTACAAGATAAAGGAACTTTGACAGTTGCTCTTAATCCACACTTTGCTCCTTTTGAATTTAAGACAATTCAAAATGGTAAGGATACGATTGTTGGGGCGGATGTCGAAATTGCTAAGGCGATTGCGGATGAGCTTGGAGTAAAAGTCAAATTCTCTGAAATGTCTTTTGATAATGTCTTGGCCAATGTTCAATCTGGTAAGGCAGACATTGCCATTTCCGGAATCTCAGCTACTGAAGAACGTCAAAAAATCTTTGATTTCTCAGATACTTACTATGAGTCTGAAACGGTTCTTGTTGTCAAAAAAGATGCGACAGGAACTTACAAACAAACCGGTGATTTTGCTAAAAAATCTGTAGCCGTTCAAAAAGGTTCTATTCAAGAAAATATTGCCAAAGCAAACTTGTCAGATGCTAATGTGGTATCCTTGGCACAACCTGGTGAAGCTATCAATGAATTGAAATCTGGTCAAGTTGAAGGAGTGGTTCTTGAAAAAGCCATTGCACAAGGTTATGTAGACCAAAACAGTGACTTAGCTGTGTCAGACATTACGCTCAAGTCAGATTCAAAAGATGCCTATGCTGTAGCAATGCCTAAAGGAAGCGATAAGCTAAAAGAAAAGGTTAATAAGGTTATCGCTAAACTCAAAAAAGAAGGTAAGATTGACAGCTATGTTCAAGATGCCTATGCTCTTTCACTTAAGAGTTCTACTAAATAAGGGGTTATTATATGAAGAAATTTTGGTTTATCCTTACAGCTCTAGTCGCCACGTGCTTTCTAGTTGCTTGTAGCGGAAGTCAGGGAGTAAGTCCCAAAACGATTAAGGAAAAGAAGAAAATTGTTGTGGCAACAGAATCTGAATTTGCACCTTTTGAGTTCAAATCGTTGGTTAACGGCAAAGATACGCTAGTTGGAGCAGACATCGAGTTGGCCAAAGCTATCGGTGAAAAACTCGGTGTAAAGGTTGAATTTTCCGTGATGTCTTTTGATAATGTTCTTGCTAACGTACAAAGTGGTAAAGCCGATATCGCCATTGCAGGGATTTCGGTGACAGACGAACGTAAGAAGGTTTATGATTTTTCAGACAGCTACTATACGTCAGAAAATGTAGTGATTGTCAAAAAAGACAAGGTAAATGACTACACAAGCACTGATAGTCTCGCAAAACAAACTGTCGGTACGCAAAAAGGGTCTGTCCAAGAAACCGTTGCTAAAAAACAAATTTCTAAGGCAAGTGTCGTATCACTAACTTCAAATGGTGAAATGATTAACGAACTCAAGTCAGGACAGCTTCAAGCGGTTGTACTTGAGAAGGCCATTGCAGAAGGTTATATCGCTCAAAATGATGATTTAACCCTTGCCAACTTTAATCTCAAGTCAGATGGCACAGATGCTTATGCCGTCGCAACACGTAAAGGTTCGGATGACTTGCTTAAAGAAATCAATGCCGTCATCAAAGAGACTAAGGACTCTGGAAAATTTGACCAATGGTTAAAAGAAGCATCAACCTACAAACAAAGTAAGTAAATTTAAAACTTCCGAGCACCTGAAAAGAGTAAATTTCAGGTGCTTTCATCAACAACGAAAAGTCTTGTTTGGTCCTCGCTTTATTCACTTAAGGGGAGTCTCCAAAAATTCTTAAATCTAAAATGGGGCAATACCCCATTTTTTATTGAATTCTCTGCTAAAAACAGTTATTATCAAAGTAGGTAAGTCTGTTCAAATAGACAAATGACATCGTATAGAGTGCTTAAGAAAAGCAAGGAGAAACTATGAAGCTACCACGTTTTGGTGTTGAAGAATGGCTTAATGTCCATGAAAAATCTGCCATATATGATATCGCAGGAGTTTCAATTAAGGCCCTCACAATGGAAGAATTATTTGACCTGTCAGGCCTTGATAAGGACGCCTTTTTTGCCCAACTACTAAAGAAAAAGATGGATTACGGCTGGATTGAAGGGTCACCAGATTTCAAGACTCAGGTGGCTAGCTTATACAAGAACATGCCGGTTGATAATATCCTCCAAACCAATGGGGCTACAGGAGCGACGATGCTAGCCCTTTATGCGCTTATTGAGCCTGAGGACCATGTCATCTCCATGTATCCAACTTATCAACAGCTCTATGACATTCCTAAGTCGCTAGGGGCAGACGTGGATCTCTGGGAGGTTGAAGAGGACAAGGGCTGGTTGCCTGATTTGGACCAACTCCGTCGTCTGATTCGCCCTAATACCAAGATGATCTTTATTAACAACGCCAACAATCCTACCGGTGCCCTGATGGACGCTGCTTACCTCGAGGAGCTAGTGGCTATCGCTAAAGAAGTAGACGCCTATATCTTCTCAGATGAGGTTTATCGCAGTTTTGATCAGCCTGCGCCTTCTATTGTGGATTTGTATGAAAAGGGCATTGCCGTTAATAGTCTGTCAAAGACCTATTCCATTCCTGGTATTCGTGTGGGTTGGGTTGCTTCTAACACAGAGGTAGCGGACATTCTGCGTGACTACCGTGACTACACGATGATTTGTGCTGGTGTCTTTGATGATATGGTGGCTACCCTTGTCCTGGAAAATAAAGAAGCCATCCTAGAACGTAATCGTCAGATTGTAGAGAAAAATCTAGCCATCATGGATGCCTGGATTGCCAAAGAACCTAAGGCGTCATGGATTAGACCTGCCAGTGTTTCCACATCTTTCGTCAAATTAGATGTTGATCGTCCTATCGAAGATTTTGCTTTAGAGCTTCTTCAGGACTATGGTGTTCTTGTGGTTCCCGGTAACCGTTTTGACAAGGAGTCCCATGTCCGCATCGGTTATTGCTGTGACAAGGAAGTTCTTCAAAAGGGCTTAGAAAAATTGTCGCAATTTCTTAATAAATGTTGACAATACCACTAATTTTAAGTAAAATAAACGAGCAAAAATTATATTTATACAGGAGTTTCTTATGAAAATGAAAAAACTTTTCCTTGGGGCTATGGCTCTCCTTGCTACTGTGACTTTAGTAGCTTGTGGGTCAAAAAAGGATGCTTACTTATCCATTAAAGAAAATAAAAAACTTGTCGTGGCTGTCAGCCCAGACTATGCACCATTTGAGTTCAAAACTTTGGTAGATGGTAAAGACCAAGTAGTTGGTTCAGATATCAAGTTGGCACAAGCTATCGCTGATGAACTCGGTGTTAAGCTTGAAGTTACAACAATGAGCTTTGACAATGTCCTTTCTAGCCTTCAATCAGGTAAGGCTGATCTTGCTATTTCAGGTATCTCAGTAACAGACGAACGTAAGAAAACCTTTGATTTCTCATATCCTTACTACGAAACACAAAATGCTATCATCGTTCGCAAAGATCAAGAGTCTACTTACTCAAGTCTTGATGCTTTCAAAGGTAAGAAAGTAGCAGTTCAAAAAGGTACCATTGAAGAAGGCCTTGCTAAGAAACAATTGAAAGATTCAACAGTCGTATCACTTACAGCAATGGGTGAGGCGATTAACGAGGTGAAATCTGGCCAAGTTGATGCTGTTGACCTTGAAAAACCAGTAGCAGAAGGTTACGTGGCACAAAATTCAGATTTGGCTTTGGCAAGCGTTGCCCTCAAAGTTGATGATGGCGATGCAAAAGCAGTCGCTATGGCTAAAGGCAACGAAAGATTGAAAGAAGTAGTCAACAAAGTCGTCAAGAAATTGAAAGCAGATGGTACTTACGACGAGTACATCAAGGATGCTTCTAAATACACAGCAGTTGAATAAATCAGTAGCTAGGGGAGATGCCTCCTCTAGTTTTTGTATAGGAAAAAACTTGGATAGTTTTAGTAGACTTAGAAGTCAACTGTAATAGCAAAAATTCCTAAACTTAAAATATATTTCTTGACAGAAAAAGACGAGTCTTGTATACTTGAATAGAACGTGTAAAATGTTACATTATCTTGAGGAGGTGAATTCAATGTCAAAAACAGTAGTACGTAAGAATGAATCTCTTGACGATGCTCTTCGTCGTTTCAAACGTTCTGTGACTAAAGCTGGTACTCTTCAAGAGGCTCGTAAACGTGAACATTACGAAAAACCTTCTGTAAAACGTAAACGTAAATCAGAGGCAGCTCGCAAACGTAAAAAATTCTAATTAAGAATGAAATTAACAGAAAAAAACTTGAGAAGACTCAAGTTTTTTTCTTTTCATCGAATAAATAAGTCAGTTAGTAGTCCTGAGGTACAAAAAAATAAGACGTCTGAGATTTCAGACGTCTTGAGTTTCATATGTCTTTAGTTGAACAAATAAAAATTATTTGTTTGCAAGAAGATCGCGGATTTCAGTAAGCAATTCTTCTTGTGATGGACCTGCTGCTTCAGCAGCATCCTCAGCTTCTTTTTTGCTAAGAGCTGTTGCTTTGCTAGCAGCTTTAACAACGAAGAAGAGAGTAGTACCAACGATGATGAAGTTGATAACTGCGCTCAAGAAGCTACCGTATGCGATACCGTTCCATGACAATTTAGAGAGGTTTTCAACGTTAGCAGCCTTAACAACTGGGTTAAGGATAAGTGGTGTGATGATATCACCAACAAGTGAAGTGATGATAGCGTTGAAAGCAGCCCCCATAACAACGGCTACAGCAAGATCAAGGACGTTACCCTTGAACAAAAAGTCTTTAAGTTCTTTAATCATTTTGACAATGAATCCTTTCTTTTATTTACTTTTAATATTTTATCTGATTTTGTAAATCTTGACAAGGTATTTGCTCATGAAAAATCAATTTTATTTTACTTTCATTTTTCATCGTGTTATAATTAGGGGTAATGCAATTATGGTAAGATAGGGGGCGATTAGATGGTGATTGATAAAGCTTTAATAGAAGATATTAAGAGCAGTACCAACATCGTCGACGTAATTGGCGAAGTTGTCAGTCTTAATCGTGCAGGTCGCAATTACCTGGGTCTCTGCCCCTTCCATAAGGAGAAAACCCCCTCATTTAATGTTATTGAGGACAGACAGTTTTACCATTGTTTTGGTTGCGGAAAGTCTGGGGATGTCTTTAAATTTTTAGAGGAATACCGTCAGATTTCTTTCCAAGAAAGTGTCAAGGTTCTGGCAGACCGCTTAGGTATTGCAGTTACGATAGACGCACCAAGACAGGCTCAGCAACAGAATTCTCCTAACCAAGCTTTCTATGATCTTCATGAGGATGCGCTTAAGTTTTATCACGCTGTTCTGATGACGACCAAGATAGGAGAAGCAGCGCGTGCCTACCTCTATGAGCGTGGTATGACTGACGATTTACTTAAGACCTTCCAGATTGGTCTAGCCCCTGACGAACCAGATTATCTCTATCAGTCTGTATCAAAAAAATATGACGAAGAGGTACTGACAGAATCAGGTCTTTTTAATCTTTCTGAAAGTAATCGTCTTTTCGATACTTTTAAGAATCGAATCATGTTTCCGCTTAAGAATGAGTTTGGAAAGACCATCGGTTTTTCAGGGCGTGTTTGGACTAAGGACGATATTGAAAAAGGACAAGCCAAGTACAAAAATACAAGGGCTACCCGCATTTTCAATAAGTCTTATGAACTCTACCACCTCGATCAGGCTAAACCGGTGATTCAGAAGACTCATGAAGTCTATCTGATGGAGGGATTCATGGATGTCATTGCTGCCTATAGGGCTGGGCATGTTAATGCTGTGGCTTCTATGGGGACGGCGTTGACCCCTGAACATGTCAATCGTCTGCGTAAACTCACCAAGAAAATTGTTCTGACCTATGATGGTGATAAGGCTGGGCAAAATGCGATTGCCAAGTCTCTTGAGCTTTTATCGGATTTTCAAGTCGATATTGTTAAAATTCCAGACAATATGGACCCTGATGAATATCTACAGAAAACATCCGAAGAGGCTTTGGGGAAACTCTTGGTCGAGTCCCGCATTTCAGATGTGGAATTTTGGATTGGACAGCTCAAGCCTGCTAATGTAGACAATCTTCAAGCGGAGATTGCCTATGTTGAGCAGATTGCTAAGATTATTGCCAAGTCACCTTCTGTGACGGCACAAAATTCCTACATTTCTAAGGTGGCCGACCTTTTGCCTGACTTTGATTTTTTCCAAGTCGAGCAAGCGGTCAATAATGAACGGTTGACCATGAGGAATCAGCAGACGGCTCAATTATCGGCTGCTAGTAATAGTGCTTACGAGTCTTCAGCGTCAGGATTCAGAGGGACGGTCAAACTTCCTTCTACACCTAAGATTACAGGTCTTCGTCGGGCGGAAAATCAACTCTTCCATCGTATGCTTAATCATCCTATGATTTTGAATGACTATCGCATGAGAGAGGAGTTTTTCTTCCAAACACCTGAGTTAGAGGAGCTTTATCATATTCTGAAACAAGATGGTCAGATTGATACCGTAGTTTTGTCTCAGCTTTCTCAAGAGGTGCAAACAGCCTATTATCAGGTTTTAGAGGAGATTTTACCACCTGAAACCAGTCTTGAAGAAGTTCAGGCTATCGAAGAGCGTAGAAATCATTTATTGAGGGAACAGGACTTTCGTAAGCAAAGTAAACAAATAAGAGAATCAAGTAACCACGGTGATGTGGATGCAGCGGTGGAAGCCCTGCAGATGCTCATCGCCCAAAAACGAGATATGGAGTAACACATGGCAAAGAAAAAACAAAATACAGCATTTAACGTTCAAGTCGCTGATTTCATTCGTAACCACAAAAAAGCTGGTACGGCAATTGATGATGAAGTCACAGAAAAACTAGTTATCCCATTTGTTCTTGATGCTGATGGAATTGATGACCTTTTGGAACGTTTGACAGACGGTGGTATCTCTATCACTGATAAGGACGGAAATCCTTCATCTAAATATGTCGTTGAAGCCCCAAAACCAGAAGAGTTGACAGATGAGGAACTTCTTGGTTCAAACTCAGCTAAGGTCAATGACCCTGTTCGTATGTACCTCAAAGAGATTGGGGTAGTTCCTCTCTTGAGTAACGAAGAGGAAAAAGAATTGGCTATCGCTGTTGAAAATGGTGACTTGGAAGCTAAACAACGTTTGGCAGAAGCCAACCTTCGTTTGGTAGTCTCAATCGCTAAACGTTATGTGGGACGTGGTATGCAGTTCTTGGACTTGATTCAAGAAGGTAACATGGGGCTTATGAAAGCCGTTGATAAATTTGACTACTCTAAAGGTTTCAAATTCTCAACTTATGCGACATGGTGGATCCGTCAAGCAATCACTCGTGCTATCGCAGACCAAGCACGTACCATCCGTATCCCAGTTCATATGGTTGAAACTATCAATAAATTGGTGCGTGAGCAACGTAACCTCTTGCAAGAGTTGGGACAAGACCCAACACCTGAGCAAATCGCTGAACGTATGGATATGACTCCGGATAAGGTTCGTGAGATCCTTAAGATTGCTCAAGAGCCAGTTTCTCTAGAAACACCTATCGGTGAAGAAGATGATAGCCATTTGGGTGACTTTATCGAGGATGAAGTTATTGAAAATCCAGTAGATTACACAACTCGTGTGGTTCTTCGTGAACAATTGGATGAAGTGCTTGATACCCTTACAGACCGTGAAGAGAATGTTCTTCGTCTTCGTTTCGGTCTTGATGATGGCAAGATGCGTACTTTGGAAGATGTTGGTAAAGTCTTCAACGTTACTCGTGAACGTATTCGCCAGATTGAAGCTAAAGCCCTTCGTAAATTACGCCACCCAAGCCGTAGTAAACAACTTAAAGACTTTATTGAAGACTAAGATAGTAAATGGAAGGGGCCTGATTATTAGGCCCTGATTTTGGAGGAAAAAGCTATGTCTGAAGTAAAATACACTGAAGCAGAAATTGAAAAAATCAAAGACCGTATCTTGGAAGCCTTAGAAATGGTCATTGACCCGGAGTTGGGGATTGATATTGTCAACCTTGGCCTTATTTACGATATCCGTTTCCAGCAAGATGGCTATACTGAAATCGATATGACCTTGACGACTATGGGATGTCCCTTGGCAGACCTTTTGACAGACCAAATTTATGACGCTATGAAAGAAGTGCCAGAAGTCACTAAGACAGAGGTTAAATTGGTCTGGACACCAGCATGGACTATCGAAAAGATGAGTCGTTATGCCCGTATCGCCCTAGGTATTCGTTAGGAGAAATCTTATGAAAACACTGGCTATCGTTGTTCCTTGTTATAACGAGGAAGAGACTATTCATCCTTTTTTAGAGGCTTGTCAGGCAGTTGAGCGACAAATGGCCAATCAGTTAACATTCAACTATTACTTTGTCAATGACGGTTCAAAAGATCGCACCTTGGAAGTTTTGAGACAGGTTTCAAAGCAATTTGAGAATGTTCACTATCTCTCTTTCTCTCGTAATTTTGGGAAGGAAGCGGGCTTACTTGCAGGACTTGAAGCAGCCCAAGGCGACTACGTCACAGTTATGGATGCTGATCTTCAAGATCCACCTGAACTGCTCATCGAGATGTATGCCAAAATCCAAGAAGGTTACGACGTTGTCGGGACACGACGTGCTGACCGCAAGGGTGAGCCGCCTATTCGTTCACTCTTTGCTAAGGCCTTCTATTGGTTGATTAATAAAGTTTCTGATACTGAAATGGTGGATGGGGCACGTGATTTCCGATTGATGACTCGTCAAGTCGTTGATGCCATTCTTGAGCTCAAGGAAGTCAATCGCTTTTCAAAAGGGCTCTTTTCTTGGGTCGGCTTTGACGTGGCATATGTCTCTTATGAAAATCGTGAACGTGTGGCAGGAGAGACTTCTTGGTCTTTCTGGAGCCTATTGAGTTACTCACTTGATGGCTTTATAAACTTCTCAGAAGTCCCCTTGAAGCTTGCCACATGGGCAGGAACCTTCTCATTCTTAATCTCCTTGGTTGGAATTGTCTTTGTCGTTATCCGAAAACTAACTATAGGTGGGAGTGTTGCAGGCTGGGCAAGTCTTGTCTCAATCATCCTCTTTATCGGAGGAATCCAACTCTTGGCCTTGGGAATCATCGGAAACTATATCTCAAAGATTTTCCTAGAAACCAAGAAACGACCAGTGTATGTTATTAAAGAAAAAGGGTGAAGAAAGCCAACTGTTTATACAAATGAATTAGTTGAATAGGATTATAAATGAAAGCAGATTTTTCCTGCTTTTTTGTTATAATAAATCTAAAATCTATATTTGGGAGAAAAAATGAAAGAAAAAAACAACAAAGAGATAGTTTATCTCCTTGTATGCCTCGTTGTAGTCACTTTAATTTATTTATTAAATCACTTTACTCTCTATACATCTGATGATTTTGTATATAGATTTATTTATAAGGAACCATTCCCATCAGCTAATGAACAACCAGTAAGATCATTATTTGATTTGATTACTTCTCAAATAAATCATTGGAAAGTTTGGAATGGTAGGTTTACT
>ERZ791852.1422-NODE-1422-length-14434-cov-5.192155_pt1 | contig 14434 bp, 11 predicted proteins | sample MGYA00510287_ERZ791852 | MGnify/ENA primary metagenome ERZ791852 (study PRJEB30046, sample SAMN00715257) | human gut metagenome | study: EMG produced TPA metagenomics assembly of the A metagenome-wide association study of gut microbiota in type 2... | reverse complement strand
TGATTTGTATTCAGCCTTGGGACGCTTCAATTCTTAAAGATATTGAACATGCAATTAATATGTCAGATGTAGGAATTAACCCTACAAACGATGGTAAGGTTATTCGTCTTGTATTCCCTGAACTTACAGAGGACAGAAGAAAAGAACTTGTTAAGGATGTTAAGAAGAAGGGTGAAAATGCCAAGGTTGCTATCCGTAACATCAGAAGAGATGCAATTGATGCCATTAAGAAGAAAGGCAAAGAAGACGGCATTTCAGAAGATGAAGTAAAAGGATATCAGGATGATGTTCAGAAGAAGACAGATGAATACATTAAGAAGATTGATGTGGAAATCGAAGAAAAATCAAACGAAATAATGACAGTATAATAAAATATCAGATTTTAGAGAATAAGAGGAGACCTGTGTTTCCTCTATTTTCGGTTAAAGGAGATTAATTATATGGCAAAAAAGATTGATATAACAGGACTTAATATACCAAAGCATGTTGCCATTATTTTGGATGGTAACGGCAGATGGGCAAAGAAAAGATTTCTTCCAAGAAACGCAGGACATGCAGCAGGTGCAAAGAATGTGGAGAAGATTATTAAAGATGCCCACGATATGGGAATTGAATATATTACAATGTATGCTTTTTCAACTGAGAATTGGAACAGACCTGATGATGAAGTAAAGGCTCTTATGAAGCTTCTTAGAAATTATCTTTCAGACTGTATTGAGAGAGCAAACAGGAACAATATGATTGTTAAAGTAATTGGTAAGAGAGAGAGACTTGATCAGGATATTCTTGACAGAATTGATGAGTTAGAGGAATGCTCAAAGAACAATACAGGAATTACTTTTATTATAGCTCTTAATTACGGAAGCCGTGATGAAATAACAAGAGCAACTAAGAAGATGGCAAAGGCTGTTGCAGACGGAGAGTTAAATCCTGATGACATTACAGAGGATACTGTTAATTCATATTTAGATACAGCAGGCATTCCTGATCCTGACCTTCTTATTAGAACAAGTGGTGAGATAAGATTGTCTAATTATCTTTTATGGCAGTTGGCTTACACAGAGTTTTATTTTACAGATGTTTTGTGGCCAGATTTTAACAAAGAAGAATTAAAGAAGGCTATTGTAAAATATAATGAAAGAGACAGACGTTTCGGCGGAGTAAAAACAGAAGAATAAAATACATAATAGTAGGAGAAAAACAAAATGGTTTTAAGTAAATTTGCAAATAAATCTTTTTTTACAAGATTAATTAGTGGCATTGTTTTAGTTGCACTTATTCTTGTGACAATTATACCGGGAGGAAACATTTTATTTTTCTTTAATATGTTTTTGTCAGTTGCAGCTTTGTATGAATTGTATAAAGTGTTAGGCTTGGAAAATAAACTACCGGGTATTACAGGATATATTGCGTTAATAGTTTATTATGCGTTGATTTACATAGGAAAAGAAGATTATGTAATTACATTACTTGTTGTATTTTTAATTTGCTTATTGGCAGAATATGTATTTATGTTTCCTAAATATAAAACAGAGGAAATTTCAAATGCAATAATGTGTATGTTATATGGCGGAATACTATTGTCATATATTTATTTAGTGAGAAATGGAGAAAACGGAACTTATTTAGTTTGGTTGATTTTCTTATGCTCATGGGCAAGTGACACATGTGCGTATGTTGCAGGCGTAGCTTTTGGAAAACATAAGATGGCACCGGTTTTAAGCCCTAAAAAGTCAGTTGAGGGTGCTGTTGGCGGTGTAGTTGGAGCAGCGGCGTTAGGTGCAATTTATGCAGCAGTATTTTCAGATAAAATTAACTTAAGTATTAATCCTGTAATTGCGTGTGCAATTATATGTGCCATAGGTGCATTAATTTCTATGATTGGCGATTTGGCAGCGTCAGCAATTAAGCGTAATCATGATATCAAGGATTACGGAAAATTAATTCCGGGACATGGCGGAATTATGGATAGATTTGACAGTGTTATTTATGTGGCACCAATTATTTGGATATTAATACAATTGTTTTAAATTTTTAGAGGAAAGATAAATGAAGAATATTTCAATTTTAGGCTCTACAGGTTCAATAGGAACACAGACTTTAGATATAGTTAGAGCAAATGATGATTTAAACGTTGTGGCAATTGCTGCAGGCTCAAATATTAAAGCGTTAGAAGAGCAGGTTAGGGAATTCAATCCTGAATTGGTTTGCGTCTATAACGAGGAAGCAGCGAAGAATTTAAAAACAGCCATAAATGATACTAATACAAAAGTAGTAACAGGCATGGATGGCTTGATAGAGGCGGCTACAATAAAAAGTGCCGAAATAGTAGTAACGGCATTTGTTGGCATGATTGGAATAAGACCAACATTAGAGGCAATTAAGGCAAAGAAGGATATTGCACTAGCTAACAAGGAAACTCTTGTTACAGCAGGTCATTTGGTAATGAAGGCTGCAAAAGATAATGGTGTTAAAATATTGCCGGTTGACAGTGAACACAGTGCAATTTTTCAGTCATTAAACGGAGAAAATCCAAAGGAAATTGATAAGATTTTATTAACAGCATCAGGTGGACCATTTAGAGGCTACACAAGAGAACAGATGAAAAATGTTAAAGTTGAGGATGCCTTAAAACATCCAAATTGGTCTATGGGACAAAAAATAACCATCGACTCTGCTACAATGGTTAATAAAGGACTTGAAGTAATTGAGGCAAAATGGTTATTTAACGTGGACATTGACAATGTAAAACCAATAGTTCAACCACAGAGTATTATACACTCCATGGTGCAGTTTAAGGATGGGGCAGTTATAGCGCAACTAGGAACTCCTGATATGAGGCTTCCAATTCAGTATGCATTATATTATCCCGAAAGAAGATATTTATCAGGTGACAGACTGGACTTTGCAAAAATTGGTCAGATAACTTTTGAGGAACCTGACTTAAATAATTTTGTTGGTCTAAAAATGGCTTTTGAAGCAGGTAGAATCGGTGGTTCAATGCCAACAGTATTTAATGCAGCAAATGAAAAGGCAGTTGCAAAGTTTTTAAACAGGGAAATTAGTTTTCTGGAAATAACAGACATAATACAATACTGTATGGAAAATCACAAAGCACTTGAGAATCCGACAGTAGAACAAATATTAGAAATAGAGGGATGGGCTTATGAGCTCATTGAGAAAAGGTGGTAATTAATGGAGACAGCAATCAGTATAATTATAGCATTAATAATTTTTGGCTTATTAGTTTTAATACATGAATTTGGTCATTTTATTGTGGCAAAGAAAAACGGTGTATTTATAAATGAATTTTCAGTAGGTATGGGACCTAGAATTTTAAGTAAAGTTGCAAAAAGCGGCACAAGATATTCCTTAAAGATTTTACCTTTAGGTGGTTCCTGTGCAATGCTTGGAGAAGATGAAGATAACCAAGAGGAAGGCTCTTTTAATTCAAAATCAATCTGGGCGAGAATGGCAATAGTATTTGCAGGTCCGTTTTTTAATTTCATATTAGCTCTTTTACTTGCGTTTATTGTAATAGGAGCAAAGGGTGCGGATGTATCATATGTTACAAATGTTGACAAGGCATCACCGGCGTATGAAGCAGGACTTAGACAGGGAGACAGAATCGTTAAGTATAATGGCGCTCATGCAACACTTGGAAGAGAAATATACTTAGAAGATTATGTTAATCCATTAAACGGTGACGACATAACAGTATCTTTTGTTAGAAATGGTGAGACAAAGACAATTAAGTATTCACCTGAAATTGAAAAAAGGTATATAGTAGGTATGCAGTATGCACCAAGCGATGCAGAAGCTGAAATAACTCAGGTAACAAGAGGTTCAGCGTTCTTTAAGGCGGGCGTTCAGGCAGGAGACGTAGTTACTGAAATTGACGGCACTGCAATCAAAACAGGCAATGACATGAACAATTATTTAACAGAGCATCCTTTTGGTGAAAATGAAGTTAAGATTACTTTGGACAGAAAAGGAAAAACTGTAAATGTAACTGTTAAACCTATAATGACAAAGATTGCAAGCAGGGGCTTTGATTACAACATTGGAAGAGAAAAACAGTCTATAGGCGGCGTGATCAAGTACAGCTTTACAGATGTAAGATACGAAATAGCAACAGTTTTAAAGAGCTTAAAAATGTTAGTTACAGGAAAGGTATCAGCAAACGAAATTTCCGGTCCTGTTGGTATTGTTAATGTAATAGGCAATACTTATTCAACAGCTAAGTCTCAGGGAACAACTGTAACTATTTTATCATTAATTAATTTAGCCATAATGTTAAGTGCCAACTTAGGTGTAATGAATTTATTACCATTACCTGCATTAGATGGTGGAAGATTATTCTTATATATTATTGAGGTTATCACTAGGAAGAAGATTCCAAAGGATAAGGAAGGTATGATACATTTCATTGGATTTATTTTATTAATGGCATTAATGGTATTTTTATTATTTAATGATATTAGAAAATTAATTTAAAATTATGATTTTGACGGATAGGTGAAGATTATGTATAGAGATAATACGAAAGTAATTAGAATTGGAAATAAAGTTATTGGCGGAGGAAATCCAATAATGATTCAGTCAATGACTAACACAAAGACTGAAGATGTGGAAACTACAGTAGCTCAAATAAAAGAATTAGAGGCTAGTGGATGTGATATTATCAGATGTGCGGTTCCCACAATGGAAGCTGCTAAGGCAATTGCAGAAATTAAAAAGCAGATTTCAATACCACTTGTAGCAGATATACATTTTGATTACAGACTTGCCATTGCTGCCATGGAAAATGAAGCTGACAAGATTCGTATTAATCCGGGAAACATTGGCTCTGTAGACAAGGTTAAGGCTGTAGTGGAAGTGGCTAAGGCGAAAAATATTCCTATTAGAGTTGGGGTAAACAGTGGCTCGTTAGAAAAAGATATTTTAGAAAAATATGGTAAGGTTACAGCGGAAGGTTTAGTTGAAAGTGCTTTAGACAAAGTAAAAATAATCGAAGATTTAGGTTATGATAATCTTGTTATCAGTATTAAATCTTCTGATGTAATGATGTGTGTTAAAGCCCATGAATTAATAGCTACAAAGACTAATTATCCACTACATGTTGGAATTACAGAATCAGGAACAGTTACATCAGGAAATATTAAGTCAGCCATAGGACTGGGTCTTATTTTAAATCAGGGAATTGGCGATACAATCAGAGTATCCCTTACTGATAATCCGGTTGAGGAAATTGCCAGTGCCAAACTTATTTTAAAAACATTAGGTTTAAGAAAAGGTGGCATATCAGTTGTTTCATGTCCTACTTGTGGTAGAACTCAAATTGATTTAATTGGTTTGGCAAAACAAGTGGAAAAAATGGTGTCAAAGTATGACTTAGACATTAAAGTTGCTGTAATGGGATGTGTGGTTAATGGACCCGGTGAGGCAAGAGAAGCTGATCTTGGAATAGCAGGAGGAAAAGGAGAAGGTCTTTTGATTAAAAAGGGCGAAATAGTAAAGAGAGTTCCTGAAAACGAATTATTAAACACACTGGAAGAGGAATTAAAAAACTGGAGGAATTAAATTGGCAAAAAAGAACTTTTTAGAAGTTTTTGATAATCTTCAGTTAAATGATGAATTACGAGGTATTTTAGAATTAGTAGATATAACGAGAATTGTTACTAATACAGAACATACCAAAATAAGAATCTATATTGAAAGCAGCAGACTTATTGAAAAGTCTGCTATTTTCAAAATTAGGGAAGAATTAGCAAGAACTTTAAGAACAGGCAAAAAGATAGGTATAGAAATTATAGAGAAATACTATTTGTCTGCTCAGTATACAACGGAAAACTTATTTGAAATATATAAGGATAGTATTGTGCTTGAATTAAATGAACATAGTCCCATAATTGCTACTATGTTAAAGAAGGCACCAACATCCTTTGATGAGAAAGGCAGACTGGTTATTAATCTGGAATCAAGTATTATTTCGGAAGCCAGAATGAAAACTTTAAAGAATACAATTGAGAGAATTTTTAGAGACAGATTTAGTATGCCTTTAGAAGTTAAAATCAAAAAGCATGCCATTGACGGAAATAGATACGCTAAACGAAACGCTAAACGTTTGAAAAATGAAGTGGATGTTCTTTTAAGCAAAAATGAAGAGAAGCAACCGGAGGAAGCAAAGAAGGTAGAAGAGAGACCTAAAAGACTTAAAAAGGCTACATATTCAGATAATCCTGAAGTGGCATACGGAAGAGACTTTAAATTTGATTCAGACACAGCCTTATGTGATGTGTTTGAGGGAACGGGCGAGTGTGTGGTTAAAGGTCAGGTTATGACCATGGATGACAGAGAATTAAGATCAGGAAAATACCTTGTCAGCTTAGAGATAACAGATTTCACAGATAGTATTGCAGTAAAGATTTTCTTAGGAGATGAAAATGCCAAGAAGGAATTTACTTCAAAGGTAAAAAAGAATACTTTTGTAAGAATCAAAGGTGTTGCGATGTATGACACCTATGACAGACAGGTGGAAATCAGCCGTGTGGATGGTATGAAGGTTATACAGCCGTTTTCAACTGAAAAGAGAAAAGATACTGCAGTGGAAAAAAGAGTGGAACTTCATTGTCATACCAAAATGAGTGATATGGATGGTGTAAGTAACTGCAGCGATTTAGTAAGACGTGCTTATGAATGGGGGCATAGAGCGATTGCCATAACAGACCATGGCGTAGTACAGGCATTTCCCGATGCCTGGCATGAGTATTGTGACATTAAGAAGGAATGTTCAAAGGTAGGAAAAGATTGTGACTTTAAGGTAATATATGGTGTTGAAGCTTATCTGGTAGATGACTTGAAAGATATGATTGTTAATCCCAGAGGTCAGAGCTTAGATGACACATACGTTGTATTCGACTTGGAAACAACAGGATTTAGTGCAAAAAGTGACAGGATTATTGAAATTGGAGCTGTAAAGGTACAAAATGGAAAAATAATTGACCGTTTTAGTACATTTGTTAATCCTGAAATACCTATACCTCTTAGAATTGAAAAATTAACAAGTATTAATGACAATATGGTTATTGATGCTCCTAAGATAGAAGAAATTTTACCTTCATTTATGGAATTTTGCGAAGGCTCAGTAATGGTTGCCCACAATGCAGACTTTGACATGAGTTTTATTGCAGCTAATTGCGAGAGAATTGGCTTGCCATGTGATTTTACAATCGTTGATACAGTTGCAATGTCAAGATATTTGATTATAGGACTTGGAAAATACAAATTAGACAGAGTTGCCAAGGCATTGGGAATTGTTCTTGAAAATCACCATAGAGCTGTAGATGATGCAGAGTGTACAGCTCTTATTTTCCTGAAACTTTGTAAGATGTTAAAGGATAAAGGAATTAATAATCTTGATGAAGTAAACAAAGAAGGAAAGAAGTCAGACAATCTTATAAATAAGCTTCCTGCACATCACGCAATTATTTTGGTTAAAAACCAGACAGGAAGAGTTAATTTATATAAGTTAGTATCTATTTCCCATATAGATACTTTTGCCAACAAAAGACCACGTATATTAAAAAGTGATTATTTAAAATACAGCGAAGGTCTGATGATTGGAAGTGCCTGTGAGGCAGGTGAATTATATCAGGCTATATTACATGGAAGAACTCAGCAGGAAATTGCAAGGTTGGCAGACTTCTATGATTATTTTGAAATTCAACCTTTAGGCAACAATGAGTTTATGTTAAAAACAGGTAATCCTGATATAGATAATAAGAAAAAATTCTTAGTTGATTCAAGGGAAGAACTAAGAGAGATTAACAGGAAGATAATTGAACTGGGAAGAAAATTTAATAAAATAACAGTTGCTACATGTGATGTTCATTTTATGGATCCGGAAGATGAAATTTATCGTAGAATCATACAGTATGGAAACGGATTTAAGGATGCAGATAATCAGGCACCTTTATATTTGAGAACAACAGATGAGATGCTTGGCGAGTTTGATTATTTGGGTAGTGATTTAGCAGAAGAAGTTGTAATTACAAATCCAAACAAGATTGCAGATATGATAGAAAATATTTCACCAATTCATCCTGATAAATGCCCACCGGTTCTTGATAATTCGGAAGAAAACCTGAGAAATATCTGTTTCCAAAAAGCTCATGAAATTTACGGCGAAGATTTACCGAAAATTGTTGAAGATAGATTGGAAATTGAACTGGATTCTATTATTGGTAACGGTTATGCGGTTATGTACATTATGGCTCAGCGATTAGTTTGGAAATCAAATGAAGATGGATATTTGGTAGGTTCAAGAGGATCTGTTGGTTCATCTTTTGCAGCTACAATGTCAGGTATTACAGAATGTAATCCTTTAGCCCCGCACTATTATTGTGAGAAGTGCAAAAGTTCATTTTTTGAGGATGAGTACAGAGCACCTGAAGGGACACCTATAGATGAAATTAAAAAGATTCAGGCAACAATTAAAGAGGAAAGAGCAGAGGGTGGTCTTGGATTTGACTTGCCTGATGCAGTATGTCCACACTGTGGAGAAAAACTTCATAAGGATGGCTTGGAAATTCCTTTTGAAACATTCCTTGGATTTGGTGGTACAAAGGAACCGGATATCGACCTTAACTTCTCCGGTGAATACCAGGGAAATGCACATGCGTATACAGAAGTTATGTTTGGTAAGGGCCACACATTTAGAGCGGGAACATACGCAGGTGTAGCCGAGAAAACTGCATTTGGTTATGTGAAAAATTATTACGATGACCATAACGAGATTAAGCGTACTGCGGAAATTGACAGAATAGCAAGAGGCTGTACAGGAATCCGTAGAAGTACAGGTCAGCATCCTGGTGGAATTGTTATTGTTCCAAGGGATAAGGAAATATATGAATTTACGCCAATACAGAAACCAGCTAACGATATGACGGTAGATACAATAACTACTCATTTTGAATACCATGCAATTGATGCAAACCTGTTAAAGTTAGATATTCTCGGACATGATGATCCAACAATGATTCGTCGACTTGAAAAACTAACAAACACTAATGTTCAAACGGATGTGCCTTTTGATGACAAAAATGTAATGTCATTATTCCTTGGCCCTGAGGCTTTAGGAATTACAAGCGATGACATTGACGGCTGTCCAACAGGTTCCCTTGGTTTACCTGAACTGGGAACAGATTTCGTTATTCAAATGTTAGTAGATACTAAACCTACAAAAATTGCCGATTTAGTTAGACTTGCAGGCTTGTCTCATGGTACTGACGTGTGGCTGGGTAATGCACAGACACTTATTCAGGAAGGCAAGTGTACAATTTCTACTGCTATATGTACTAGAGATGATATTATGGTTTACCTAATGGATAAAGGTATAGAGCCACAGGTAAGTTTTGATATTATGGAACATGTTAGAAAGGGTAGAGGTCTTCTTACTTTTACAGACAAGGAAACAGGAGAAGACAGGAAGGAAGAAGATGTAATGCGTGAACATAATGTACCTGAATGGTATATTTGGTCATGTAAAAAGATTAAGTATATGTTCCCTAAGGCACATGCGGCTGCTTACATTATGATGGCTTTACGTGTTGCCTGGTACAAGGTGTATCACCCATTGGCATATTATGCAGCATATTTTGGAATTCGAGCAAAAGCTTTTGACTATGAAACAATGTGTCAGGGAAAAGAAAAACTTGAATACTTTATGGCAGATTTAAAACGTAAGAAGAATAATCATGAAGCATCTAAGAAAGATGAAGATTCTTTAGGTGACATGAAGATTGTTCAGGAAATGTATGCAAGAGGATTTGAGTTCTTACCGTTGGATATTTATACTGCAAAGGCTCATGAGTTCCAGATAATAGATGGTAAGTTAATGCCTAGCTTGGATTCTATTGAAGGACTTGGAGAAAAAGCGGCAGATGCTTTAGTAGAAGCAGTTGGAAATCAGAATGGACCATTTGTTTCTAAAAATGATTTAAGACAGAAAAGTAAGTTAAGTAAAACAGTAATAGATACAATGTCAGATTTGGGATTGTTAGAAGGAATGCCTGAAGACAGTCAGTTGTCTATTTTTGATTTTTAATTTTATGAGTTTCAAATTTCAAATTTAATTTTGAATTATAAATTTAAATTTAATTTTAAGTTTGAAATTTGAAATTTTGAATTTTTATAAAATAAAAGACAAAGAAAAAGCACTGCATACCGAATGTTCGGTAGCAGTGCTAACTAAAAGGAAAATACATCTTTTAAAAAAGATGTAAAATGAAAAAAATAAAAATAATAATAAAACAAAAAGAAAAATAACTCATATGGGAATCGAACCCAATTATTAACTAAGACCACTCGAGCTAACAATGAATATTATATCACAAAATTGTTATAAGTAAAGAAAAAATTACAAAAATATTGCTAAATTTTACAATTATTGCAAGTGCTATAACATTTGTATCAAAATTGAAAAAATCGTGTTGCTTTATACATTGCAAAATGCAACGGAAAATATCACACGAAATATCACACGAAATATCACACGAATAGTTTTAAATACAAGAAAAGCCCTTAAAATAAGGGCATAAAAAACAGCTCGTACGGGAATTGAACCCTATTATACAAAATCAGCAAAACTCCTTTATTTATCGCAATTCCTTTATTTATCGGCAGTGTAGCACTTTATACAATTGCTGTAAAAGTGACAAAAAAAGTGCGTTTTAGACAAAAATATCACACGAATATCACACGAATATCACACGAGCACCAAACGAGCATTAATCGAAATGTCACATAAATTTCTTGATGAAAATTAATCTAAATTTACATTTCCAATTTCGAAAAATAGTCGTTAGTCATATCTGTGTATTTCTTCTGATAATCGTTTAGAGAATTTCTGTAAATAGCTTTCAGTGTTTTGTCAGAACTCCATCCACCACGCTCCATTATATAGACGTCAGGAACTCCAATAGCATGCATTATTGATGCAGAGTAATGTCGTAAATCATGAAATCTAAAATCAGGCAAATTTAATCTTCGTAATGTTTTTAAAAACTGAGACGTAATTGTATTTGGAAGAATATTCACTAAATAGCCTTCTTTGGGTAGCAGTTTTATTACAAAATCAGGATATTCAACGATTCTATTGCTGGATAGATTCTTAGGAGTTTCTTTTATAACCCAGTTTCTATTCTTGTCAGGAACTTTAGCTTTATTTATTGTGACAAAGTTTCCGTCAACATCATCGGCTGTTAGAGCGCATATTTCCGAGCGCCTGAGAGTGCCAAAAGATGATAAACACGTTGCAATTAACATATCTTGGCTGTGCGTTTTGAAATACTCAATTATTTTCTTAATGTCTGCATCTGTAGGAATATATCCAGTTTTAATAATTCTCTGTGGTAATGTAACATTCAAGTCTTTTCCAGCATTAAACATCTTTAAGGCTGATTTTAATAAGCCATATGCGTTTGACACAGTTTTCGGACTAACCCTTGTTGCTAAATCACCTATCCAGCGCTGAACAGTAGGAGAATCTAATTTCTTGATTTCTCTGTCTAATAACTTCTCATAGTGATTTTTAAAATGACATTCATATCCAGATATAGTTGAAGGTGATAGTGTGTTTCCCTTTATGTCAATATAAAGCCTAATTGCTTTTCTTACAGTTATATTCTCATATTCATTGTCGCTAGTATTTTTATTAGATAAATATTCAGCTGCAAGATACTCGCTTTCTTTCTTAGTATTAGCAGTAAATGACTTGTAATGGTTTTTCCCTTTATCGTCTTTTCCATCAAAGACCTGCGTTCTCCATTTTCCTGATGGAAGTTTCTTTGCTTTTGCCATATTGTATCTCCTTTCTCCCCTAAAAAGGGTATAAAAATAACACCCAGCCTATGAACAGTAGTTCTGATTGACCAGATGCTCCTAAAAGTGATACAATACTCTTGTTCAGGGAATGATTATATCATTCGTGGAGCTGGTCGTGAGTGGCCGGCTCTTTTTTGTTTATTATTGCTCAATTAAATTAATAAAATCAGATTCTGATATTATAATTATATTAGAACCTTTTTCTTGTAATTCCGTTGCTTTTTTATGTTTAGAAGTAATCCTTCCTTCAATAGCGGAAGAGTAATCCATATCTCCAACAACGAGAACATCAACTTTCGATGAAACAGTATTTGTAAAAGAACCTCCTAAATCAACAATAATCTGGCACGCTTCATTTCTAGTATATTTTTCCAATTTTCCTGTGAATACAACTTTTTTATTATAAAAGAAATTATCTTCATCAAATTCAGTCTTGTCAGTAGTTATCTTTTGCTGGTTAGGTTTTAGTTTTTTATATTTAGCTTTAAATTCATCTAAAGTCATTTTTGACAATATATCTTTTTTCATTGCTTGATAAACTAGAGCTGTTGATTCGCAATCGCTTGTTGCTCTATGTGATGAAAGATTAATATTGTACAGATCTTTAAGAGCGTCCAGCGTATGACTTTCAAGTTCCGGATTTAATTTGTGAGAAATTCTAACAGTGTTGATGGTTTTATTGGCTATTGGTGACTCGCACACATTGTTTAAAAAATTAATGTCAAAATTAATATTGTGTCCAATAATATAATCGCTTCCTATGAAATCTATCACATGCTCAATAACTTCATTAATATAAGGGCTTTTAACTGCATCATCATTAGTTATTCCAGTAAGCCTTTGTATTCTTGTTGGAATTGGCATCGCTGGATTAATTATGCTCGAAAACGAAGCCTTAGGCTTGTCGTCTCTATACCTAATTACTGCAATTTCGATTATTGCATCAAATTTTGCAGAAAGACCGGTCGTTTCTAAATCAAGAACAACGTAATCTTTCGGAAATTCAATAACGCTTTTTGTACTCATGTTCTACCTCCTAAACTTTTTTAATAATTCCAATATTTGGATAATTAAATTCAATCAAGTAATTGTCAATTATTTTATATTTTCCATATTTAGATTGATAAAGTTGTAATGCTTCCAATAAAAACTCTTCTGTTACTCCTAAATAATCTGCTATTTCATATCTAGTAGAGCAGTGACGCTCAAAAGCTTCAATTAATCCACGCAAACCTATCATTTTATTGCAAGAATATAATCTTGCCTGCATTTCTTGTTTTCTATTAGAAGCCTTGCTCATATCTAATATGTCACCTGTTGAAGTGACATGATGTGCAATTTCTTCTGACAACACACACGCTTTCTGTGTGGTTGTAGGAATCGTGTTTCTTATAGCTACTCGATTTCCTTTAATTCTTCCGTCGTGATATTGTAAGGGCTTTTCTTTTACAATCAGCCCTTTTTCATCACTTTCAATTAATAATTCTTCATAAGTCATCCTTTAACCCTCTTTCGTTTTTGGACTAGAAGTTTTCATCGTCCATAATGTCGTTTTCTGATGCGTCAATTCCTTCTGGAATGTCAATGTCTGTTCTCTTATGAGCTGCATTAAGTTCTAATTCAGAAGACTGAACATCATAAAGCCCTTCTGCATATTTCATTAATTTGTTTCGATTGTATGAATTTAATTTTTCATAATATGCTAACAAATGCGAATTTCGAACATTGTTAAATTCAATAATTTTGCCGGAAGCGAGAAGTTCCGTGTCAATATTTAATTCTTTAGTAATTTTTAAAATGTTTGCTATATTTGATTTTGAAATACCTCTGTTCAATATACTATTCAGAGTTGTCCACGGCATTCCAATTTTTTCACAAAATTTACTTAAACTACCGTATTTTTCTATGATCATTCCTTTTAATTGAAATTCCAATTCTTCCATATTTTTTACCTCCATCTAATAAGAAATTATCATATATATAACGAAAAATCAAGATAAATACGAGAAAAATACAAAATTAATTTGGAAAAATCGAGAAAAAGTGTTGACAATCTCGAAAATTCGAGTATTATAGTAAGAGTAGTCACGAAAAATCGAGAAAAGAAAGGAGATGTGATTAATGTACCCTAACCTAGATGCAGAGTTAGCTAGAAAAAAAATTACAAGAACTCAATTAGCAAAAATTTTAAAAGTTAATCCGGGAACTCTGTCTTTGAAGTTAAATGGGAAAGCACCTTTAACTTTAACAGAGTGCATTAAGATTAAACAGGCTGTGGGCGAACAGTACTCAATAGAGTATCTTTTCGCAACTAACTAAAGAAGGGAGGTGAATAATATGCCTGTAAGAAATTCAATAGCAGACAGAATTAACGAAACAAGGATAATTCTTAAAACAGCATTAATAAGAAACAACAAGATGGCAAAAGATGTTGAAAAAAGAAAAATAATGAATGCCAATACATTCTATGTGAAGCAGGCTAAGACTGACAGACTTAAATTAAGTGACTTATGGAGATTGGATGACATGCTTCATTTTACGGATGAAG
>ERZ791852.1397-NODE-1397-length-14660-cov-3.325710_pt1 | contig 14660 bp, 18 predicted proteins | sample MGYA00510287_ERZ791852 | MGnify/ENA primary metagenome ERZ791852 (study PRJEB30046, sample SAMN00715257) | human gut metagenome | study: EMG produced TPA metagenomics assembly of the A metagenome-wide association study of gut microbiota in type 2... | reverse complement strand
CTCCGGGAATCACTCTTCCGCCTTCCATAATATATCTACGAATATTGTCCTTGTTATAGGTTCTATCCCCTGATAATGCAATTGGAATCATGAAATTGTTATTGTAATTCCCAATGAAATCCAAAATGACTACATACTCTTTTCCATTTGCTTTTCTAAGTCCTCGCCCAAGCTGCTGAATAAAAACAACCGGTGACTGTGTTGGTCTTAGCATAATAACCTGATTAACCTCAACGATATCAACACCTTCGTTCAAGATTTCAACCGAGAAAATATAATCTAATGGTTGATTCTCAATTGTTGCATCTTCTTCATTCATAGCAAGCCTTTCAAATACATTCTGCCTCTCCTGTTCCGAGGCACTACCATTGAGGGCAATTGTTCTAAATTTTTTTCCTGTTGATGGGTTAATCATTTCATTAAACTTTGCGGATAACTCCTCTGTTTCCTTAATATTGCTACAGAAAATCAATCCCTTCACCTTATCCCCACTATATCCGTAATAGTCAGCCTGATTGATAATATGTTTTACCCGTTCCTCACTAGTAAGCATTGAGAAATCACGACTAGTATCCCCATTATCACCAATGATTGCTAAATCTGTAATTCCAAAATAATGGAATGGACAGAGAAGTTTTTCCTCCATTGCTTGCTGTAATCGAATCTCATAAGCAATCTGATAATTAAAAAGTTCATAGACATTTCTACCTTCCATATTATCATCTCGCTTATCTGGAGTAGCGGTCATTCCAAGCCACAACTTTGGTGTGAAATGATTCATTACTTTCTGATATGTATCTGCTGGAACATGGTGCGCTTCATCAGCATATGTCAAGATAGTTCTAAGAAATTTTTTATTTTTTTTCTAAATTCTCTTGTCCTTCAGCATCATCACTAATCAAATCTGCCTTATTTACCTTTAATCGTACTAAATACAACAGTGCATAAACACGATTATACAAATATTCTATAAATTGCAGATCGTCTAAAGCCTCTCTCTTCTCTTTCGCTTTATTCAAATACTCATTATGCCTAATGTCAAAATACTCATTTGACAATTTCATCACTTCGCTAATTTCAGCCTTTACAACCGCATATATCTTTGAGTCTTGATTCGAACATATCTCCCTGGCAGCTGCTGCATACTTCTTGTCTACACCATTTCCTCTTTGAACAGAAATAAAGTATTGTAATGCATCTACTATGTAATCGAGGGCACATTTTTTATCTAGCATTTCCGTACTCATTATCATTTCTTCAGAATAAGCTATTTTTCGCTCAAACATTCTATGATCAAGAATTTTGTCAATTGATTCTGTAGTTTTATATCCTTTTCCTATCACGGTTCCAGAAGATAACTTAAATGGTAACTGGAATTTATCAAATCTCTTATTTATCTCAACTGTAAATGAATAGTGCATGTCAGCTCTTATCCAACGTTCATACATTATTTCAACAAAATCTTTGATTTCGTCCATATTAATACCATGATTGCTTATTTCTAATTCAGGATAAGATTCTCCATATTGTATTTCATATTCCTGTTCATAATCTATATTTAGATAGAAACTTCCTCCATTCCATCCATTGTCATACCCCGTATAGTCACCCCGAAAATATTTTTCAATGACTTCTTATTGATTCATCCAAGCAGAAAGACTTGTCCAGAATTTATTTAATTTATCCTGCGTATCGTCATTGGGATTTCTTAACATTATCATTTTAGTCATGAAGACCACCGCCTATTTATCATTTACCTGCAAAATGTTTCATTGTATCTTTCAAATCATCACTGAAGTCTTCCAAATCATCAAAAGTAATTGCTCCTTCATTCAACAATGACAACATAATGTAAAACTGATTTGATCTGCTCATCTCACACTGCACACCGCAGTCTTTCTTATCCTCCCGAATCCGTTTCTCCAATTTCCAGAATTTGTCTGATGCATTTCCTTTTCCACTCAACAACGCTACGTATTCTTTGTTCAATTTTTCCATATAAGCTTCCTTCCAATCAGAAATCTTATTTCGGAATAACTTCCAATCTTTCTCTGAAAATTTATTCATCAGTCACAGCACCTCGCATTTTTCCCCGCATTTGATGCAGAAACCTTCAATCACCAAGCCAAATTTATCTTTTTAGCTTCAGAATATTACATCTTCAATCCTCCATTCTTTTCCCCTCATTTCAATTACATCTCCAACTTTACATCCTGTAAACACTTCAACCGCTTTAGGCAGCATTCCATTTACCATGTCATATTTATATGTTTTGGTTTCCTTGTCTATATTACGAATTACAACCTTACATCCTAATGTCACCTCAGGAACATCTGATGTATCAACAGCATCTGTATTTTCATCATCAGAATAATCAATATCCTCTTCTTCTGCAGATATATTTCCTTCAAGATTTAACGTAGGAACATCACCTTGCATAATTGCATCTACTGCATCAGCGAATATTCGAGTTATTTTCTCCCTTTCCAAACAATCAATAACCACTGATCCTCCAACTGCATTTAAATATGACATTGCAGGTCTTATATGATCACGCACCAGTACATGACGACCTTCCTCTTTAAATTGTCGGAGTGCTTCTATAATGGCAGCCATAACATCCGGATTAGAAGAAAAGGTAAAGTTATAAAAGAACTCATTAATTTTAGAGTTCAAATCATTACTTCCAATAATATCCAGACTTTCGAAGTGATTTTGATTATTATTAGGATCATAAGTATTATGTCCTACCCACCAGCATTTTGATAACGTATTTCTGTAAAATCCACTCCTTCCAGTATATCTGTAAAAAAATCTGGTCTGGATAGCACCCGCTTCTTTTTCAGCGCTCTTCGGCTTTTTCCCGTATCCATACCCCCACCGCTTACGCATATAATCGTAAAATGTGGTATGAGCCAAACCTGCCCATAGACGTTCATCACTGGCTTGCGATTCACTCAAAAACTGCAGTTTCTCATAAAGTATCTTGCAATTATTAAGATCTATTTCTCCAGGTGTCAAATCAGAATTTAAATCAGCCAATTTAAATTCTGTAACATCTTTAAATTCAATAAAAGGATCTTCTCCACAAATATCGGAAATCCATTGATTTGTTTTTTCTGTATAATATTTTCCATAAACGACTGGCAAATTAGCTTTAAGCGTTTCGAGTGCTTCTCGCTTCATTATGTACAGTTTCATTACGAGTCCTCCTCCGTGGTATCAAAGAATATTGGAATCTGGTCGAATGCTTTACTCAAGGGCAGTTCCATTGCCTCTTGCGCCAACTGATAAGAAGTTTTCTCAGGATTAAGCACCTCTTCCATGAAAGTTATTCCCCTCTTTGCATAAGACTTTTCCAAGGCTAAAAACCATTCTTTGTTATGATAAGTTTCTTCTCCGCCTTCCTGTCTTAATTCTTCAAATACATAAACCAATGCAGGTAATATTAACATCGAGTGAAACAGCGACTGTAATTCTGTCTTTCCAGAATACATTGCGTATATATCATAATCTTTAGTTCCCAAACCAATCCTAATTTTAGTTGAATCAAGATTTATTTCAGCTGGGCAGTCACCTTCCGTGATTCTTTTATAAACAGAGAAAATCGAACCTGCATTTGTAAACTCCTCATAATCTTTTGTTACATCCAAACTGCTAAGATTCTGATAAGCCAGAATAGATCCAGCAAATAAATTAAATGTAGTATCTTGAAAATCATCCACCCAGTCTGTACAGAAAAAACCTGTAATATTCTTTTTAAGAATAATAAATGCTACAGCATCAAATGATCCATTTATTCTTCCAATTGGTATGACATGTTCAATATGTTTTGATACGGAATGCAGCACTTCTCTGTATGCTGTTGTCGAGCATTCCAAATGTATGACATAATCCGCTTTTCCATCTATAATTAACTGCTCTAATTCATGACAATTCATAGTAATATCAAAACTTAGCCTTAGGCTATTGACGCCTTGCATCGACTGTTCATAATCAACACTAAAAAAAGATTCCTTATAATCATCCTTCTCATCACTTAATACCGGATAGGTAAATAATCTATTAGTTATGTTCATATACATTTACCTCCATAGCATAATCATGTGAATCCGCAAGAGTTACAATAATCTTTACTTTCTCAGAAGATGTCATATTCAGAGTTTCTATAAAGTCTCCGTTCAATTTCGCTGTTTCACATGCAGATGTCGGATTAACATCCGTTATACGAAGCCTATTAGACTTTCCATTTTCTCCTACAGTAACAAGTTCAATCCTTCCGTACTCCACATCATATGGTATTTCAAAATTAAGGGAATATATTCCTGTACCTTTTTTTATAATGCGCACATTTTTAAGCGGACAACTAGTCTCCCCACCTGCTTTTTTCTGTACCACAACATCTTTTCCATTTGGATCCGGAATTCCTCGATGCATATCTAATTTTTTTCGCTTTCTTTTTCCTTTCAGAATTCTAAGTCCTGCTTCGCCCATTTTTCCAAGTGTTCCACTTGTGGTTGTAGATTGACTGCTGCCTTCATCTCCTTTTCCATAAAAGAATCCTTTTGATGGAGTCTTAATTGGCCGTTCCAAAACATCAATGTTTCCCAAATGATCATTGATGTTTTCCCGTTTATTATCTGAATCACCAGTTTCTACTGCCTCTGGCTCTTTTTGAAGAACACCACCTAACCCCTCAACGTCTATTTCATCATCACTTGTATTTTCAGCAAGTTCTGCTACACAGCTTCTAATCCAGTCCTTAATTTCTTCATAATACGCTTTAGCCTGTTTCGGATTTGGATGCCTTCCGGGTTCCCAATTATCATGAGCGACTGTTTCCATCGCGCGGAAATAACTGTTTAAATCTTTCCCCTGTAATTCAAGAATTCCTGTAAAAGGGACCAATTTAGATATGTTTCCAAGCCGAAACAATTTCATTCCAGCCTTTCTCACAATCAAAACTTTTCTATCTAATTTTTCATTCGGATCAACTAACAGTCTCAATTCCAATGTACCCATACCATGAAAATCCTGTGAATATATATGAACGCCCTCTGTTCGCGTCAATGCAAGATAATTGCCATAAGTTCCTTTAGTTGCACCTGGGCATTCTCTATGAACACGTTCCATATATCCTGGTAATGATTTTTTATTAATTTCTCTTCCTTGTACCTTTACTCGAAGCTGTTCATTAAAAAAAGACATAAGAAAACTTTCCAATAATGCTACCGTAATTTCTGTTTCCCAATCACTTGCAGACTTAAATCCATAAATAAATACATCTGTCCCTATTTCAGATCTTCTATTTATACTATCAAGTTTCGGTATTACCTCTACCGGATTATTGCCTTTTGTTTCTCCATAATAACCAATCCCACTAGTCATCAACGCTCCATCTTGATATGACATTAATCTTGAAATGCCTTGCGCGGCACGCTCATATTTCTGATTGTATGTTCTGTAAAACACCAATCTATAATGTGAATTACTAAATGGTGCACTTTTTCCGATACCAAATGCTCCAGCCTTATCATCACCTTTATTCGCACCACCATCAATTTTTATCAATGCATTCCATCCATCGAAACTAAAATCAAATGGATCATCGGATTGTGTATATGGATCTGAAAGTCCCGTTGTATTGTAATCACTAATCCTGAGTAAAAAAGTATTCTCCTTTTCTGCCTCTTTTATGGCATCTTTCAAAAAAAGTTTAGCTTTTTCGCTCTTTGATCTGTCCCAAAAATCCTTACATTTTTTCAAAATATTTCGGTATTCCATAATACCGGGAATCTGCTTTGAAGGCACAAAATATCTTTCAAATTCAACTAGAACATCCGGATTACTATCATTCAATGCGGCATCCAAAGAATTTTGACAATTTTCTCGTGCCAAAGACGAAAGTTCTGTTCCGTTAAAATTTTCAATACCCGCATCCGCAACACCTTTTACCTGTCCATCCTGGTTGCCTGGGAAATTCCAACTAATCATCTTACTGTCCCTTTCTATATTTTTCTATTGTTGATTCACTGTAATTATCGCATTCAGTTCAACGGTCTTCCTCATCACCTGACACCTGTGGTAAGGAATCTCCACCTCCAAATGCCGAATGAATTCCTATTCCCGCACCAATTGCAGCAAAACCAATCCCTACAGCCCACAGTAGTTTAGTTCCCATCCTCTCAAGGAAATTCTTATTCTGTAAGTCTGCTTCAGCAATCTTATCCGCTACCGCAATCATATCTTCCGTAATTGACTTTCATTCTATCTCAGATATATTTTCCTTCTCAATCCTCTTCGCTAATGCATCAAGAATGGTTTGATAACCATTAATAACAGCCATTTGACTTTCCTTATTCTTTTCAAGAATATTGCTGCATGCCTGTGTATACTGTTCTATTGTTGCCTTTCCAAAATCCGCATATACCGGAAATTGATTGATGATAGCAATTGCCACATCCTTATCCATATAAGGAATCAATGAAGCAAATTCCATAATTTTGTCCTTTGATACATTACGAAAAGAATCTATCCCCAATGCACGTTTAACTGCTTTTTCATTGACATATCTTTTTGGCAACTTTTTTGACATAACCATCCCTCCCAATTAGCTTTATTTTCCCCTTCTCACATAAGTAAGTTCAATATCATACCCCAGTGCTTCCATCATCTGCACAAAAGTCTTATTCACAACGCCATCCTGCTTCTTGATGACACGATTAACATAGGCCTTTGTAGTGTCAATCTCTTCAGCCAGCTGCACCTGTGTTTTACCTTGTTCTATACATTTTACTTTTACATCAACTTCAATATTGTTCTTAACCATACCAAATCCTCAAATATCAAGTTTCACAAAATGAATAACTTATTGTACTATAAAAACTCGTTTTTCTCAATCAAAAAAGAAGCCAGTCAGACTCATCATCCAACCGGCTCCTGCCTTAAATCCCTATGAACTTTCTTACCTCATCCTTGAACTTCCAAACAATCATATAATTGCCAATACTCACTATTGTCATCCATTATACAATCTGGATGTTCCTCCGCGAACTTCCTAAAGAAGCCAATACGAAAAGCCCATACGACAGGTTTTCCATCTCCATTCCACATATCATGTCCAGATGGACATCCTGTATGTGCCATGCATATCACCTCTCAATCTTCACCCACCAACCACGACCATCTCTGTAACCGTATTTTTTCATAAATTCTTCAAATTGTTTTATTGTGCCAGAGTCAGGCTGACGTTCTGCAAGAAGCCCTTCTTCCTTTGCCGTAGACATTACCCTATCATCAAGCAAATCCATCATTTCTCCCCAGGCTTCAACATTATCTCTTACCCTGATATAGTCTTCTGTTCCCTCTTCATAATCATACAGATCATCTTCAATATACCAAAACTTATTGTGAACCAGCACATAAGCATCAACCAGCTCTTGAGTATTGCTGATTTGCTCAATTTCTAATTGCATCTGTTCTGCGGTCTTATCTGGCATTGGGTTCCCAGATAATATTACTGTACCTTCCGGAAAGAACTCTTCTACCGGAATACCTTCTTCCGAATCAAACGATTGATAAAACACTTTTTCATCTATCTGCTGTAGCCCTGAAACTTGACCATCGCCAAGTTCCATAATCACAAGCTCACCATCAGCTTTTCGTGCAATATCCACCGTAGCAAAGTTACTTCTTATTTTTTTAGCAATACTTTCTATCCAGCTTATTTCACTATCAGACAACTTAACATCCTCTTTTTCTGTCCAATAATTATCCATTATCAGAACTTTTCCGGCATAAACAAATACCCTATATTCCTCTGATATAGGCATTCCACTTCTCTCATGAAATCCAATTTGCTTTAGATTCTCAAACTTCCTCAGAACAATTCCTCCTACCAGTGAATCACCCTGACGTTCAACAAAATTCTTTATTACACTTGCCGTATTTGCAACATCCGCAATATTACTGATAAAACATGCATCATACCACTCGTGTTTTCTGCTCTTTACATAATCTTTTACAATATAAGAGCCGCTTAATTGTTTAGCCTTCAATAATGCATTTTCAACATTTCCTTCTGTCTCCCATACAGACTGTGCGGTCTCATCAGCAAAATCATCGTACCATCCAGGCAAAGTATGATATCTTTCATATTCCTCTGGTGTGTTGATCAGATAAATTCCCTTTTGCTCCAGTAATGTATAGAAATCTGAATACATCTCGGGTTTCATCATCCATCCACGATAAATTGTAAGACCAGAAATTTCCTCACCAAACAATGAAAGCTTACCTCTTTCCATATCTTCATAACTAAATAATGCACATGAGTGATGCAGTCCAGCCTCTTGATACTCAACTTCATAATCTTCATCAACTTTTCTTTGATACAGCGGATGATTGCAAAAAATAAAATTTATATCATTCAAGTCTTTAACAAGTATATTTCCATAAGCTTCTACGCCGTCTAACTGCTTAAACATTAATCCAAGAGGCATATCCTCAAAAGATTTTCCTTCCGCTATTATGCCTCTGAACATTTCTATTCCACTGACCTCAAATCTATTTCCTCTGAGATCTAAAAGGACATCTCCTATGTGAATGATGCAACCCTTGCTAATTTTTACGGTATAAACAACACCACGACCTGTTATTCTAAATCTATCTAAAATCCTTAATACGTCACCCATAATATACAAAATGATTATCCGATCAGCCGGAAGCTGATCTTTACCATTCGTCGCACCTCTACTTTTCTTCTATCTTATATTTCTTCTTCAATCGCTTCTTCTATTTTTCCTGCTTCATAAAGTTCTTCACCTACTGCACAGCGAAAACCATCCTCGGCAACATACGTCCAGTCAAACATTTCCAACACTTTGTTACAAAACTCCAGACGTTTTTCGTATTCACCTGCATTTCCCAGCTCCATTTCCATATCCTGGAGCCATGCCTCCACCGGATATTCATAATCCTGTGATTCCATCACTTCACTGACACTCAGTAATTATTTTATGTGTATCTTCAAAATCAATACTATGCTGAACCATTTCAGCCAATGCATTCGTATACCTCTTTTCATCATATGACTGATTTTCTTTCATCACATCATAAATCTCTGTCAGTACTACCACACCGATTTTTTCTTTCGCTTCCCGCATAGAATATCCTGCATCAAGCAGTTTTTGGTATGCTTCTTTTGTTGACGGCGGATCATTGTCCCGTAATTGATTATCTACCACATCTAATAATATTTTTTTAATCTTAAATTCTTCATACTTGTTTCTCCCATTTATCCTCTGCGTTTTATCAGAAAAAACAAGTCATTTTAAATACCTTCTGTCCGGTTACCAAATTTTTCTCATATAGCCCTGCACTTCTTAACAGTTCCATATCAGTCATATTTTTCCATACATGATTTTTGTTTTTATTAACCGCCATTTGTCTGGTTTTTCCAATCAACTCCATACATAAATCATCTTCTACTGCATACGGAAACATCTTCCGTTCACTATAAGTTGATGATTTACGGTTTGAAATATTTGCCATAAGATCGGCTGGCGTAGATACATCCTGGTCAGCATCTCCATTTCTGTCAAAAATTTTGTTATTGCAAAACTGTATCCGAGAACTTACCGGTATATATACCCACCATAGCGATTGGAAAAAGGACAAACTGCTTCAAGTACGCTACTGTTTAATCTGTAAATGGTAAAATAAAAATACACATTTGTTCTGTAATTCAGCAGATATTGTCTGCTGAATGCTATCTTGCATGTTTCTCATGCATATTTTCCCCAGGCAAACTATTCCTAACACACAATGCCCCTAGGATGTCAAGTCATTGCTACAAACTTTTTTGCTTTTCTCGCTTGAAAAAGCCTATAAAACCGTTGTTTTCTTTGTTTTTCCCCTATTATCTATTAAGTATTAACTCTACTGCTTCGACCAACTCATTACTGAATCCCTCAAGATCCTTTACCGTAACTACCTCATCATGAATTAATCGTACAATATCCCATATCATTGACGATTTTCGCACTTCAATGAGAACTCCCGGCTTTTTCTTATCATTTTTAATCCGATTCTCCAATTCCCAAAACTTATCTGATGCTGGTAGATTTTCCTGTAAATACTCCACATATTTCTGCACAAGTTTTTCCATATATGCTTCCTGCCAGTCACCAATTCGTTCTCTGTACAGTTTCCAATCCTTTTTCGTAGGTTCCATATTCTTCCCTCCCACTTTTGTTTTGAGACCAATGAAACTAACCACTACATTTCCTTTAAAATATACTTTCCCTTTCCTTTTCCTTCTACAGGAATTGCGATGTTCAATACTTGCATGGCCTCTATTGCTTTTCCTGCTTTATAATCACCATATCCAAGTTCTTTTTTTACTTCCTTACGACCAAAAATCTGATTCATGTCAAAAGCCTCAACAATTTCTTTCACATTTTCCGAAATGGTAGGAGTCAAAATCTTATTGCAGACTGCATCGTCAATAACTTGAAACAGTGGTTTTTTATCAACCAAACCGTGGTTTTCTTCTCCAAACCGTGGTTTTTTATCAGTTAAAGTACTGTTTCTGATTGTTGTCTGGAGCATAAAAGCATTCAGTCTATATTCAGGATCTTGTAAACCTACCGCTTCTAACTCTTTGCACATACGGTCAACACCCTCGCCATATTCCTTTACAAAGCTATATACTTTCAAAAATTCTGCAATCTTTGGATTCCTAGAAAAATGTGTATGTCGGATATTGTCTGTTTTCACAAGTCCCGGTAACTTTCCCGGACTTTCCACAACAATCCTATCATCAAACATTTTTATCTGAATATCAGTTCCTCTAATACTGTAATCTCGATGTGTAACAGCATTTACAATAATTTCCTGTCGGACAAACTTCGGATATTCTTCTTCTGTTACAAATAACCCATCCTCGCCCAGATAAGTTTTTTCCTTAATTTGTGTATCTAGGTATGCAACTGCATCTGTTATCATCTTCAGTATATTTCCTTCAAAAATGACATCCTTGATAACATTCATCTGTGTTCCGACACGTTCTTCTGTCCCTTCATAACGAATAAAACGTACACGTGCTCTTGGGAAATATAACTGCGGATTTTTACCGAATAACAATATTGCCGCAGAACTTATCTGCACTTTCCCATTTTTTTCTTTTATAAATCCTTTATTTTCCCTCAAATATTCCATTGCTGTCTTGGAATAGCCGATTTGAGCAATATATTTTTCTACAAAAGCTAAATCAATATCCTCTATATCAGTTTCCGGAACCGGTTTATCTTCAAAAAATCGTTCTCCTTTATCATACATCAACTGCATTCGTTCTTCAAAAGCGAGCTTTTTTGATTTATCTCCAACACGCATAAACACTTCATCTGCCTGATTCGCATGTACTTCCATACTTGGTTCAATATGCATAAGAAGAACATGATTCTCTCTTCCTTTAAAATCAATACACTGGACTTTTTCTATTTCTACTTTCACAGTCGGAACACAAAAATCAAACGGTACCCGAAGAAGTTCATTCAACTTTTGGATGTCATAATCGACACCTTCTATCCTGCGTGTCTTGTCAGATATTCCAATGGCAACTGTGCCACCATCAGCATTTGCAAATGCAATAATTGGTATTGCCAATACTTTGGGAGCAATATTGACACTTTTCCTGTCAAATACCTGCATTTCTTCGACTGCCAATACTTCTTCTATCGTCATTTTACCGCTCCTCTCCATTCACGTCTTTTACCTTTAACTATAACTATTTTTCATGCTTATCGCAATACATATTATACTCACTTCATGATTCCGCATTATATATTTCTAAAATCATTTCACCCCGGCAGACTATCCCGGACACACAGCACACCATACCCCATCTCACCATTCGGCCACCGACCATACCCCGGCAGTTCCCTCGCCCCGCGTCTTAAATAAGCTTTCACTTTCTCACCATACAGATATAAATCCTGTCCTTTCACAATTCCCCATTCCATCAGAAGTGCCGCACTGCCCGTCACAAACGGTGTGGCAAAAGAAGTTCCTGTAAATTCTGCGTAGCCTCCCCCTGTCGCAGGTGCTGTCACCCGCACTCCGGGTGCGGCAAGATCAGGTTTCGGGACTCCTCCTCCTTCATACATCTGTGCCGGTCCCCGTCCCGAAAAATCTGCATAGGAAAATGTCAGTGCATCGTACGCTGCCACTGTTATGACCAGCGATGCCGTAGAAGGAATCGTAAGCGTTGTTGCACTGTCCGGCTTAAGAAATGCTGTTCCTACATTCAATGCACTTTGTGCCGGAAGCCACATCTGCCAGGATTTATCCACAATCTTTCCCGGCACCAGACGTATTGTCCACACTCCCGGGGTAATAAAATTACTCTCCGGAAGAAATGTAATATAGATTTCCTGCCGCACAGAATAGGGTTTCGGTTCGCCATAGTAGATCAGAAGTTCTGTCTCTCCTACTGTAATCCTCTGTATACCCGTTCTTTCGTCGATCCGCCCGGAAGCATTGCCCGATGGATCAATCAGCATGATTGCCACTTCATCCACATAGGATTTCCAGATCTGAAGATTTAACGACACCTCTCTTTCCTGCACAGCCAGTTGAACTTCTGTCGTCATTCTGCTCTCCAGTTCACCGGCCGCATGACCTGCTGTCGTTCCTTCGTTGCCGCTTCCGACACAGATTACATTTTTCCACCGTTCAGACACGGTATTCAGATACCGCTCAAGTAAGCTGGTTCCATCATGAGATCCATAAGTATTGCCAAAACTGATATTGACTGCTACCGGCTTTTTTAATTCCTCTGCTTTCCTTATAATATAGTCCACTCCCCGCATCAACTGAGTCGTTCTTGGAAATCCATACTCTCCCGGTATCCCCATCTTCACAATAAGCAGTTCTGCTTCCGGTGCAACACCTCTGTATCGTCCGCCCTGACTCCCTCGTCCATTTCCTGCTGCAATTCCTGCCACAGCAGTTCCATGACCACTGATATCACGGCTGGGAACAAGACGGAAACGTTCTTCATGCCCTGCTGTCTGAAGTGCCGCATTGATCTGCTGAGATGTAAATTCTGTTCCTACATTATAGCCCGCAGGAGGCAGTCCGGTTTCCACTGTCTGATCCCATAGTGCTGCAATTCTCGTTGTCCCATCCGCATTTCTGAAATCAGGATTTTCATAGTCAATCCCACTGTCTACAATTCCAATCAGCACTCCTTCTCCACTTTCCTTGCCTATATCCTGCCCTGCTGAAAAAAAAGAAGACGCAGCCTGTACTTCGTCAATACAGGATACACGTCTTCCATTTTCCACCTGAAAATACAAATTTTTCGGTTTTTCTATAAACTCAACTTCAGGAAGTGCTGCCAGTTCTTCAATCCGGCTTTCCTTAATCTGAATAATTACATAACCCCCGGTCAGCTCAGTTACATACACCGCAAGTTCTCTTACCGGCTCCAGTGATCCCGAATATTTCAGGATCAGCTCCCATTCATTTTCTTCTTCGTCATAGCCTACGTTCAGGCTTCTGCTCCTCTGTCGTTCTGCCTCTGTTGCATCCAGGGCGAGATTTAACTGGTTTTCAATTTTCTGACTCATAAGATTTCCATAAAGGTTTTCTTTTCATTTCTATGAGAAATTTTATTCATTCATTCCAACTTTACTCATTCTTATTCCATCCGATCACATCCCGGATTCCCTGCATCCGCTCATCCAGCTTTGCACTCTGTTCTGCACAGTCGTACAGTTCCTCCTGAAGAAATTTCACCTGTGATTCAGGGATATCCTTTTTATATCTCATTTTATGTTCAAGACTTGCCCAGAAATCCATCGCGATCGTCCTGAACTGAACCTCCACATTGACAAACTTCTTTGTATTCTGCAAAAAGATCGGAACCTGAACAATCAGATGAAGGCTGCGGTATCCGCTCGGCTTGGGATTTTTTATGTAATCTTTCCGCTCGATCAGTTCGATATCATCCTGCTTAAGAAAGCTTTCTTCCAACGCATAAATATCATCCTGAAAAGAACAGATCACTCTCACGCCCGCTATATCTTTAATATTTTCCTCGATTGCCTCCATCGTAATTGGTATATCTTTTTTACGGATCTTTTTCAAAATGCTTTCATAGGACTTCACTCTTGTCTTAATACTTTCAATCGGATTGCGGTCATACTCCAGTGAATGTTCCTGATTCAGAACCTTGAATTTCGTTTCCACTTCCATAATTGCACATTCGTAATAGCACATCAGAAGATCAAATGGCTTTTTATTCCGCTGAATCAGATCCAGAAATTCATCCGACAAAAGACTCTGACGTACAAAATTATCTCTTCGTTCTTCTATCCGCATTTTCCCCTGCTTTTTCAATTCAGCCAGACTTTCTAAATTTCTCATTTCCCACATTCTCCTCCATATTCACTCAGGTATTCCCAAAATGTTCCTGCTGCTGCCGACAGATTTTTCTTATTTCGGCATTCCTATTCTGCGGAATGCCGGATTTTGACCCCGACATCTATTCATATATGTATTATATGCCATTTTAAATCTAATACAAGGATATTTTGTTCCGTCTTCAATTACTTGCGTAAATTCGATGGAAGTGTCTTATATCCCCATAGCTAAAG
>ERZ791852.1337-NODE-1337-length-15187-cov-7.460151_pt1 | contig 15187 bp, 11 predicted proteins | sample MGYA00510287_ERZ791852 | MGnify/ENA primary metagenome ERZ791852 (study PRJEB30046, sample SAMN00715257) | human gut metagenome | study: EMG produced TPA metagenomics assembly of the A metagenome-wide association study of gut microbiota in type 2... | reverse complement strand
ATTCTAAATTGTGAAAGTCCCAACAGTCAAGCAAATCTAACACCTTTTGTATACCAATATAGCCCCTATTCATGCAAGGATTGCATAGAAACAAAAGATACTGTAACAGCAATTCTTAAGGGTATATTTACATATATATCTATGCATGTATACTGATAATAGATAGAGTAATTAATTCCCACCACATTAACATACACTTATAGAGGTTCACTATGAACACAATAGACTTTACTGAAACATACTATATCGATCGCCGCGGTTCCCATTCCCGCAAATGGGACGGTGAGCACTTAAAATTTAGTCGCACCGACCTATTACCACTGTGGGTGGCAGACATGGATTTCATGACACCACCATGTCTACAAGAGGCGATTGCAAACTATGTGAAAACAACGCCTTTAGGCTATACCATGACAAATCCTAATTACTTAGATGCGGTCATCAATTGGTACAAATGTCGCCATAATTGTAATCTTGAACAAGACTGGTTAACCAGTGCGCCCAATGTGATTACAGGTATCATGTGGTGTATTGGGGCTTTCACAAAAACAAATGATGCCATCGCAGTCCTTACGCCCGTGTACGGAGCCTTCGATGCCCGCGCCAATGATGCATACAGACGCATCGTTGCAGTGCCACTACATCGCACTTTGAGCAATAAATATACTATCGATTATGATGCATTCGAGTCCGCCATTAGTCAAAACGGTGTGAAGGTGTTCATCCACTGCAATCCGCATAACCCCGTGGGCCACGTATGGACCGAAGAAGAAATGGACCGATTATTTAGTATCTGTAAGCAACACAATGTGCTCATCATAAGTGATGAAATTCATCAAGACCTTATTACCGGTTCCACACCGTTTACGTCCGCACTATCCGTATCCAACGGTCATTATGCAGACCATATGATAACCATGTCATCTGTGTCAAAATCATTTAACATGGCCAGCTTACATCAGGCGGAAGTGATAATTCCAAACGAGGTGTTACGACATCAATATAACGCTTACAAAGCGCAAGTGTACCACACGGATGCCGATGTCATCGCAGAAACGGCTATCACTGCGGCATATACCCACCCAGAGGCGGAAGCATGGCTAACAGATGTACTGGCTGTCATTCGTGAAAACTACGATTATTTATGTAACGAACTGCTATCTGCCTTTCCTAAGCTACGCATTAGTCCTATGAATGGCACCTATTTGGCATGGATAGATTTTGGCGCCTACGTAATGGCTGACGATATGCACGATGTATTTGAAAACCAATGCCGCATTGCCCCTAGCTTTGGCGAATGGTTTGGTGGTGAAAGCTACGCCACCTTTGTGCGTCTAAACTTAGCAACAAGTTTAACCAATATTAAGGTAGCTACACATAGCATCATTGAGCATATACAACCTTAGCCCTATGCAATCTATAAAAAATCTACTCTCCATATAAAAAGCTGCTCTAGTATCAGTCCTAGAGCAGCTTTTTTGTATATGGTCAGATTATATAATTCTCTTATTTAGATCTACCGAAATGTTCCTTTGCAAATTGCATGTCTTGTACGAGTTCTAATGTACCAATATAGTTATTATGTTGGTCGCGTACAGCCATGTAGTTTACATAGAATGGACGGCCTTGTTTTTCAAGCCATACGGCCACATTATCGCGGTCACCTTTACGGAAAGAATCAATAATACCACGTACAATTGGTTCTACCTTTGGCGGATGGCAGGAGTACACATCACGACCGATAGCTGTAGTAGGACGTTTAAATACCTTTTCACCATCGTTGAAGTAACGGTTAATATCTTCATGGTCAACGAAGGTTACCTCCATTGGCATTGTATTAAGCATAGCATCTAGTTGGTCTACAGTTAAAGTACCACCAATTAAACCGATAGCATTATTATCACCACTTGGTTTTGTAGTTTGCGCAGCTAATGCGGCATCAGCTTCTGGCCAAGCAATGCGTGTTACCCCAAAGATGTCTTCATACTGTGCTGTATCTTTGTAAATTTGATACCAATCTTCTTTGCTGAAGTTTTCTGCACAGATTGGGAACAAGATATTTTGTTCTTTATAGATCATTTCTTGAGCACGTGTAAGAAGCTCATCAAAACGTCTATACCAATCATCTACACTTTGACTAGATTTTGCTAAGTCCCCTAATTGGTCGCGGATATCGCCATCAACAGTCCACATAACCATGGATGGACCACCGATTGCATAATCTACCTTCAATTTTGGATATAATAAATCGCCTTTTTTGGCATAGTGAACAGATAGTTGACGCACTGTATTCACATCATCATAAGTGGCAGTTTTGTCTGCTACTTTTGGACGAATAGCCTCAATCAACTCATCGAGCGCTTTATTTTCTTCTGTTAATCGGTTTAACGGATGACCTGCAGTTTCTACCAACCCCACAACGCTCTTGCTCTTTTCTTGAGCTTCTAGAACCGCTTCTACTTTAGCATGTTCTGCATCCATTTGTTCATGAATGGTGGAACCATGGAACAACGCAGAGTGAAGGTCACATAATTGTTGTACCTCTTCTAAAGGTGTACCTTCACGCATAAGACCTTGTTCAGCTTTCATGATTTCACTAGCCTCAACATGTTTGAATTGGCTCGCAAAGTCTTCACGAACAGCACCAAGCTCTTCACCAGTACCTAACCGTTTCAAGAAACCTTTCAATTGTTCTACACGTTCGCTATCTGTAACAGTATCGTCTTCATTAGTTTCTGTATTTTGGCTAGCTTTAGGCTCCTCTACTTGCGTAGCAGCAGTCTCTACAGGAGTATCCTTAGCAGCTGCTGCTTCATCACCGTGTAGATTTGGCATTTCACCTTCCAAGGTAAAACCAGCTTTCATGAATGCGCTCACGATATCGATCATGGATACGCCCTTCATTTTAGCCCCTTTCGGGATGGTCATGATTTTACCAACAGAGTTCAACATCACCTTGTTTGTGATTTCGCTGAATCCTAATTCCTTCATAATATCTGTTACTTCAGGATATTCTTTTACCAAATCATATACAGATTTGGACAAATCTAATTTCTTTTCCATTTTGATCCCCTCGTGTCAAAAATATTGTTTATTACTTATGTGAGTAGCCCTCTATACGTACCACTGTGTATACAAGGCAATATATACTGTGAAAGGTTTATCTAACATAACCTATGATCCTATGATAAACGATATCGATTATAAAATCTGTATCCATGGCTATACTTTTGAAAGTTCTTTCTAAAAATATCAACATTTTTATATAAAAAATAGCATAAAAATCTAGTTATCCGCATAAAAACTGGACTTATCACACTTTATCAAGGTCAAAACCACTCAATTTACTACTAATTTACTACTTATGAATGAGCTTTGATACGACGATTTATCCTTGAAAAGTGAAGATATAAAGATACTTCCAATAAAATTTGAATATTTAATAGGTAGACACTTCAAAAAATGAGGTGTCTATTTTTTTACCCGATTTTGAAAGGAAGTGAACTTATGAAAACAAAAAATCAAGAATCAAAAGGTCGTTCCCCACTCTTTAAGACCATCAAACATTCATTCAGCCAATAAAAAAGAAAGGATAGGTAAAAATATGGAACTTAAATTTGTGATTCCCAACATGGAAAAAACATTCGGCAATTTAGAATTTGCTGGCGAGGATAAAGTCGTTCAGCGAAGAATCAACGGACGGCTAACTGTCTTATCAAGAAGCTATAATCTCTATTCTGATGTTCAAAGAGCAGATGATATTGTGGTGGTGCTTCCTGCTGAAGCTGGCGAAAAACATTTCGGCTTTGAGGAACGTGTGAAGTTAGTCAATCCACGTATTACCGCAGAGGGCTACAAAATCGGCACTCGTGGTTTTACAAATTACCTTTTACATGCTGACGACATGATAAAAGAATAAAGAAAGAGAGGAAAAATGATGAGATTAGCAAATGGCATTGTATTAGATAAAGACACGACTTTTGGAGAATTGAAATTCTCTGCTCTACGTCGTGAAGTGAGAATCCAAAATGAAGACGGGTCGGTTTCAGATGAAATCAAGGAACGTACCTATGACTTAAAATCCAAAGGACAAGGACGCATGATTCAAGTAAGTATTCCTGCCAGCGTGCCTTTGAAAGAGTTTGATTATAACGCACGGGTGGAACTTATCAATCCCATTGCGGACACCGTTGCTACTGCCACCTATCAAGGAGCAGATGTTGACTGGTATATCAAGGCAGACGATATTGTGCTGACAAAGGATTCTAGTTCATTCAAAGCTCAACCACAAGCAAAGAAAGAACCGACACAAGACAAATAGTCGCTAGGTAGAAAGGAGACTTTTTCGCATGAAACAGCGTGGTAAAAGGATTCGCCCATCTGGTAAAGATTTAGTCTTTCATTTTACGATAGCGTCACTCCTGCCTGTTTTCCTGCTGGTTGTCGGACTGTTTCATGTGAAGACAATCCAGCAGATCAACTGGCAGGATTTTAACCTATCACAAGCAGATAAGATTGACATTCCCTATTTAATTATCAGTTTCAGTGTCGCAATTCTTATCTGCTTGCTGGTAGCGTTTGTATTCAAACGGGTTCGCTATGATACGGTTAAACAACTTTACCACCGTCAAAAACTGGCAAAGATGATACTTGAAAACAAGTGGTATGAATCTGAACAGGTCAAAACAGAGGGTTTCTTTAAAGATAGTGCTGGTCGTACAAAGGAAAAGATAACCTACTTCCCTAAAATGTATTATCGACTTAAAAATGGCTTGATACAGATACGGGTGGAAATCACGCTGGGAAAATATCAAGACCAACTCTTACACTTGGAAAAGAAATTAGAGAGTGGCTTGTACTGTGAGCTGACGGATAAAGAGTTAAAGGATTCCTATGTGGAATATACTTTGCTCTATGACACCATAGCCAGTCGTATTTCTATTGATGAAGTAGAAGCTAAAGATGGTAAACTTCGCTTAATGAAAAACGTATGGTGGGAATATGATAAGCTCCCTCATATGTTGATTGCTGGTGGTACAGGTGGCGGTAAAACTTACTTTATACTGACACTGATTGAAGCCTTGCTTCATACAGATTCAAAACTGTATATTCTTGACCCGAAAAATGCTGACCTTGCGGACTTAGGTTCTGTGATGGCAAATGTCTACTATAGAAAAGAAGACTTGCTTTCTTGCATTGAAACATTCTATGAAGAAATGATGAAACGTAGTGAGGAAATGAAGCAGATGAAGAACTATAAGACTGGCAAAAATTATGCTTACTTAGGTCTCCCGGCACACTTCTTAATCTTTGATGAATACGTCGCTTTCATGGAAATGCTGGGAACAAAAGAAAACACCGCAGTTATGAATAAGCTGAAACAGATTGTCATGTTAGGTCGTCAAGCTGGCTTCTTTCTAATACTGGCTTGTCAACGTCCAGACGCAAAATATTTAGGCGACGGAATCCGTGATCAGTTTAATTTCAGAGTGGCTTTAGGTCGTATGTCTGAAATGGGCTATGGCATGATGTTTGGCAGTGACGTACAAAAGGATTTCTTCTTAAAGCGAATCAAAGGTCGTGGCTATGTTGATGTAGGAACAAGTGTCATATCAGAGTTTTATACTCCCCTTGTACCAAAAGGATATGATTTCTTGGAGGAAATTAAAAAGTTATCCAACAGCAGACAGTCCACGCAGGCGACGTGCGAAGCGGAAGTCGCAGGTGTGGACTGATCTTGCTGGCTGGTGTGGCAATAGCCACGCCAGCACTTAACCCCCCGTATCTAACAGGGGGGTACAAATCGACAGGAAACAGTCAAAAAAACATTAGAAAATCCTTTGGTTACAAGGGATTTACAAAATTTCAGCGTATGTCAAATGGGCTTTAAAAGTTGACATACGCCTTTTTGATTGGAGGGATTTTTACTGAATGAACAAACTTGGTTACAGCATTTAAAAGAAAAACGCTTGGCTTATGGACTATCTCAAAACCGTTTAGCTGTTGCGACTGGTATTACAAGGCAGTATCTAAGCGATATTGAAACAGGAAAAGTCAAGCCATCAGAGGATTTACAGCAGTCCCTTTGGGAAGCTCTGGAACGCTTCAATCCCGACGCTCCCCTTGAAATGCTGTTTGATTATGTAAGGATTCGCTTTCCGACAACAGACGTACAGCAGGTGGTCGAAAACATCTTACAACTGAAACTGTCCTATTTTCTTCATGAGGACTATGGTTTCTATTCTTATTCAGAGCATTATGCTTTAGGCGACATATTCGTCCTTTGCTCCCATGAACTGGACAAAGGAGTTCTGGTGGAATTGAAAGGTCGTGGGTGCAGACAATTTGAAAGCTATCTTCTGGCACAACAAAGAAGCTGGTATGAGTTCTTTATGGACGTTTTGGTGGCTGGCGGTGTGATGAAACGCCTTGACCTTGCCATTAACGATAAGACAGGGATTTTGAATATCCCTGTACTCACTGAAAAGTGCCAACAGGAAGAATGTATCTCCGTCTTCCGCAGTTTTAAAAGCTATCGCAGTGGCGAACTGGTACGCAAAGAGGAAAAGGAATGTATGGGAAACACCCTCTATATCGGTTCATTACAAAGTGAAGTTTATTTCTGTATCTATGAAAAGGACTACGAGCAGTACAAGAAAAATGATATTCCCATTGAAGACGCAGAAGTAAAAAACCGTTTTGAGATTCGATTGAAAAATGAGCGTGCCTATTATGCAGTCCGTGATTTACTCGTCTATGACAATCCAGAGCATACCGCCTTTAAAATTATCAATCGGTATATCCGTTTTGTAGATAAAGACGATTCCAAACCTCGTTCTGATTGGAAACTGAATGAAGAATGGGCTTGGTTTATTGGGAACAATCGTGAACGATTAAAACTAACCACAAAACCAGAGCCTTACTCCTTCCAAAGGACGCTGAACTGGCTATCTCATCAAGTTGCCCCGACCTTAAAGGTTGCGATTAAACTTGATGAAATCAACCAGACGCAGGTTGTAAAAGACATTCTCGACCATGCGAAACTGACAGACCGACACAAGCAGATTTTGAAGCAACAGTCAGTAAAAGAACAGGACGTGATAACAACAAAAAAATAACTCAAATACAAATTCATTGAATATAGAGAGGAGAACATTTTTATGAATTTTGGACAAAACCTTTATAACTGGTTTCTATCAAACGCTCAATCACTGGTGCTTTTAGCAATCGTTGTGATTGGCTTGTATCTTGGCTTCAAGCGTGAGTTTAGCAAACTGATTGGCTTTTTAATTATTGCGATTATTGCGGTTGGCTTAGTCTTCAACGCTGCTGGAGTAAAAGACATTTTACTAGAGCTATTCAATCGCATTATTGGTGCTTAAATAAAACCGTTCTTTTGTGGAATATAAGTGGTTTTCTTATGTTCCGCAAAGGAATGGTACACCAAACGAAGTGCGGTAGGGATTTTTGAATCTCTACAAAGAAAGGACGTGAATATATGGACGATATGCAAGTCTATATTGCGAATTTAGGCAAATACAATGAGGGCGAATTGGTCGGTGCGTGGTTTACCTTTCCCATTGACTTTGAGGAAGTCAAAGAGAAAATCGGCTTGAATGATGAATATGAGGAATACGCCATTCATGACTACGAGTTACCCTTTACGGTTGACGAATACACTTCCATTGGCGAACTCAATCGACTATGGGAAATGGTATCGGAATTACCCGAAGAATTACAATCGGAGCTATCTGCTCTGCTCACTCATTTTTCAAGCATTGAAGAACTAAGCGAACATCAAGAGGATATTATCATTCATTCCGATTGTGATGATATGTATGACGTGGCACGCTACTACATTGAAGAAACGGGTGCTTTAGGCGAAGTACCAGCTAGTCTTCAAAACTATATTGATTATCAAGCCTATGGTCGGGATTTAGACCTTTCAGGAACGTTTATCTCAACCAATCATGGGATTTTTGAAATCGTCTATTAAATCTGTCGGTACATTACTACTGGCAGATTTTCTATTTTACGGGGTGGCTCAATCAGCTACCCCTATTTTTTATGAAAGGATTGATTACATGAAGAAAATACGAAGCTATACCAGTATCTGGTCTGTGGAAAAGGTACTGTATTCTATCAATGATTTTAGACTTCCGTTTCCCATAACCTTTACGCAAATGACATGGTTTGTCGTGTCACTCTTTGCAGTGATGATACTTGGCAACTTGCCCCCTCTTTCCATGATAGAGGGAGCATTTCTCAAATACTTTGGGATTCCTGTGGCTTTCACATGGTTTATGTCTACAAAAACTTTTGATGGTAAAAAGCCTTATGGATTTTTGAAGTCTGTCATTGCTTATGCACTGCGACCAAAGCTGACCTATGCAGGAAAAAAAGTAACGCTTGGCAGAAACCAGCCACAAGAAGCCATTACAGCAGTTAGGAGTGAATTTTATGGCATATCCAATTAAATACATTGAAAACAATCTCGTCTGGAATAAAGACGGGGAATGTTATGCTTACTATGAGCTTGTTCCTTACAATTACTCATTTCTAAGTCCAGAACAGAAAATACAAGTGCATGATTCTTTCAGACAGCTTATCGCACAAAATCGTGATGGCAAAATTCATGCTTTACAAATCAGTACAGAATCCAGCATACGTTCTGCACAAGAGCGTTCCAAAAATGAAGTCACTGGCAAGCTCAAAGCGGTTGCCTATGACAAAATCGACCAACAGACAGACGCTTTAATATCCATGATTGGCGAAAATCAAGTGAACTACCGTTTCTTTATCGGCTTTAAGTTGCTTCTCAACGATCAGGAGTTTTCTATGAAAAGTCTTACCGTTGAAGCAAAAAATGCTTTGTCTGATTTTGTCTATGATGTGAACCATAAGCTGATGGGCGATTTTGTTAGTATGAGTAATGATGAAATCCTGCGTTTTCAGAAGATGGAAAAGCTCTTAGAAAATAAAATCTCTCGTCGTTTCAAAATCCGCAGGTTAGATAAGGACGACTTCGGCTATCTGATTGAACACCTTTACGGACAGACAGGCACTGCCTATGAAGAGTATGAGTACCATCTATCAAAGAAAAAGCTGGATAATGAAACGCTGATTAAATACTATGACTTGATTAAGCCTACTCGCTGTTTGGTGGAAGAAAAACAGCGATATTTGAAAATCCAGCAGGAAGATGAAACCGTCTATGTAGCTTACTTTACCATTAACAGCATTGTCGGAGAACTGGACTTCCCGTCCTCTGAAATCTTCTACTACCAGCAACAGCAATTTACATTCCCGATTGATACGTCAATGAATGTGGAAATTGTAGCGAATCGTAAAGCCCTATCTACTGTCCGCAATAAAAAGAAAGAACTGAAAGACTTGGATAACCACGCTTGGCAAAGTGATAATGAAACCAGCTCCAATGTGGCGGAAGCTCTGGAAAGTGTGAATGAGCTGGAAACCAATTTAGACCAAAGCAAGGAATCTATGTACAAGCTGTCTTATGTGGTAAGGGTATCAGCAAATGATCTTGACGAACTCAAACGTCGTTGTAATGAAGTGAAAGATTTTTATGACGATTTAAGCGTAAAACTGGTACGACCATTTGGGGATATGCTCGGCTTACATGAAGAATTTTTACCTGCCAGCAAGCGTTATATGAATGATTATATTCAATACGTGACCTCTGATTTCCTCGCTGGTTTAGGTTTTGGTGCTACTCAAATGCTGGGGGAAAATGAGGGGATTTATGTTGGCTACAGCTTAGATACTGGACGCAATGTCTATCTGAAACCTGCTCTTGCCAGTCAAGGGGTTAAGGGTTCAGTAACCAATGCGTTAGCGTCGGCTTTTGTTGGTTCGCTGGGTGGTGGTAAATCCTTTGCGAATAACCTTATCGTCTATTATGCGGTGCTTTATGGGGCACAAGCAGTGATTGTAGACCCAAAAGCAGAACGTGGCAGATGGAAAGAAACCTTGCCAGAGATTTCCCATGAAATCAATATCGTCACTCTGACTTCTGATGAGAAAAACAAAGGCTTACTTGACCCTTATGTGATTATGAAAAATCCCAAAGATTCTGAATCACTGGCTATTGATATTCTGACATTCCTTACGGGGATTTCCTCTCGTGATGGGGAACGCTTCCCAATCCTTAGAAAAGCCATTCGTGCAGTAACCAATAGTGAAGTACGAGGGTTGATGAAAGTGATTGAGGAATTACGGGTTGAGAATACGCCACTAAGTACCAGTATAGCCGACCATATCGAAAGTTTTACAGACTATGACTTTGCACATTTATTATTCAGTAATGGTTATGTGGAGCAGTCTATCAGCTTAGAAAAACAACTGAACATTATACAGGTTGCGGACTTGGTACTTCCCGACAAGGAAACTTCCTTTGAGGAATATACCACTATGGAGCTTTTATCCGTTGCTATGCTGATTGTCATTAGTACCTTTGCTTTAGACTTTATCCATACAGACCGAAGCATTTTCAAGATTGTAGATTTAGACGAAGCATGGAGCTTTTTACAGGTAGCACAAGGAAAAACACTATCTATGAAGCTGGTTCGGGCTGGTCGTGCTATGAACGCTGGGGTATATTTCGTGACCCAAAATACAGACGACCTCTTAGATGAAAAACTGAAAAATAACCTCGGCTTAAAATTTGCATTTCGTTCCACTGACCTTAACGAGATTAAAAAGACCTTAGCCTTTTTTGGTGTAGACCCAGAGGACGAAAACAATCAGAAGCGATTGCGTGATTTGGAAAACGGGCAATGCCTTATCAGTGATTTATATGGTCGTGTCGGTGTGATACAGTTCCACCCTGTATTTGAAGAACTGCTCCATGCCTTTGATACCAGACCACCTGTGCGAAAAGAGGTGTAAATGTGAAACCATCAATAGTAAACAGAATAAAATCAAACTGGACGCTGAAACGTCTAGGTAAAGTGGCAATGACAGTGGCTTTCACACTTGTGATTGCCATTTTTCTTTTAGCCATGCTGGGAACGGTGGTTCAAGCTGCGGGCTTGGTAGATGATACGGTCAATGTGGCAAATGAATACAGCCGATACCCACTTGAAAACTATCAACTGGATTTTTATGTGGATAATAGCTGGGGCTGGCTTCCGTGGAACTGGTCGGACGGGATTGGAAAACAGGTCATGTATGGACTATATGCCATTACCAATTTTATTTGGACAATCAGTTTGTATGTTTCCAATGCGACAGGTTACTTAGTACAGGAAGCCTATTCCTTAGACTTCATTTCCGCTACAGCAGATTCCATTGGTAAGAATATGCAGACCTTAGCTGGTGTGAGTGCAAACGGATTTTCAACAGAGGGTTTCTATGTTGGATTCCTCTTACTCTTGATTTTGGTTCTTGGGGTTTATGTTGCCTATACGGGACTGATAAAGAGAGAAACCACAAAGGCAATTCATGCCATTATGAATTTTGTGCTGGTGTTTATCCTATCGGCTTCCTTTATTGCCTACGCTCCCGACTACATTAAAAAAATCAATGACTTTTCATCAGACATCAGTAATGCCAGTTTATCACTTGGCACGAAGATTGTCATGCCCCATTCCGATAGTCAAGGCAAGGACAGCGTGGACTTAATCAGAGATAGCCTGTTTTCCATACAGGTTCAGCAACCGTGGCTACTGCTTCAATACAACAGTTCAGACATTGAAAGTATCGGTATTGACCGTGTGGAAAGCCTGCTCTCCACCAGCCCAGATTCCAACAATGGCGAAGACAGAGAAAAAATTGTTGCGGAAGAAATTGAAGACAGAAGCAATACCAATCTAACCATTACAAAGACCATTAACCGTTTAGGTACAGTCTTCTTCCTATTTGTCTTCAATATTGGGATTTCCATATTTGTATTCCTATTAACAGGAATCATGATTTTCTCGCAGGTACTTTTTATCATCTATGCTATGTTTCTGCCTGTGAGCTTTATTTTAAGCATGATTCCATCATTTGATGGTATGTCAAAACGAGCCATAACAAAGCTCTTTAATACCATTTTGACACGAGCTGGAATCACATTGATTATTACGACAGCATTTAGTATTTCAACCATGCTCTATACCTTATCGGCTGGTTATCCGTTCTTTTTGATTGCTTTTCTACAGATTGTGACCTTTGCAGGAATCTACTTCAAGCTGGGCGATTTAATGAGTATGTTTTCTCTACAGAGTAACGATTCTCAAAGTGTGGGAAGTCGTGTGATGAGAAAACCTCGTATGCTTATGCACGCTCACATGCACCGTCTACAGCGGAAACTTGGACGTTCCATGACTACTCTAGGGGCTGGGTCTGCCATTGTTACAGGTAAAAAAGGACAGTCGGGTTCGGGGAGTTCTGCAAGGACACAAGCAGATCACTCCCGACCAGACGGAAAGGAAAAATCAACACTTGGAAAACGTATCGGTCAAACCATCGGTACAGTAGCTGATACCAAAGACAGAATGGTAGACACTGCTAGTGGTTTGAAAGAACAGGTTAAAGATTTGCCGACCAATGCAAGATATGCAGTATATCAAGGAAAATCCAAAGTAAAAGAGAATGTCCGTGATTTAACCAGTAGTATTTCTCAAACCAAAGCGGACAGAGCCAGTGGACGCAAGGAACAGCAGGAACAAAGGCGAAAAACCATTGCGAAGCGTCGCTCTGAAATGGAACAGGTCAAACAGAAAAAACAGCCTGCTTCTTCTGTTCATGAAAGACCGACTACAAGACAAGAACAATATCATGATGAACAGACCTCAAAACAGTCTAATATTCAGACTTCATATAAGGAATCTCAACAAGCCAAACAAGAGCGTCCAGCAGTTAAGTCCGATTTTTCAAGTCCAAAAGTGGAACGCCAAGGCAATACCGTTCAAGAAAAAACCGTTCAAAAGCCAGCAACTTCAACCACTACAGCAGATAGAACTTCACAACGTCCAATCACAAAAGAACGTCCGTCTACTGTTCAAAGAGTACCACTACAAAATACAAGAAGTAGACCACCAATCAAAACCGCCACCATTAAGAAAGTCGGTAAGAAACCATGAAGTTGAAAACTTTAGTGATTGGTGGTTCTGGATTATTCTTGATGGTCTTCTCACTGCTTCTGTTTGTTGCCATTTTATTTTCAGATGAACAGGACAGCGGAATTTCCAATATTCATTATGGAGGTGTGAATGTTTCCGCAGAAGTGCTGGCTCATAAGCCTATGGTAGAAAAATATGCCAAAGAATATGGCGTTGAAGAATATGTCAACATACTTCTTGCGATTATACAGGTGGAATCGGGCGGTACTGCGGAAGATGTTATGCAGTCCTCGGAATCCCTCGGTCTTCCACCTAATTCATTGAGTACAGAAGAATCCATTAAGCAAGGTGTGAAGTATTTCAGTGAATTATTAGCCAGTAGCGAAAGGCTCAGTGTAGATTTAGAATCGGTTATCCAGTCCTACAATTATGGTGGTGGTTTCTTAGGGTATGTGGCTAATCGTGGAAATAAATATACCTTTGAACTGGCTCAAAGTTTCTCAAAAGAGTATTCAGGTGGCGAAAAAGTGTCTTACCCCAATCCCATAGCCATACCTATCAATGGGGGCTGGCGATACAACTATGGCAATATGTTTTATGTGCAACTGGTAACGCAGTATCTTGTCACAACAGAGTTTGATGATGATACGGTACAAGCCATCATGGACGAAGCACTGAAATATGAGGGCTGGCGATACGTTTACGGTGGAGCTTCCCCGACTACTTCTTTTGATTGTAGCGGACTGACACAATGGACGTATGGAAAAGCTGGAATTAACTTACCACGAACCGCACAACAGCAATATGATGTGACCCAGCATATCCCACTATCGGAAGCACAAGCTGGCGATTTGGTTTTCTTTCATTCTACCTATAACGCTGGCTCTTATATTACTCATGTTGGGATATACCTTGGCAATAACCGTATGTTTCATGCAGGCGACCCAATCGGTTATGCCGACTTAACAAGCCCCTACTGGCAACAGCATTTAGTGGGAGCAGGACGAATCAAACAATGAGAAAGGAAGATTTAATGATGAAATTTAGAAAAAATCAGAATAAAGAAAAACAGATACCAAAGGAAAAGAAACCTCGTGTCTACTATAAGGTCAATCCTCATAAAAAGGTTGTGATTGCCTTGTGGGTACTTTTAGGGCTTAGTTTCAGCTTTGCGATATTCAAGCACTTTACAGCTATAGATACTCATACTATTCACGAAACAACTATCATAGAAAAGGAATACGTTGATACTCATCATGTAGAAAATTTTGTAGAGAACTTTGCGAAAGTCTACTATTCATGGGAGCAATCCGATAAGTCCATTGATAATCGAATGGAAAGTCTAAAAGGCTATCTGACAGATGAACTTCAAGCTCTCAATGTTGATACAGTACGCAAAGATATTCCTGTATCGTCTTCTGTAAGAGGATTTCAGATATGGACGGTAGAGCCAACTGGCGACAATGAGTTTAATGTAACCTACAGTGTAGACCAGCTCATTACAGAGGGAGAAAATACAAAGACCGTCCACTCTGCTTATATAGTGAGTGTCTATGTAGATGGTTCTGGAAATATGGTACTGGTTAAGAATCCGACCATTACCAACATACCTAAGAAATCAAGTTATAAACCAAAAGCCATTGAAAGTGAGGGGACGGTTGATTCCATTACAACCAATGAAATCAATGAGTTTTTAACGACGTTCTTCAAGCTCTATCCTACAGCGACAGCCAGTGAACTTTCCTACTATGTGAATGACGGGATATTAAAACCAATCGGAAAAGAGTACATCTTTCAAGAACTGGTAAATCCTATTCACAATCGTAAGGATAATCAAGTCACGGTATCGCTGACAGTGGAGTATATCGACCAGCAGACCAAAGCAACGCAGGTATCTCAATTTGATTTGGTACTTGAAAAGAACGGGAGTAATTGGAAGATTATAGAATAACAAATATTGGTACATTATTACAGCTATTTTGTAATCACGTACTCTCTTTGATAAAAAATTGGAGATTCCTTTACAAATATGCTCTTACGTGCTATTATTTAAGTATCTATTTAAAAGGAGTTAATAAATATGCGGCAAGGTATTCTTAAATAAACTGTCAATTTGATAG
>ERZ791852.1336-NODE-1336-length-15204-cov-3.341475_pt1 | contig 15204 bp, 13 predicted proteins | sample MGYA00510287_ERZ791852 | MGnify/ENA primary metagenome ERZ791852 (study PRJEB30046, sample SAMN00715257) | human gut metagenome | study: EMG produced TPA metagenomics assembly of the A metagenome-wide association study of gut microbiota in type 2... | reverse complement strand
GATTCAGTATTCCAATTAAGTCAGACAGGAAAATATGCAACGATGAGCGCTTATAACTTAAGTTCAACATGGAATCCATCAACAACACCAACAGCAAATTTTGTAGATACAAGTAGAAATAAAATAGCCCAATCTTCAGATAGCAATGGAATATTAGTAACAACAGGAACATCAGAGAAAAATAAAGTAATGAATATTTATGATATAGCTGGAAATGTATGGGAGTGGACTTTGGAAAACACTTCCGACACGAATCGTCCTTGTGCCTTCAGGGGAGGCGGTTGCGACAATACAGGCTCTGGCAGCCCAGCCTCTAGTCGCAATGGCGACAGCACGACCACCGGCAACAATGGCATCGGTTTCCGTGTCTCACTTTGGTAGACCTGAGTCCTGTATGCTCGAAATAGAGCATAGTAGGAATTAGAGCCCATAGAGGTCGTTTGGAAAAGGGGGATTGCCTGACGTAGGGACATGAAACTGGAAAAAAGTTACAAATGAAAAATAGTAGAGAAATATAATAAAAATATAATAAAAAAACACCTTTTATGGAAAAATTTAAATGTCCAAAACAAATTTTACGAAAGAAGGTGTTTTTATGTATTATAATACACAGGAAGAGATTATAACAAAAATAACAAAAAGTCTAGAGGAAAGTTTAATTTTAAGAAAAAAAGTAATAAAAAATTTAGCAAGTATAATTTTAGGAATGATATTGGGAAAGTCAACAGTAGTATCAAAAATAGCCGAAAATTTAAAGGAGGACTTTAGTGAAGGGAAAGAAGAAAGCAAAATAAAGAAAATAAAAAGGTTTTTTAATAAGAAAATATCGGAAGATATGTATATATTCTTTATAGAGAGAGTGTTGAAAAAATTTAAGGCAGAATATAATAAAGTGGTAGTAATATTTGACCATACAACATGCGAAGATAGGTTTGTCATATTGAGCTTTATGCTAAGTGTAGGAAAAAGAGGAATCCCATTATATTATAAAGTGTATGATTATAAAGATCCAAATAATAAAAGCATGAAAGATGTAAAGGAAGGATTGGAAAGAGTAAAGAAAATTTTACAGCCATACGGATATGAAGTAACAGTATTAGCAGATAGAGGATTTGGAAGTACGGAGTTATTTGAATATATAGATAAAATGGGGTGGACATATTTTATAAGAGTAAAAGGAAATTACAATATACGAATAGAATCAGATGAGGTAATAGGAAAAATAGAAGATATAGAACATCCAAGAGGATTTACGAGATATTTTTATAATGTAGAATTAACACAAAGTAAATATGAATGTAATATAGCGACAAGACCATCAGGAAAAGAGAAAGAGGATAATTGGTACATAGCAACGAATGGAAATCCCAAAAAAGCGATAAATAATTATAAGAGACGATTTACAATAGAAGAAATGTTTAAAGATATGAAAAGTAATGGCTTAGGAATGGAAGAAACATGGACAAAGAAGTTAGAATATTTTAAGAATATAATGCTATGCATAAATATAGCATATGTATATCTGATAACGGTAGGAAGTGAATGTGCAAAAAATGGAAGAAATAAAGAGTTTGGAGCATTTGTAAAAACAAAAAGAGCAAATAAAACGAGAGTATATAGTATATTTCAGATAGGAAGAAGATGGCTGCAAAAGTGCTATTTTAGTAAGGTAGAAAGAAAATTAGTATGTGAATTTATATTGTATGATTTATAGCGAGGAGAAAATAGAAAAGAAACAGGCATGCAGAAACAGGCTGGATGCCTTAAAGTTATGTAAATATACTTAAAATAAAACTAAAGGTAGAAATAAGAGAAGAAAAAAATGAGACAATATAGATGTATAAGAAAACATGACCATTTTTTACCAATTTTATGTACCTACGTCAGGATTATATATTTTACGGAATATGTACAATGAAAGTATTAGTATTAAAGAGATTTATCCCTTCCTAATTTAGGTAAACATGAATCAGTAAAACACATGTTAGTACAAAAATTTGGAATATATGTGTATTACGAAAGGTAGCCAGCATCGCATTATAGCTGGCTACAAAAAATTATTAAGAGAAAAGAAAAATGAATGAAGTATTTTTAATAGGAAAAGTAATTGGAAAAATAACATTTAAATTTATAATAAATTCAAAGAATAAATCAATAGCTTGTTTTAATATAGAAATACCTAAAAATAAAACACGAGACAAACAAATAATTAATCTTAAAGCTTATAATGAACTAGCTGATTTGGCATATAGTAGGTTAAAAGAAAATGACCAGATATTTATAAATGGAAAAATAGAAGAAAATATTATAAAGGTAAAAAGCATAATTATATATTAACAAAGGTAAATTTGCTTAGTGCATCATAAAAATGAAACACGACATTTGTCATTTTTTGACGAACGATTTTCCTTGATTTTAAGCATATTATGGAATATAATCAAAGAATTAAGAATAGAAGGAAAGGTTAAAAATAATCTTTTACTTTATCAAATTTATTTTATCTCAAAGTATTAAATCTAAAAATTTAAGTTCTATATTCGCTATAGCGAAAGAAAAATCCCAAAGAAATATTGACCTATAGGTAAATAATAATGTATAATTAAGGAGAAAAGTTAATGGAAAATGAAAATATCTATGTGCCATCAGGGGTAAAAACAAGAGATGGAAAAGACATAATGTGCTATACTGCTGAATTCTATGTGAAAAATAAAGCAAAAATTGACAGAATAATAAAAAAATGTGAAGAAATTTTAATGGAAGATGACGAAAAAGAAGAAAGTAAAAATGCACAAGACAATTCAAATAGCTCAAAAGAGGATAATAAAAATATTTTAAAAGAAAATTCCGAAAAGTATAATTCAGAAATACATATAAACAAAAAACATGATAAGCTCTTTAAAGAAATATTGTCTGATAAAAGAGAGGCAATTAAATTTATAAATCATTATTTAAATCTAAATTTGGTCGAAGATAACATAGAAAAATATGAAAAAGAATTTAGAACTGGCAAGTTTTATAATATCGAAGCAGATATTGTTTATAAAATAAAAGATAAAAATGTATTTATATTAATCGAGCACCAATCAAGTGTAGATATTAAAATGGCATATAGAATAAAGTGTTACAAAAGTGCAATAATAGAAGAATCAATAAATAAGAAAAAATTAAAAGAAAAAGGCTATAAAATACCAAAAGTAATAGCAATAGTATTATATACTGGAAAAAGAGCGTGGCAAAACTTAAAAATGAGTGATATTGAAGAAAAAATAGAAGGATACATAGAACCGGAAAATGAATATACTTTGGTAGATTCAAACAAATTTAGCAAAGAAGAACTACTAGAAGATACACTAATGACATCAAAAGCAATGTTAATAGAAAAATCAAAAAATACAGAAGAATTATACCAAAATATAGAAGATGTAATAAAAAATCAAAAAGAGAAAAATGCTTTAAATAATATACAATTAGAAAAGCTTGTACAATACGAATTAGCCGAAACCGAGGATGAAAATATGATTAAAGAGTTTATAGAGAAAATAAAAAATATGAAAGGAGATGATGAAATTATGACAAATGCATCAAGAATTCTTAACAAAGAAATAAGAAAACAAAGAAAGGCTGGAATGGTGGAAGGCTTAGCACTTGGCAGGACTGAGGGAATTGCAATTGGAGAGAGCAAAGGAAGGTCAGCAGGAATTGCACTTGGCAGAATCGAGGGAATAGCTTTAATAGCAAAAAGACTTAAAGGTAAGATGAATATTAAAGATATAAGTCAAATAACAGGATTAAGTGAAAACGAGATAAATGAATTGTAGCTTTAAGTATATATTCTAAAATAATTGACTAATAAAAAAGTAAACCATCGAAAATTTGAGCACTTTTCGATGGTTTTGTATTGTATTTATTTTTTAGGTTTTATTATTTCTGTTCCACCCATGTATGGACGTAAAACTTCTGGAACTGTTATGCTTCCATCTTCATTGTAGTTATTTTCTATAACTGCTATAAGTCCTCTAGGAGTAGCGACTACTGTATTGTTTAGAGTGTGAGGATAATAGTTTCCTTTTTCACCCTTTACACGAATCCCTAATCTACGTGCCTGAGCATCTCCTAAAGTTGAACAACTACAAACTTCGAAGTATTTTTTTTGTCTTGGGCTCCATGCCTCAATATCGCAAGATTTTACTTTTAAATCAGCTAAATCACCACTGCAACAATCAAGTTGTCTGACTGGAACATTCCAACTTCTGAATAAGTCTACACTTAACTTCCACATTTTATTGTACCAGGTCATTGAATCTTCTGGCTCACATAAAACTATCATTTCTTGTTTTTCAAATTGATGAACACGGTATAATCCTCTTTCTTCTAGACCGTGTGAACCAATTTCTTTTCTAAAACATGGAGAATAAGATGTCATTGTAATTGGAAGTTCTGCTTTCTTTAGAATTTGGTCCTTAAATCTACCAATCATTGAATGCTCTGAAGTTCCTATCAAATATAAATCTTCGCCTTCTATTTTATACATCATTGCATCCATTTCTTCAAAGCTCATAACACCTGTAACAACATCACTACGAATCATGAATGGTGGAATTGCATATGTGAAACCAGCATTAATCATGTAATCTCTAGCACATGCAAGCATTGCTTCATGGAGTCTAGCAATGTCTCCAATTAAATAATAGAAACCAACACCACTAGTACGTCCTGCAGATTCTTTATCCATTCCGTTTAATTTTTCTATAATATCTGCATGGTATGGAATTTCATAATCTGGAACTTTGGGTTCTCCAAATCTTTGAACTTCAACATTTTCAGAATCGTCTTTTCCGATTGGAACTGATGGATCTATTATGTTAGGAATTTTCATCATTCTTTCTTTGATTTCACTTGCAAATTTTTCTTCTTTTTCTTCGTTTACAGCAAGCTCATCATTAATAGCTTTAACTTCAGCTTTAATAGCTTCAGCTTCATCTTTTCTGCCTTCTTTCATAAGGCTACCAATTTTATCGCTAAGAGATTTTCTCTTAGAACGAAGCTCATCTCCATGCATCTTGCAAGCTCTGCTTTCTTTATCAAGAGCAATAACTTCATCAACTAAATGAAGCTTTTGGTCTTGAAACTTATTCTTAATGTTTTGCTTAACAACATCTGGATTTTCTCTTAAAAATTTAATGTCTATCATAACATACACTCCTTTTCGCCCATTAGGGACGCCCTTTCTTGGGCGAAATTTATTTTTATTATTCAAACTATAAAAAGACACCCCTATGCAAAAAACATAAGGGCGAATTACACTTACGCCTTTTCAATGAAACCATTATATAACAAAATTTAGAAAAAGTAAATAAAATGATTGTTAATATTGGAAATTAAGGAAAATTCCTAAAAAAAGTTGCACTTTATGTAAAGTTATGATAAAATATGCATTGGTATTTTATGTGCTTATATCAAAGGTAATTGACTTTGGTAGCCTAAAGTGTATATGCACAAATACACTATTAAGAAAGGAGATAAAACTATTAGTCAATCAACAAAAGTAAGAAGGAGTTTTTATGGAAAATAGTCTTTTAGAATTGAAGCCACGGCGATATTTATGTCCGCTTTGTGGCAGGTGGCATGAGTGGAACAATCGAGTTAATTTAAGAGGTGGTAGTTGGCATTCACCAATAGTATTTAATGCTGGATCTTTTTATCCAACAGAATGTGCATCTGGAAAGTACTCAATATTGATTACATATAAAAGGAGCGAGTATACTGACAGAACGTATATGCACTATGCTTGTCAAAGTGATTGGTGCAATTATTTTGTGCTTAAAGGCGAAGTATGGGTTGCTACTTTTAAGGAGCATTCTGATAAGCCAATAGTTACAGTTGATGTTCCACTCGTACCTAAATCGGAGTGGTGGAATACAAAGATGACGTGCAAGCAGTGCAGACGTTTTAAGGATTGTAATTTCTATAAACAGTATATAGCTGGATGTATAGCTGGAGATATTACTCACCCTAAGGTCCAATTAGGTTTTGAATTTGATCCGAGCGAGTATGAGAAATTCTCGAAAGCAGGGCAAAAAAGGAGAGAAGAAGCTTTAAAAAAGAGAGAATATGCTTTAAATCATTTAGAAGAATTTGAACGTACTTTAAATGATAAGGAACAAGCTTTAGAAGAAAGGGAGCGTGCTTTAAAAGAACGAGAACAAGCTTTGCAAAAGCAAAAAGATGAATTCAAAGACCACGAACAATCAGGATGAATATATGATGTCTTTTGAGAACACCAATGAGTAATCAGTAAAACTAATAGTTAAATCTCTAATCTATCCCCCAGGACGTTAGTCCTGGGGGATTTCTTGATAATAATGCATAAAAATATTATTATGTAACATAATAGAAAAAAGGAGTTTGAGAATGAATTTAATTTTAGAATTTGTCAAATTTATAATATTTTCTTTAGGAATAGTTATTGTATCTAAATATATGCTTGTGCCAGTTTTGAGAAAGATTTCCATTGCATTAAAATTAAGCCCAAAGGCTAGTGGAAATATAGCAGGATTTGCCACATCTGTACCAGAACTCTTAACAGTTTCATTTTCAGCTGCTAGTGGACTAATTGGAACAAGTGTGTACAATATTTTAAGTTCAAATATTATCAATTTAATACAATATATTTTTGCAATTTATTTGAATAAGAATCAAAAATTTTTAAGGCATAGAGCAATTTTAATCGATATTTTTTTAGTTATTGCGACAATAATAATTCCATTAGTGCTTGCAATTTTTAATGTGACTTTAGGTATTACAAGTGTTGTAATCTTTCTAATTTTACTAGTTGTATTTTATTATATAAATCATAATGTACACAAAATTTATCTAGAAAAAGAAGATGAGAAAATAAAAAAAGAAGAGTTAGAAGAGGAAATAGAGGAAGAGAAAAAAATAAAAAGAAATAATTTAATTTTTTATTGGATTGCATTGCTAATAATTGCAGGACTTTTATATTTTGTAGGAGAATTACTAAGCAACAGCCTTACAAATTTATGTAATATGTTTGGACTACCAGAATTAGTACTAGGAATATTATTAGGTTTTATAACTAGTATTCCAGAATTAATAACATTTATAGAAGCACAACGAAAAGAAAAAAAGAAAGATACAGAAATGACAAACAAAATTGGTGTAATAGAGGCTACAAACAATCTATTAACATCAAATTTACTAAACTTATTTGTGATACAGTCAATTGGAACTATTATTTATACAATTATTAGATGAACAAGAATAAATTGGAAAAAAATTAATATAATAGTAATAGATTGGGGGATAATATGATGTGGGGTAAACAAGAAGATAAAAATAGAGATTTAATAGTAAATATATTGAAAACTAAGATGGAATTAAATTTAAATATAAAAAATTATGAATATGCAGAGCAAGATCAAATTGATTATTTTTTATATCAAATAAAAGCAAATCAGGTAAGGTTAGATTATTTAATAAAAAAGGCAAAAGAGAGTAACATAGAATTAAGCAATATAGAAAAAATAAAATATGAAGCATAATATGAAATGTATCATATTTGTCCATGCACAAACATAGAATATGATAACATTGAAATGGGGGAAAGCATGGACGTTAAAATGTTATTGGTGTATGTGGCGTGTATAATTGGAATATTTATAGTCGGAAAAATATTTATAATTCCAATAAAAATAATTACTAAATTGATAATAAATTCGCTTTTAGGTGCTGTATTGTTATATGTTATCAACATAGTAGGAACAGTGTGTGGATTACATATAGGAATAAATGTTGTTACTGCACTGGTTGTAGGAATATTAGGAATACCAGGGGCTGTGTTGCTCACTGTGTTAGCAATATTTATATGAAATAGGGCAATTTGGGAACTAAGAAAAAATGCACTTTCTCATCGCCGCCCACGGAATGTATGAAATGCAAAAAAATCGCCCCAAAAGGGGCGTCCCTATTGGGCGAATGGGCGAATTTTTTATTCAACTGTTACTGATTTTGCTAAGTTTCTTGGCTTATCTACGTCTAATCCCTTATTTTTAGAAATATAGTAAGATAATAATTGCAATGGTATTACTGAAAGTATTGGTGAGATTAACTCATTTGTTTCAGGTATATTTATTACATAACCAAAGTTATTGTTTGGCAATATTTGGTTTGTTATTATTAAAGTTTTTGCACCTCTTGTTATTACTTCTTGCATGTTGCTGATTGTTTTTTCTACTAGTTCTTTATTTGTAATTATTCCAATTACTGTTACACCGTTTTCTATTAAGGCGATTGGTCCGTGTTTTAATTCGCCTGCTGCATAGGCTTCTGAGTGTATATAAGAAATTTCTTTTAATTTCAAAGAACCTTCTAATGCTACATTATAGTCAGTGCCTCTGCCTAAAAAGAACATATCTTTTTGTGTGTACACCTTGCTTGCAAATGTTTTTATTTCTTCGCGGTTATCTAGAACAGCTTCTATTTTTGAAGGCAAGTCTAGAATATCAGCCTTTAATTTTTCTAATTCATCTTTTGAGTAAGAGCCTAACAATTCGGCAAAGTATATTCCAAGCATTGCAATTAAACAAACTTGTGAAGTGTATGCTTTTGTTGATGCAACTGCTATTTCAGGGCCTGCATGCGTATAAATTGTGTAGTCTGCTTCTCTAGTTATTGTACTTCCGATTACATTTGAAATTGCAAGAGTTCTTGCACCATGTAATTTTGATAATCTTAAGGCTGCAAGTGTGTCAGCTGTTTCACCAGATTGACTTACAAAAATACACAATGTTTTTTCATCAATTATTGGATTTCTATATCTAAATTCTGATGCTATATCTACTTCAACTGGAATTCTGCATAGTTTTTCTATTATTGATTTTCCCATTAAACCTGCATGCATAGCAGTACCACAGGCTACGATAAATATTTTATTTATAGACTTTAAATATTCTTTAGAAATTTCTATATCATCAAAACTGCAATTTTCTCCTAGTTTTAATCTTGAACCTATTGTTTCACGAATGGCGGTTGGCTGTTCGAAAATTTCTTTTAACATATAGTCTTCGTATCCGTCTTTTTCGGCTGCAGAAGCATCCCATTCTATATTTTTAACTTCCTTATTGTGAGGAGTTAAATTCATATCATAAAAATTAATCATGTCTTTAGTGATAAGAGCAAATTCATTATCATTTAAAAGATAAAAATCTTTAGTATATCTTAAAACAGCAGGAATATCTGATGCAACAAAGTTTTCACCATTTCCTTTTCCAATTACTAAAGGACTATCTTTCCTTACTACTACTAAATCTTCTGGATATAGAGAAGAGATTATTTCTAAAGCATAACTTCCTTTTAAATCTGAAACGGCATTCTTTACAGCTCTTAAAAATTTCTCGATTGTATTTTGTGATTTATCACTTGTAAAGTAGTAATCAATTAAATTAGGAACTACTTCTGTATCTGTTTGAGAAACAAAATGATATCCGTTGTCTGTTAAAAATTTTCTTAAATCTGCATAATTTTCAATAATTCCGTTATGAACAACTGCAAATCTATTTGAATTGTCTAAATGAGGATGAGCATTTTCTTTTGATGGCTTTCCGTGAGTAGCCCAACGAGTGTGCGCAATTCCAACAGTTCCAGATAATTTATCTATTCCATCAAGAGACTCTAAATTTGAAACCCTGCCTTTTTCTTTCATAACAGTAATTTTATTATTTTCAATAGTTGCAATTCCAGCAGAATCGTAACCTCTATATTCTAGGCATTTAAGCCCATTTATTAAAATTTCTTTTGCTTTATTGTTACCAATGTAACCTACTATTCCACACATAGTAAACCTCCTATAAAATACATAACTTAATAATACCAAAGTAAAACACTTTGATTCAAAATATAATATAAAAGGCATAAAATAATTAAACTACTCAAAATTAACTCTGTTCTAACATCACTGCTAGGTTTTGCTAATTTATAAGGACCGTAGAAAGCCCTAGAGCATCCGCCGAATATTTCGATAAACTCTAACCTCGTCAACAGCACAAACGCTGTCCTGGCGCTAAAAATGAACTCCTTTCTTAATAAAAATTTTATTTTATGCTTATATGGATATAATATTACACTAAAAGGGAAAATGTATCAAGATTAAAATTAAAATTTTAGATAAAAATTTATAGACAAAGCAGTAAAATTATATTATACTGTTAATATAGGAAATGAGAATAAGCACAGTGTGGGTGCTACCACTTTACATACACAGTTTATGCTGTGAGATTGGAGGTGGTGCTATATGTTGGAACAAGCTATATTTATTATATACTTACTTTTCTACGGTTTAGTAGGAATGACCATTATAGCATTTGCCTTAATTATTGCATTGGTAGTAATTTTGAGCAAATAATAAAAGCACCACATTACGCTTTGCCTAGCTATGTGGTGTTAACCAAATATTAATAGGTAGCACACATTTCTGTGGCTTCTTTATTTCCTATGTTTATTATATTACATTTGCGCTGAGATTGTCAATAAATTTTGAAAATCTCTTATTTTTGTGCTAAAATATATTACGAGGTAAAAAATTATGTTTGATATAGAAGCAGAACTTAAAAAACTGCCTAAAAAGCCAGGGGTTTATATAATGCACGACAAAAATGACAAAACTATTTATGTTGGTAAGGCTGTTGTTTTAAGAAACAGGGTAAGGCAGTATTTTAGAAAGAATAAGAAAACAAAAAGAATTCAAAATATGGTTGCGTTAGTTGACCATTTTGAGTATATAGTGTGCGATAATGAGGCAGAGGCTCTTATTTTGGAGTGTAATCTAATTAAGAAGAACATGCCTAAATTCAATGTGCTTTTAAAAGATGATAAAACATATCCATATATTAAAATTAATGTGAAGGCAGATTATCCAGATTTGTATATTACAAGAAGAATTTTGAATGATGGTGCTAAATATTTTGGACCTTATGCAAATGCTGGAAGTGCTAAGGAAATGATTGAGTTTATCAAGTCTAGATATAAGATTAGACAGTGTAGAAGCTTTAAATATAAGGATAGACCATGTTTGAATTATCACATAAAGAAGTGCATGGCTCCTTGCATGGGATATATTAGTAAGGAAGATTACAGAAAGCAAATTGATGAAATTATTTCTATTTTAGAAGGTAAGACCGATAATTTAAAGAAAGAGCTAGAAAAAGAAATGCTAGAAGCTTCTAAGAAAATGGAATATGAAAAAGCTCAGGAAATAAGAGATAAAATATTTGCAATAGATAGAATTTCGCAAAGACAAAAGGTTTCTAACATCTCTGAAAACGATATAGATGTAATTGGTTTAGCAAGAAAAGACGAAGAAGTTTGTATTGAAATGTTCTATGTTAGAAATAGCAAGATGATTGGCAGAGACCACTACATATTCAAAGGTTTAGAAGATGAGGAAGATAGTGAAATAATTTCAAGCTTTATTAAACAATATTATATGGGAAGAACAATTCTACCAAATAAGATAATGATAAAAGAGGAGATTGAAGACAAAGATGCAATCGAAATGCTATTAACAGAATCTGCAGGAAGAAAAGTAGAAATAAAGACACCGCAAAAAGGTGAGAAATTGAAATTCGTAGAAATGGCAGAGAACAATGCCTTAATCACTTTACAGAACAAAGAAAAGGACAAATACAATATTTTAGCAGAATTAAAACATGTATTAAACCTAGAAAAATTGCCAAGAAAAATAGAATGTTACGATATATCAAACTTATCTGGGACCAACATGGTTGCCGGAATGTGCGTAATGCAAGAAGGCATAATAAAAAAAGAAATGGCAAGAAGATTCAAAATAAAAGATGTTGTTGGGCAAGATGATCCAGCATGTATGGAAGAAGTAGTAACAAGACGTTTAAGACATTCTGTGCCAATTCTAAATGAAGACAAACCAAACGGATTCGGTGAATTACCAGACGTAATATTTGCAGATGGTGGCATAACACAAATACATGCAATTCAACAGGCAATAAAAAACGTAAACAAAGAAATAGAACAAAAGGCAAAAGAAAAAAACATAGAATTAACAGAAAAAGATAGAGTAAATATTACTGTATTTGGAATGGTAAAAAACGATAAGCACCAAACTCGTGCATTAATGAATGACAAAAGAGAAGAGTTAGAAATTTCACAAACACTTTTAAACACAATAACAATGTTCCAAGACGCAGTACACGACACAGCAATAGGATACCACAAAAAGCTAAGAAACGAAGAAGTAACCAGGTCTGCACTAGACAATATAAAAGGAATAGGAACAGTAAAAAAAGTAGAATTACTAAAAAAATTTGGCACAGTAGAAAACATAGCCAAAGCCGATGTTGCAGAAATAGCAGAAGTAAAAGGAATAAACGAAGAATTAGCAAGAGAAATAAAAAATTCACTTATACATTAAAATTCGCCCAATAGGGACGCCCCTTTTTGGGCGAATTTTTTAACATAAAAATAATTTTGAAATTGAAAAATTAGAGGTGTATTTTTTCGCCCTTAAACTGTGTAAAAAATGTGTGTTTTCCTCCGGTACATATTGACTCTACGGTTTGTTCAAAATTTAGTCATAAATTTAAGATGATACGAATATATATAATAATAAGGGAATATTTATGGCAGGCACTAGCCTAAAAAGGGGGATTTATGGAGTATTCTAAAGATATTGTTTTAGGAGTAAAATTTTTTAATGGAGAGGACAAGCATGAGAATTTAAAAGTAAAGGGAATAAGGGAGAATAAATATGACAAAGCTAAAAAAATTGTTAAAAAAATAAGTAAAGCAACAATAAACAAAGAGAAAATTTGTAAAGCGGAAATTAATAATAAAAATAAAGTAGTAAAATTTATGTATGAACACAAATTCATAACATCAATAAGCATAATATGTATTATTTTAATGATGTTGGACTGTTTGTTGGTATATAGTTTTATGGAGTTATTGCAAAGATTGTAAATAAAAATGCGAGATTTTCTTGAAATTTCTAATGTTTGCTTGATTTATCTATCAAAAGTTAGTATAATTTTATATGATATAAGTAAAACAGAGTGTGATGTGTTGCTCCTTGACGAAAGGAAACGATGCAAATGTTATTAGTACAAGTTTATTAACTATCTATATACATATTTGTTATTGAACTTGCAATAAAAAAACAATGGTAATTATAACAGATTAGAAAAGGATGAATTTAATGAAAGTAGCAAATAATTGGAAAGATTATGAAATTTTGGACATGGCTAATGGTGAAAAGCTTGAAAGATGGAATAATATCTATCTTGTTAGACCAGATCCGCAAATAATTTGGAATGATAAGCAATATCCAGAAAAATGGAAGCAGGCTAATGCTCGTTATAATAGAAGTAGTACTGGTGGTGGACATTGGGATTATAAAAAAAGACTACCAGATAGCTGGCAAATTAAGTATAAGAATTTAACTTTTAATATTAAGCCAATGGGATTTAAACATACTGGAATTTTTCCGGAACAAGCTGTTAACTGGGATTGGATGATGGATAAAATTCAGAGTGAAGTAAAAACTACAAATAGAGAAGTTAAAGTTTTGAATTTATTTGCATATACAGGAGGAGCAACTGTTGCTTGTCTTTATGCTGGTGCATCTGTGTGCCATGTAGATAGTTCTAAGGGAATGGTTGCGTGGGCAAAAGAAAATGTTGTGTCATCAGGACTACAAAATAGACCAGTAAGATATATTGTGGATGATGTTGTAAAATTTGTTCAAAGGGAGATTCGTAGAGGAAACAAGTATGATGCAATAATTATGGATCCACCTTCTTATGGAAGAGGCGCAAATGGAGAGGTTTGGAAGTTTGAAGAAAATCTACCAATGCTTATAGAAATTTGCATGCAAGTATTATCAGATGATCCATTATTCTTCTTAATAAATTCATACACAACAGGAACATCTAGCATGGTACTAGAAAATTTATTGAAAATGAATATGAGAAAAAAATATGGTAAAAGAGCAGATAATGGCATATTTGAAAATGGTGAAGTTGGACTTCCAATGACTGATTCTGACTTTATATTGCCATGTGGAATATATTCAAAATGGGTGAAAAAATAAAATGAAAAATCAAATATATTTAATAAAAATTGATAATGCTGAGATTAACCTAAAAATACTATATGAAGATAATCATATAATTGTAGTAGAGAAACCTGTAAATATTCCTTCACAAGGAGATAAAACTGGAGATATAGACATGCTTGCAATAGTAAAGCAATACATAAAAGAAAAATATAATAAGCCAGGAAATGTTTATTTGGGGCTTGTACACAGACTTGATAGGCCAGTTGGTGGGGTAATGGTATTTGCAAAAACTTCAAAAGCTGCAGCAAGACTGAGTGAGCAGGTAAGAGAAAAAGTATTTAAAAAAAATTATCTAGTAATAGTAAATGGAAAATTTGAGAAGAATAAAGGAACTTTACAGGATTATTTATTAAAAAATGAAAAAACAAATATGAGTAAAGTTGTAAAAGAAGGAACAAAGAACTCTAAATATGCAGAGTTAGACTATGAAGTACTTAAATATGATAAAGAATTGAATTTATCAGTGCTAAAAATAGATTTGCATACGGGTAGGCATCATCAAATAAGAGTTCAACTTTCTAGCAGACAACATAGTATATATGGCGACCAAAAATATGGTGGTAGAGGGCATGGAAAGCAAATTTGCCTATGGGCATATAAATTAACAATACAGCATCCAATAAGTAAAGAAAAAATGGCTTTTATGGCAGTACCAGAAAAAGAAAAAAGCTGGAAAATATTAGAAGATATAGTAATTGAATAATAAACAAGAAAATAGTTTCATGAAAATACCATTTTTCGTCATGAAATTATTTTTTTTGCCTAAAATTTACTATTTTATGAATAAAAATATACATTTTACTGTTAATATGAAAAAATAATCGAATTATGGTATATGATGAGTTCAGTTAAAGAGAGGTGAGCAAAATGATAAATCAAATTTGCGAATCACTAACAAATAAAATACGACAAGAAATGCCTGATATAGATGATGAAGAAGCAGAAGTAATTAAATATGGGCTAGAACTAATAATAGGTGAGGTTCCCAAAATACTACTACTCTTTATTATAGCAATAGTTTTGAAAATAGGATGGCTTGT
>ERZ791852.1326-NODE-1326-length-15344-cov-3.641703_pt1 | contig 15344 bp, 10 predicted proteins | sample MGYA00510287_ERZ791852 | MGnify/ENA primary metagenome ERZ791852 (study PRJEB30046, sample SAMN00715257) | human gut metagenome | study: EMG produced TPA metagenomics assembly of the A metagenome-wide association study of gut microbiota in type 2... | reverse complement strand
AGGACTTTTTGATTCTATGTATGATGTCTCGATGGAAGAAAAATCTGAGTTATTGGAAGTAGCAATACCAGGAATTGTTTGGTTTAAGATAAAAGGAGAAAAAGCAAGCTTATCTAAATTAATAGATAGGCCTTGTACAAAATAAATAAAAAATACTACTACAAATAAAATAAGTAAGATTTTTATTAAACTTTTTATATTTATTACGGCTACATTTACCATTGTTTTCTCCTTTATTTTTACTTATAATAAATGTATGCTATTACAACAAAAATATTACTAAAACACTTGAAACAAAGAAAAAATTAATATATTATAAATACTGTAAATATAATAAACAAAGGAGTGAAATATATGGTTGGACTAAAGTTAGATTTAAAAAATGCTGGTATAACCGAAAAATCTATCTTGAAGTATAGCAAAGAGGTAGAGAAAATTCATACAGAATTACACGAGAAAAAAGATGATGAAAATGAATTTTTAGGATGGTTAGAACTTCCTACTAAATATAATAAAAAAGAATTTAAGAAAATAAAAGAATGTGCAAAGAAAATTCAAGCAAATTCTGATGTGCTACTTGTTATTGGAATTGGTGGCTCATATCTTGGTGCTAGAGCAGTAATAGAGGCTTTGACGAATACATTTTATAATTTACAAGACAAAGAAGAAAGAAAAACTCCTCAGATAATATATGTTGGAAACAATTTAAGCCCTAACTACATAAGCGAGCTAATAGATTTAATAAGTAATAAAGACTTTTCTATAAATGTAATTTCAAAATCTGGAACTACAACAGAGCCGGCTATTGCATTTAGAATATTTAGAGAGTTGTTAGAAGCTAAATATGATTTGGAAGAAGCAAGAAGCAGAATATATGTTACAACAGACAAGGAAAAAGGAGCATTAAAGCAATTAGCAGAAAAAGAAAATTACGAAACATTTATTATTCCAGACAATGTAGGAGGAAGATATTCTGTACTTACTCCAGTAGGACTTTTACCAATAGCTGTTGCAGGTGTTGATATAGATAAATTAATGAAAGGTGCAAGATTTGCTCAAGATAAATATTGTGATGAAGATTTAAAATATAATGAATGTTATCAATATGCCGTTGCAAGAAATATCTTATATAAAGATGATAAGAATATTGAAATACTTGCAAACTACGAACCAAAAATGCACTATGTAACAGAGTGGTGGAAACAACTCTATGGTGAGAGCGAAGGAAAAGACGGAAAGGGAATATTCCCAACAGGAGTAGACTTTACAACAGATTTACACTCTTTAGGGCAATACATTCAAGAGGGAAGACGTAATTTATTCGAAACAGTAATAAGAATAGAAAAACCAGATTCAGACATAAGCATAAACTTAGATGAAGATGATTTAGATGGACTAAATTACTTAGTTGGCAAATCATTAGACTTTGTAAATAAAAAAGCAATGGAAGGTACAATAGAAGCACATGTTGATGGAGAAGTACCAAATATATTAATAACTATGCAAGAACTAAATGCAGAGACTTTAGGACAATTAATATATTTCTTTGAACTGGCATGTGCAATGTCTGGCTCAATACTTGGAGTAAACCCATTCAACCAACCAGGAGTTGAAAAATACAAGAAGAACATGTTTAGACTACTAGGAAAAATAGTTAAAAAATAAAAAGTGGCTAAATAATTGTAAGAAATTTTTTATATAAAGATTTATTAAAAGTTTGATATGAATGTGTCATATCTAGCTTCTTTAGTTGAAACTTTATTTAAAGATTTTTCAAACTATATTAAAAAATATCATACAAAAAAGTAAATTCCTTGTGAAAAATATGTGAACTTTTTGTAAGTTTTCTTAAAAATAAATACTGAATAAAAAATTAGTGCTATAATACCGTTGAAATAAAATATTAAACGAAGGAGGAATTAATATGTTAAAAAATAAAAGAGGAATAACTCTTATTGCCCTAGTTATAACAATTATAATACTGCTTATACTTGCTAGCGTTAGTTTAAATCTTGTTTTGGGGGATAATGGTATAATAGAAAGAGCACAGCAGGCACTTGAAAAAACAGAAGAGGCTGAGGCTAGAGAGAAAGTAGAACTAACAATATCAGAATATCCGCTAGTTTCAACTGAACAATCTTTTGAAGATTTTCTAAAGTCAAAGGTTCCAAGTATTTTTGACGAAGTGAAGAAAAATGAAGATGGAAATTTTGAGATTAAGAAAGGAAAATACACTATAACGGTAGACGGCCAAGGAAATATAAAAGAAGTGGTTAAAACAGGTCCAACAATCCATGTAGACAATGTAAAAGTAGTTTCTAACAGAGATGGATCAGGAGATAATCTTGAAAAGCAAAGTGTAGAAAAAGGTGGAACATTATATATAAATTTTGAAAGTTCTGTTTTGGATGGTACTACATCAGTAGATAAGAAATTGCCATATGCGGTGACAGAAAATGGAGAATATACATTTACAATAACAGCAAAAGTCGGCAAAGATAAATTTACAAAAAGTGTTACGGTAACGGTAAATCAATTTTATAATCTGGAATTAGGAAATGCAAAAGTAGTTGCAAATAGTGACGGAACTGGAGAAAATATAACAGGTCAAGTATTGAATAAAAAGAAACTGTATATTAATTTTGAGCTAAATACCGATAGAGAAAACATTACTGTATCTCCACAAATACCGTATGAAATAAACAAGAATGGAAATTATACATTTAAGATAACAGCAGAGGGGACGCAAAACACTAAAACAGTTAATGTAAATGTAAATCAATATTTACCAGAATCTGATATTACAAAACCATATTTACCTGGTCAAGATTTTTCATATTTATCTGGAACAGATGTAAATAGCGGACTAACAACGCAAGATGGTGCAGGTAATCAATATGTATGGATAGAAGTTCCAAGAACTGGAGACGTATATCAAACAGCATGGTTAAATATAACAAATTTTACAGATAAAGATTATGCGAATATTGAAAGCGATTTACATGAATATACATCTAAATATAGAAACGGTACTGACTATGTTGATAAATATTGTGAGGACAACACGAGTGGCTGGTTTTCAAATGATACTGATTATACAACTGCAAAGCGTAAAATGTTAAAAAGCATATACGAAAATGGTGGATTTTATATTGGAAAACATGAGGCTGGAATATCAAAGTTTAGAACAGAACCGGGAAATGCAACAGAAATTCCATCTTCAAAGGCAAACCAATATCCATATACATTTATAACAAGAACACAAGCAAAAACGTTGGCTGAAAAGGTTAATTCAGGAAGCCATACAAGTAGCTTGTTATATGGTGTACAGTGGGATTTGGCGCTAGCATTTATGAATGATAAAGGTGGTGCTACAGACAGTACATTAATTACAGATAGTAAATCTATTGGAAATTATAAAAATAATTTATGGAATATAAGCAATTCAAGTGTAAAATATTCAGATAACAATGGAGGAACATTCCCATCGTGCCCATGCAAAAAAAATAATAATGCAGATATATTATTAACGACAGGTGCGGATGAAAGTTTTTCCATAAAAAACATATATGATATGGCTGGAAATGTATGGGAGTGGACACTAGAAGGAAAGCCAGAGCAGAATGATGAATATCCATGTGTTATAAGAGGTGGATGCTACAGTTTTGAAGGTAAAGATGCTCCAGCTAATAATAGAAATAGTAATAATGGTATATTCTATGGTAGTACTGTTGGCTTTAGAGTTGCTATATACTAAAAATACAAATGAAGTAAAGTGAAAATTACACTAGTTTCATTATATAAAATATGTAATTCTTAGTAATATTTTTATAGAAAGATATAAGTAAGTATTTGTAAAATAATCAATTTTGTATTGACATAACACAAAAAAAGTACTATTATAAGAATATGTGAATAGATAAGCAATGAGACAAAGTAAAATAAAGGTTACTTTTAGAGAGGAATTGTCATAGGCTGAAAGCAATTCTAAGCAAACATATTTGAAAAACTACCTCACAGGAAACTGGCGAAAGCTTGCTTAGTAAATTAAGTAAAAAATTAGGATGGAACCGTGCATATATGCACTCCTAAATGTTAAAAGCATTTGGGAGTGTTTTTGTTTTCCAGATGCAAAAGGAGGATTTTTTATGATAATTACGTTAAAAGACGGAAGCAAAAGAGAAGTACAGGAAGGTATTTCTGTAATAGACCTTGCAAAAGAAATTAGCGAAGGTTTAGCAAGAGTTGCAACTGCAGGAAGAGTAGATGGAAAGGTTGTAGATTTAAGATACAATTTAAACAAAGACTGCAATGTAGAAATTTTAACATTTGATGATGAAGATGGAAAAAAAGCATATTGGCATACGACATCTCACATAATGGCACAAGCTATTAAGAGATTATATAAAGATGTTAAGCTTGCTATTGGACCAGCTATAGATGGTGGATTTTACTATGATTTCGACACAGAATACAGATTTTCAGAGGCTGATTTCGAGAAGATAGAAGCTGAGATGAAAAAAATTATAAAAGAAGATTTACCAATAGAAAGATTTGAACTTCCAAGAAGTGAAGCTATTAAATTAATGAAAGATGCAGGAGAAGATTACAAGGTAGAACTAATAGAAGACTTACCAGAAGACGAAGTTTTATCATTTTACAAGCAAGGTGAATTCACAGATTTATGTGCAGGACCTCACTTAATGAGCACAGGAAAAGTAAAATGTGCTAAATTATTATCAACTTCTGGAGCCTACTGGAGAGGTGACGAGAAGAATAAAATGCTTCAAAGAATTTATGCTATATCATTCCCAAAGGCAAGCTTGCTTGAAGAACATTTAGCAAAATTAGAAGAAGCAAAACAAAGAGACCACAGAAAATTAGGAAAAGACTTAGAACTATTCATGACACATAAATTAGTAGGTTCAGGACTTCCAATGTATTTGCCAAATGGTGCAACAGTAAGAAGATTGCTTGAAAGATACATTCAAGACAAGGAAATAAGAATGGGATATAAACATGTATACACACCATCACTTGCAAACGTTGAACTATACAAAACATCAGGACACTGGGACCACTACAAAGAGGATATGTTCCCAGTAATGAAAATGGACAATGAAGAATTAGTATTAAGACCAATGAACTGCCCACATCATATGCTAATATTCAAGAGCAAAATGCGTTCATACAAAGACTTACCAATAAGAATTGGTGAATTAGCACATGACTTTAGATATGAAGACAGTGGAACAGTTTGCGGTATTGAAAGAGTGCGTGAGATGTGCCAAAATGATGCTCACTTATTCGTAAGACCAGACCAAATAAAAGATGAAGTTGGAAAGGTAGTAAAATTAATACTAGATGTATACAAAGACTTTGGATTTAAAGACTACAAATTTAGATTATCATTAAGAGACAAAAACGACAAACACAAATACTTTGATGACGACGAAATGTGGGACAAGGCAGAAAGTCAACTTCGTGAAATACTAACAGAACTAGGATTAGACTTCTACGAGGCAGAAGGCGAAGCTGCATTCTATGGACCAAAGCTAGATGTACAATTAAAATCAGCAATAGGACATGATGTAACAGTTTCAACTTGCCAATTAGACTTCTTATTACCACAAAGATTCGAACTAGAATACATTGGTGAAGATGGAAAAGCTCATAGACCAGTTGTAATACACAGAGCAATACTTGGAACACTAGATAGATTTATGGCATTTTTAATAGAAGAAACAAAGGGTGCATTCCCAACATGGCTTGCACCAGTACAAGTAAAAGTACTCCCAATATCAGATAAGCACTTAGAATATGCAAACAAAGTTAAGGAAGCATTACAAGATAAAGAAGTAAGAGTAGAAGTAGATGATAGAGCAGAAAAAATCGGATACAAAATACGTGAAGCACAGCTTCAAAAAGTTCCATACATGCTGGTTGTTGGAGATAAAGAACAAGAAGCAGGAGAAGTCGGAGTTCGTAACAGAAAAGACGGAGACGTTGGGGCAATGAAGCTAGAAGATTTTGTAGAAAAAATAGATGAAGAAATAAAAACATTTGCAAAATAGGAAATATAATCAAAAGAATACGGACATATAAAAAAATATGTTTGTATTCTTTTTTGAAAAATTGGCGTAAGTTTTTATTATACAATAAATTTTTATAGCATTATTAATAAAGTTGTGATATACTAATTCAGTAATTTAATTTGCAAAATTTGGAGGAGCAAATATGCCAAGGAAAGTAGTAAAAGGTACAACAGAAAACTTAAATATGTTAAGAGAAAAAGTAGACTATATTGGTTTTGAACTAGGAGAAGTTCCAGAATTTTTAAAGGATTTTGAGCCACTTGAATATAGAGTACCAAAAGTTTATGATGAAACTACATATAAAGTTTATAAGTACGTAAAAATAAAAGATATTGAAATATTAATTACACCAAAGGACAGACTAGACGACTTAGAGGAAAGGTATAAACTTGCCAGTCCATTATTTACATATATGAAGCCAGAGGCAAACGAAAATCTTGAGAAGTACGCATACTTTTTAAAAATGATAAATCAGACTAGGGTGTCAGATATTCAAGAAATAGAAAAGGAACAAGAAGCTTTTCAGAAAGAAATTCCATTTGATGTGAAATTTGCTAATAATTTTAAGTGGCAAATATTCTATTCTGATTATGCGGATAAATATTTTATGCTTGCTTCTACAAATGAAACAGATAATTCGCCGATGTTTTATTTATTGAAAAAAAAGATTGAAGCGTGCAAGAGCAAGAGTAAAAAGGATAACACTATTTTTGTGCCTATCAGTAATGAGGAATATTCGGAAGTAATATTAAAAAAATCAGAGATAGAAGATTTAGAAAATTACTTGTGGTTTTTCACTAAAAATTGGCCTTCTATATATGAAATAGAAGACGAAGAAGGAAATATTCAGTTGCAAATAGTTGGAGAGACTGTTATATATGATAAAATGACAAGCCAATATAGAATTATTCTCAAAGATAAAAAAGAAGCTTCAAAATGCTATAAATTAATCAAAGCATTATTCATTTTAGCATATGATTTAAGAAAAGATTATCAATTTCAAATAAAGATTGGCGAAAATGGTGGCTTAGAATTTTATTATAATGATGAAAAAATTGAATATGATACTTTGCCAGAGTTTTTGAAGAAAGAGTCAATTTCTAAGATAAAAGAAAACGAAAGAGTTAAGACTGAGACTAAGGAAGTAAAGGCAGATATCAAAGATTTACAAAAGCAAGAAGAACAGAAAAACCTAGAATATCTTAGAAAAGAGAAAGAGATTGTTACTTTCTTAGAGTGCAAGAAAACATTTATGGGAAGAATAAAATATTTCTTTAAGGGAAAGAAAGGCAAGAAAGACGAAGAAGTTTCGGGGCATTCTGCAAGTAAAGAAAGATTAAAGGATATTTTAAGTCAAGACAAAGAAAATATAGAACATTTTAAAGATGATGAATTAGAATTTAAGAGCTATACTGTAGAAGATATTATTAAAATTGGCAAAGAACTTGATAATAATGTAAAAGCTAATAAAAATGCAAAACTAGACTTAAAGGCTTTGCAAAATAAGGTTGATAATATTGATAAAAAATTAAAGAATGCAACAGAGTTTTTAGAAGAGATAGATGAGCATAAGAAGAGCATATTCGAATTTTGGAAATATGCAAACAAAGATGAGTCGAAAATGCTTGCCGAAGGTGAAGTAGAAGAGGAAGAAACAACGAGTACAGGTCTTAGAAAAACATTTGATTATGAAGAAGATATAGAAAATTTTGCAAGTAAGATAGATAGCCAACAAAGAGAAAAATTAACACATAAAGAACAAGATGCATTGTTTGCATCAAATTTTGTACTAGATGGAATAAACATAGTATCGAAGGAAAAGCTATTAAAAGCAGATGAAACAAAAATAGCAAATTTATTGCAGCAATTAAAAGACGACTACAAGAAAGATATTGATAAAATTCAAGAAAAGGATTTCGATATTTTTGGAAATATCAGCCAAGATAAGACAAAGATAAAAACATTAAAAAATAATCAACATAGAGAAGCGGAAAAAGATAAGTACAAAGTTTTAAATGTAAATTTAAATACAGAGATGGACGTATTTATAGAGAAATTAAAAGAACTTAGACAAATTCTTATAGATGAATCTGAAAAGATAGAAGTTCCATATGATATATCTTTGTACAAGGCTAGCAACGAAAAGATTGATCCAGATGGATTTGACAAATTTAGTGTAAATCCATTCGAAACTTTGGATAATCTAGAAAAAACTTCTACATCTAAAGAAACATATTTATATAAAATAAATGTTCCAGAAAATACAAAGTTAGTATTTTACTCGAATATAACTTTCTTTGAAAATAACAATCAAACACTTCCTTTAGGAATGGACATATCTCAAGAAGGACTTATAAATATGGATAAATATAAGCTTGAGCTAAAAGGAAAAGACGAATTTAATATAAATATTTTCAAGAACGAATTTGATAATTTTGTAAAGAATGTGAAGGTGTATGAGTATAATTTGACAAGCAAATAATAAAAGAGTTGGGAAAGAATCAAATTTTGACGTAGCAAAAATTGTGATTATTTGCCAATGGAAAGGAAAAGTATGGTAGACAGAGTAATCATAATGGTACTTGATGGCTTCGGTGTCGGAGAGGCTCCAGATGCAAACAAGTATGGAGATGAAGGAAGCAATACACTTGCTGGAATATACAATATTACGTCTTTAAATGTTCCCAATATGGCTAAATTAGGGCTATACAATATAGACGGGGTTAAGGTTGGAGAAAAACAAGAAAAGACAATAGGAGCATATGGAAAGGCACAAGAACAAGCAGATGGAAAAAACAGTCCAGTAGGGCATTGGGAGATGTCTGGTTATATTAAGCATCCTGCTTTTACAACATATCCAAATGCGTTTCCTAAAAAATTGATTGATGAATTTATAGAGAAAACTGGTGTAAAAGGAGTTTTATGTAATGAAGTTGGCTCTGGAACAGAAATTTTAAAACGCTTCGGAGAAGAACACATAAAAACAGGATATCCTATAATATACACATCAGCAGACAGCGTATTTCAGATAGCAGCACATGAAGACGTAATTCCAGTAGAAAAATTATATGAAATTTGTAGAATTACAAGAAAAATTCTAGATAACCCAGAGTACAATGTTGGAACTGTAATTGCAAGACCTTTTATTGGAGATAAATCAGAAAATTTTACAAGAACCTACAACAGAAAAGACTTTGAGTCTAATACTTTTGGTAAGACAATGTTAGATGTAATGCATGAAAATGGTACAAATGTTGTAGCCATAGGAAAAATACAAGATTTATTTAGCGGCAGAGGAATAGACAGTGCAATACATACAAACGGAAATGCTGATGGAATAGAAAAGACGATTGAAGAAATAAAGAAAGACACTAAGGGATTGATATTTACAAATCTTGTAGATACAGATATGCTATATGGACACAGAAATAACATCGAAGGATATGCAAGAGCACTAGAATATTTCGACTCGAAATTACCAGAAATAATGAGCAAAATGAAGGAAAATGATATGCTTATTTTAACCGGAGACCATGGAAATGACCCAAGCACTCCAAGCACAGACCACTCTAGAGAATATACTCCAATATTGGTATATGGAAAGAATATAAAAGAAAATGTGAATTTAGGAATAAGAAGCACATTTGCAGATATTTCTGCAACAATATTAGATATGTTAGACTTACCAAAACTCGAAAATGGTATAAGCTTTAGAAAAGAAATAGAAAAATAATAAAAAGCTGATATATGTTACTAAAACAATATATCAGCTTTTATAAATTTATTTTATATCTTCTTTTACAACTCCTGATTGTTCCAATAATTCTGGCTTCTTTAAATATTTAGACAATTGCTTAAAAGAAGTTGCATAATAATAACCATCGCAAATTCTTTCATCACCAACAAAGGCTATGGTAATACATTTTTCTTCGTGCATTTCATCATCATCATAAATATAACTTTTCTTCTTTTTGCCCATTGCAAAAAATAAACTTGTTGTACCAAAATTGTATAAATGATGATAAATACTATCAATTCCTAAAGATCCAACATTAGTTAAAAATACGCTAGTATGAAATGGACTCGCTGAAATGATTGCCTTTGGAACGGCACCATGCTTGTCTAAAAATTTAATAAATTTAAAAGCAGCTCTAATAAATCCATTTGGCACAATACTAAAGGCTTTTGCTAATGCATCTGTATTATTAGATGTACTGTAATCTTTGTTCTGTTCTATTGCTTTGTCTAATTTTTCTTTTATTTCGAAAATGTTTTCAGTTCCTGTAAAAGGCAATTTTATTGTTGTTTCTTGTCCTTCATCAGCAAAGCTTTTCTTTATTGCTAAAGAAACAAATATTTGATTTCTAGCATATAGGCTACCATTCATTGCAAACCTATTTAAATAAGGCCTTTCGGCAATGATTCTTACGATAGCTGCATAAATTATATTCATGTAAGAAAGCTTTATACCTTCTTTAGCTTTTCTATCAATGTATTCATCTAATTCTTTTAATTTAATATCTTGCTTAAAATAAACTTGTGCATCGTTTCTTTCCAACATTACACAAGGTATAACTCTAAAAAACGGTGGAACAGTTTTTAATTTCATGCCGTCACTTCTGTGTCCAAACATTATATTTCTCCCCTTTATCTTATATATCCATTTTACGCTGAATGACGAAAAATGTCAAATAATATTGAATGAAAAAATTGACAAATGGGTAGGAATGGTTTATTGTAGTATTAGTTTGAACTTAAAATGGAGGAATATAAAGATGTTAGAGGAATTAAGACAATGTGGAGTTTGTCCTTTTAGATGTAAAGTAAATAGATTGGAAGGAAAAATAGGAAGATGTGGTTGTAATGATAAGATAAAAATTGCATTAGCATCATTACATTATTATGAAGAGCCATGCATAAGTGGAAATAATGGTTCTGGTACAGTGTTCTTTTCGAATTGTAACTTGAATTGCCTATTCTGCCAAAATTATAAAATAAGTCAAGAAGGAAAGGGAAGAGAAGTTTCTATAGAAGAATTAGCTGATATTTTTTTAGATCAGCAGAAAAATGGAGCAAATAATATTAATTTAGTAACACCAACTATGTATGCATATCAAATAATAGAAGCTTTAAAAATTGCAAAATCTAAAGGACTTATAATTCCAGTAATATATAACACAAATGGTTATGAAAATGTTGAAACAATAAAGGCTCTGAAAGGATATATAGACGTATATTTGCCAGATTTAAAATATTATTCTAATGAGATTGCTGTAAAATATTCGAAAGCACCAAACTATTTTGAAATAGCAACAAAGGCAATTTTAGAAATGATTAATCAAGTGGAAACTCCGGAGTTTAACGAAAATGGATTAATAAAAAAAGGAGTAATAATAAGACACTTGGTACTTCCAGGACACATTCAAAATTCGAAACACATATTAAAATGGTTAAAAGAAAATGTAAATTCAAGAGCATATGTGAGTGTAATGGCACAATATTTTCCAACATATAAGGCCAAAGAAGATAAGTATTTGAATAGAAAATTAACAAACAAAGAATATTCAGAAATAGAGCAATATTTATATCTGTTGGATATAGAGAATGGATATATGCAAGATTTAGGAAAACATGAAGAAGAGTATGTGCCAGATTTTTAAAATTTGATTGAAAATAATTTGTTCATAATATATAATAATGATAGATAGATTATTAGAAAGAGGCAGAAAATGGCAATATACACAAGTAAAACAAGAATAGATTTAGAAGATGTTGGTTACTCCAATAAAATAACTAATAAGGCAATATTAAAAATATTAGAAAATGCAGGGGCTAGGCAATCAGAGACCATACATTTTGGATTAAATGATATGGAAAATGTAGGATTTAGTTGGATTTTATTAGGTTGGAAGGTAAAAATTTTAAAAAGGCCTATATATAACGAAGAATTAACAATAAATACATGGGGAAGAGACTCAAATAGAATTTTTACATATAGAGACTACGAGATATACGATGAGAGCGGAGAACTATGCACAATTGCTACTAGCAAGTGGGCAATTGTAGATATAAACACTGGAAGGCTAAGAGAATTAACTCCTGAAATTATTGAAAAATATCAATGTGAGACTAAAAAAGTATTCAAAGAAGATTATACTTTGAAATTAAAAGAACCAACTACTATAATAAGAAAGCAAGAATATAAAGCACAAAGAAGAGACATAGATATTAACAAGCATATTCACAATTTATATTATTTGGACTATGCTTATGAGGTTTTACCAGAAGAAGTATATGAAGCACCAGAGTGTAATAATATAGAGATAATGTATAAAAAACAGATACGATTAAATGATGAATTTAAGTGTCTATATACAAAAGAGAAAAATCAAAATATCGTAACAATGAAGTCAGAGGACGAGAACACACTTCATGCGATTATTAAGTTATATTAAGGGATTTTAAAAGAAAGGAACCATTTTTATGGGAAACAGTGCTAAAGAAAAAAGACAGTATATAATTATAAATGTTTTATTAATACTAATTGTGTTACTTTTAGGAGTTTACATATATAAAGTTATTCAATCCAATAAACAACAAATAAAAGTAGGCTATGAACAGGGAGTAAACGTTGTACAACAGTTACAAGATGAATACATAAATGTAGAAAAAGTAGAAACAACGGAAAACCAAAATACAATGGTCGTTCCTATTGATGAGAACTATGAAAATTCTAAAGAATATGATTTTGCATATGTGAAAAATAATAAGTATTATTATAATCAATTAGATGATACCGCAAAATTAATATATGATGCAATTGAAAGTAATTTATCAAATATGATGTCTGGAAATTATGAGATAAAATTGTCGAATCAAGTAGCAAGTGTATTATATGAGAACGATGGAGAAAAACAGTTGGATACTAGTTTTCAATCAGCATGGGATGCCTTAATGTTAGACAGAGTTGATACATTTTTTATAGATGTTACAAAAATAAATTTGAAAATGAGAAAAACTACATATGGTAAAAAAGTAACGTATGCACTGTCGATTGCTCCAGCAGATTCGAATGGCTATTTGGCAAATGGCATAGAAAATAAAGAAAAAGTACATGCGATATTAAATGAAATAAAAGAAACAAGGGACAGTATAGTTAAAAGCCTAAGTGGAATAGATTATAATAAAATAATGCATGCCCACGACTGGATTATAAATAATTTAGATTACGAACAGAATATAACAAATAACAATGTGTATAATTTATATGGAGCACTAATCGAAAAATCTACAGTTTGTGAGGGGTATGCGGAAGCATTAAAATATATTTTAGATGAAGTGGATATTCCATGTGTTTTAGTAAGTGGAACTGCAACAAACTCTGAAGGAAAAACTGAAAGACATGAATGGAATTATGTACAACTATACGGAAAGTGGTATGCTATAGATTCAACTTGGGACGACCCGGTTATCAAAGGAACTGGATATGTGTCAGATTCGATAAAACATAGATATTTCCTAGTTGGAAGCAATGAAATGAATAAAAATCATTTTCCTAATGGACAAATGACAGAGAGTGGAAAAAAATTTGTATATCCAACAATAGAGACTGAAAAATATGGGAAATAATAGATATTAATATAAATAAAAAGAAAATATTCATAAACAATGTGAATATTTTCTTTTTATATTTTATGCTAATAGACTATTTTTATATATAACAAATAGTAAAAAATATAGATTTTATGTGATGGAATATTATTTTCCGACTATTTTTGGACCGATTGTTGTTACTGTTCCAGCACCAATTGTTAGTACTATATCATTTGGCATAACTCTATCTCTAATGTATTTTGCAATTTCGTTAAAATCAGACATATAAAGAGCTTTTTTTCCTACTCTATTAATATTAATTTGGTCAACCAAATTTTGAGAGGAAATACCTAAAGTATCCGATTCTCTAGCTGCATAAATGTCAGTTACTATTATATTGTCAAATCCAGAAAGAACTTGAGCAAAATCTGTAAGAAGATTTTTGGTTCTACTATATGTGTGTGGTTGGAATACAACCCAAGACCTATTAAATTTTTTCTTTTTCATTGCATCATATACAGCTTTTATTTCTGTTGGGTGATGACCATAATCATCGAAAACATTTGCTCCATTTGTACTTCCAACAAATTCGAATCTTCTGTGGGCTCCAGTATATTTTAATAAACCTTCTTTTATATCTTCTTTATCTATACCATATTCATAACATGTTGCAATACAAGCAAGAGCATCATAAACATTATGCATTCCTGGTACGGAAAGCTTGATGCTCTTATAAAAACTATTATTTCTGTATACATCAAAAAGAGGAAAACCATTGTTGTCAAAAGTGATATTTCTCGCAATAAAGTTCGATTTCTCATTTTCAATACCAAAAGTAACAATTTTTGCATTCGTATTTTTATACAAATCAACACAATTAGTGTCATCAGCATTTAATACTAGTAAACCATCTTTTGGAAGTAATTCAACAAATTTTACAAAAGCATTTTTTATATGGTCTAAGTCTTTAAAATAGTCAAGGTGGTCATTGTCTATATTCAAAATAACTTCTGTTCTTGGGTGAAATTTTAAGAAACTTTCTACATATTCACAAGACTCTAATATAAAATATTCGCTATTTCCAACTCTATAATTTCCATCAATTTGCTTTAAAATGGCACCAACTTGAACAGTAGGGTCTTTATGAGCCTCCATAAAACAAACAGAAATCATAGATGTGGTTGTGGTTTTTCCGTGCGTTCCAGAAATACTAATTGTATCTCTATAACCTTTAGTAATAATTCCCAAGAAAGTAGATCTTTCCATGGTTTCAATATTTAATCTTTTTGCTTCTTGCATTTCAATGTCATCATGAGAAATTGCGGCACTATAAATGACTAAATCAGCTTTTCTAAGGTTATCTAAATCATGACCAATCACAACAGAAATTCCGTTGTTTTTTAATTTATCAACCAATTCAGACTCATTTGCGTCTGAACCTGTAACGTAAAAGCCCCATTTCTTTAAAATAGTAGCAATCCCACTCATACTAGTTCCACCGATACCTAGCATATGTATATGTTTATATTTTTTTAATTCTTCTAAATTAATCAAATTAAGCACTCCTTTTATATGTTTTATTTTTCTAATATATTATATACTTAAAATAGGAAAAATTCAACATATTTTACGTCTTTGTTTTTGAATTGATATATT
>ERZ791852.1322-NODE-1322-length-15388-cov-3.054001_pt1 | contig 15388 bp, 16 predicted proteins | sample MGYA00510287_ERZ791852 | MGnify/ENA primary metagenome ERZ791852 (study PRJEB30046, sample SAMN00715257) | human gut metagenome | study: EMG produced TPA metagenomics assembly of the A metagenome-wide association study of gut microbiota in type 2... | reverse complement strand
CAAAGCCTCTGAAAGGAGTGGACTGCTCTTTTGTCGTCTAGCAGGAGATAGGATTTACCTTGCAGGTAAAGCTGCCCTTTATAGTCGTGGTGAAATTTATGTCATGGACTAAATTTCTGTCGATTACGAAAACGTAGAAGTATTAGTGACAGTAATGAAAACAAAATCCCAGTCGAAAGATGTCTAGCTCAGCTAGGCATTTTAAATTTCACAATATTTTTTAAAGAATTTTCAGAAAAGACTTGACAATTTTGAAAATAAGCGTATTATAAGACTATGAACTTTTAAAAATAGTAATTTTACTATATTAACTCATGTCGACTACGGATGGTATGGTAAAGTGACTATATGGTTCTAATAACTATTCTATAGAGCGTTGCGTCCGAAAGTCATTCCTGACACGGCTCTTTAAAAACAAAAGGAGAAGATTATGAAAACAGAACCGATTCATCGTACCAGTATGTGGAAATTTAAGTTAAGTGCTGCCACCATGACTTTGATTCCCGCTGCCGTGGGGATTAACTATGTTGCCAAAGCCTTGGCGGAGGGGTTAAAGTTGCCCGTTTGGCTGGGGTCTTTGGGAACCTTTCTTGCCAGCATGTTGGCTGGGCCGGTTGCCGGTGCCATCAGTGGTTTCATCAACAACGTGATCTATGGGCTGACCTTATCGCCAATTTCAACCGTGTATGCGATTACCAGCATCGGAATTGGGATTGCTGTCGGAGTTTTGCACGCCAATGGGTGGTTCTCGTCAGCGCGACGAGTATTTGTTTCTGCTATTATTATTGCCTTCGTTTCAGCTGTCATTTCAACGCCACTCAACGTCATCTTTTGGGGTGGTCAGACCGGTATCGCTTGGGGTGACTCATTGTTTGCGGTAATGGTCGCCAATCATGCACCAGTGTGGCTGGCCTCATTTACCGATGAGTTTGTCTTGGATATTTTGGATAAAGTCTGCGTGGCCTACCTGGCATTCTTCATCTATCGTCAGCTGCCGAAGCGGATGGTGCACTTCTTTAGCGGTGATAAATGATGACTGATCAAACATTGATTTCTGGAGCGCCACGGGTCAAGCTCAAGTGGTACCAGGTGATCGATCCGATTACTAAGCTCTTGTTCATCTTGGACATGACGTTGTTGAGCTTTGCCAGTATGAATTTATTGCTTCAGGCCGGATTAATTCTTGTCGCAACACTGCTATTGTTATTTTCCAAATTGAGTTCTACCATCTTTAAGGCGCTGGGATTCAGCCTGTTTCTGATTTGCACCATGCTGATCATCCAGGGGTTATTTTACAGTCGGAATCAAACTGTGCTGTTTTCTGTGCTTGGGGTGTCGTTCTACAAAGAAGGCCTGATTTACGCCACCACTCTGGGTTGTCGAGTATTGGTGATTATTTTGACCAGTGGCTTTTTTATGGTGACCACGAGTATTTCAGAAAACGCGGCCTATTTGGAACTGTCCGGATTGTCTTATAAAACCGTCTACGTTCTGATGTCGGTGTGTTATATTTTGCCGGAAATGATGCGCAATATGCGGAAAATCCAGCAGGCACAAAAAGTTCGCGGAACCAATCCGCAAAAAACGTTGATTCAGAAATTAAAGTCAGTCCTGCCGGTTCTAATTCCATTGGTGATTAAGACCTTGGATCAATCGATGGCGCGGTCGATTTCTCTCCAACTGAGAGGTTTTGATAATCTCAACCGGACTGTCAGAACCTCCCAGCGCGTGTATCGCCTGTCGCGGACGCTGCACATTGGTCTGACTGGATTGGCAATTTTATTGATTGGGTGGAAGATATGGACGAAGATAAACGGATTGTAATTGAAAATTTGACTACCCGTTATCCGGGTACTGAGCAACCACAACTGCGTCAGATTAACGCGGAGGTTCATACCGGTCAGGTGGTTGGGATTATCGGGAATAGCCACTCCGGCAAATCGACTTTGTGCCATGTGCTAGCAGGGGTCATTCCCAAAATTATGTCTGCTGAGATTGAGGGCGACTGGCACATGTTTGGCCAGCGAGTGTCCGACAATTGGCCCGTTTATAATGCCATGAATGGAGTTGTACTGCAAAATCCAGCTGGCCAACTAAGCGGGTTGGCAGACACGGTTGCCGATGAAATCGCCTTTGACTTGATTAATCAGGGAATGGCTGAAGGACTGATTCAAAAACGGGTTGAAGAAGTTGCCACGCAAATGGGGCTGATTGAACAGCTGAATTTGCGTCCCGAGAGCCTTTCCGGTGGTCAGAGCCAGCGGTTGGCAATTGCCACGGCGATTGCGGCTAACCCGGCTGTTTTGATTATGGATGATCCGACCAGTCAGATGGATCCCCTTGGCCGCCGACAATTTTTCCAATGGCTGGCCCAAGTCAAAGAGACGACTGTCTTCATTGTCACCAGTGAAATTGACGATTTGTGCGAAGTCGCCGACGTTGTGTGGGTGCTGCACGAGGGTCAAATGGTAGCCCAGGGTAGGCCGGGTGAGGTGTTTAATCATTTGTCAGATGACTGGCAGATTCCAGCCCCGACAATCCAGCAACTTGCTCAAAAAATGGATTGGCACTTGGCTGATGGCCGGTATCCGGTGAATTACGCTGATCTGAAGGAGGTTCGTTATGTCCACAATTGAACTGAACAACCTGACGTTCACTTATCCGGAACGGTCCTTTAGCTTGGATGTTGAAGACAAACACTTCGCCGATCCGATGGTGGCGATTGTCGGCCAAAATGGTGCCGGCAAATCAACGCTCTTCAAATTGTTGACGGGCTTGCTGACACCACAAACCGGTGTGATTAAAATCGATGGAGAAAATTTTAATGATCTTAAACCAGTCGAAAAGTTACTGAAGGTTGGGATTACTTTTCAGAATCCTGACGATCAGCTTTTCAACCCGACCGTTCAACGAGAGGTGGAGTGGAGTGTCGCGCAGGTCATGGATGACCACGACACGATTACGAGGCGGGCTTTAGCGGCTCTAAAAAGAGTTGGCTTGGATGATAAAATAGCTGAAAGTCCATATGACCTGTCATTGTCGGAACGCAAGTTGTTGAGCGTTGCCACAGTTTTGGCAGTGGATCCGGCGATTTATTTATTTGATGAGCCGATGATGTCGCTTGATTGGGAAAGCCGGCGCAAGTTGACCGAAATTTTCCATCAGTTGGCTGATTCGGGCCACCAAGTTGTGACCATCACCCATGACATGGATTGGGTCGCCGCCGAGTTTGAGTCGGTGTATGTTATGGAACACGGGAAGTTTGGCTTCGCCGGCAGTCCACGGGAATTGTTCAGCGATCACGAACTTGTCCAGCGAGTGGGATTACTACCACCGCGGATTATGGACATAGCGGAGTCGCTGGGTGATTCACAGACATATTTATCGGTTAATGATTATTACCAGAAAAATCGAGATGTATAGAAAAAGTCACCTCTGCGGGTTTTCCAGGTTGAAGGATTAACTTCAGCTTCTGGCAAGAACTCACATGGGTGACTTTTGTGTTTAATAGGCTCTTTGTCAACTGTAGTGGGTGACGAAAAGCTAACATCTAGAGAGGACCTGATAGGTCTTCTCTTTTTTTATGTTTAGAGTGATGAAGACACGTTTCTTAAAGTTGATGAAGTTTCTAAAACCGAAGCCCAACCGTTTGATGTCTTTAATCAACTTGTTAGTCGCTTCGAGTTTCGCGTTTGAATAGTCAGTTTCTAGCGCATTCTTGATGTATTGCTTGTGTCTAAGAAAAGTCCTAAAGACCGTTTGAAAGTAGTGATTGACCTTGCTCATGTTCTCCTCTATTAACTCAAAAAACTCATCTACCCTCTTCTCCTGAAAGTGAAAAAGCAAAAGCTGATAAAGTTTGTAGGCATTAGCGATCTCTTCTGAAAAGACCAATGTCTTCTCAATGATTTCATGTGGTACTAAAGTTTGTCGGAAGGTCTTTGAATAGAAAGAGTTGAGCGATAGCTTACGGCTGTCCTTTTGAAAGAGTCGCCAGTGATTTTTCAAGGCTCGATAGGGTAGTGACTTCTTATCAAACTGGTTCATAATCGCAATTCTTGTCTTTAAAAAGGCTCGACTAAGGTGCTGAATAATGTGGAAACGATCAAGAACGATTTTAGCGTTTGGAAAAAGCCTTTTGGCAAGTGGAATATAAGCCCCAGACATATCCATAGTGATAAACTGCACCTATTGACGAGCTTCATTTTGTCCTGCTGTCATTTCGCACAAAGGCTGTTGTACCATGAAAAGCTAGATTTGTAAAGGGATTTTACGGTTTTATTTCAAACTAAGGCTGAATGTAAACTTGCTTCCTAAGCCATACTGACTTTCTGCTGTGATTTCGCCACCAAGCTGATGGGCTAGTTCTCGTGCAATTGCAAGGCCTAAGCCATGACCACCTGTTTTCATATTGCGCGAAGTTTCGACACGATAAAGGCGTTTATAGATCTTTTCCAAATCTTCAGGAAGGATCCCCTGACCCTCGTCTTTCACACTGATTGTCAGCTCTTGTTCTGTTAATTGGGCAAGAACCTCGATTCTGGTTCCTGGTTCTGAATATTTAAAGGCATTGTTTAACAAATTGACCAGAATGCGAGAAAGTTTGTCAGAATGGCTCTTGATTTTCGCCGACTCAGGTGACACTTGAATGTAAACATCTCGCTCCTCTTGTTCAATCTGGAGTTGAAATTCACTCATTGACTCAATCAACAGCTGATCTAAAAAGATCTCTTCGACTTCTTCATCAGCAGTATCTTGAGGTTGTGTATTAAGAGTCAAAACATCCAATTCCTCCACTAGCTTGTTTAGACGCTCAGTTTGCCGACCAATCGTGGATAAGTAGTGGAGCCGCTCCTCTTCCTTAATCACTCCATCTAGAATTCCCTCCACAGTAACCTGAATGGAGGTAATGGGAGTTTTAATATCGTGAGAGAGCTGCGCAATCATCATTCTCTTTTCTGGCTCGCTCTCATCAAGTGATTGAAAGGTAGCCTGCAATTTGTGGGACATGTCATTAAAAGCCTGGTCCAGCTCTTGAAATTCTAATGGGCCTTTGGTTTCAATTTCTGTGCTGAAATCCTTGCTTGCTATATTCTGAGCTTGTTTTTTCAAATGTTTCAGAGAAGAGAAAACAGGCGACAAAAGAAAGATGCTCACTGCAGCGCCAATGAAACTAGCAATCAAGGTCATTCCAACTAGAAAGTAAACTTCACTTTTATCAATCAACATTCGTTGGACTGCCCAGAAAACGACCAAAATAGTCAGTATAGTAGACACTAGATAACCCACTAAAATATAGTTTTTTAATTTCATTTTCTACCTCTTGGTTTTTCCATCTTATAGCCCAAACCCCAGACAGTTTTGATAGCAGGAGCATTTGAATTCGTATACTTGGTCAATTTTTGCCTCAAAGCATGAATATGAACATTGAGTGTATTGGTATCATCCACATAGTCCTCTTGCCATACCTTCTCGTAAAGTTCCGTCTTTGAAAAGACTCTCTCAGGATTGCTGGCCAATACCCATAGAAGTTCAAAGGATTTTACTGTCAATTCCAAAGGTTGCTCCCCAAGGCGGACCTCATGAGTCACATGGTTGATTACCAAGTCACCAAACTCGATCTGTTCTGTCTCTCCCCCACAGCTAAGGCGACGCAAGATATTATTCACTCTTAAAACTAATTCGCGTGGGCTAAAGGGTTTGACTATAAAATCATCTGCCCCCAAACTTAATCCATAAATCTTATCCTGTTCGCTTGTCTTAGCAGTTGTGAAGAGGAAGGGTTGATTCGGGGCGATATACTGAACTTCACTGATAAAATCATAACCGTCCATATTGGGCATCATGATATCTGTGATAATAAGGTCGATAGATTTTTTTCTAAAAAGCTCTAATCCCTCTTTACCATCATGGGCGACTAAAACGTCATAACCAGCCTGTATAAGATAGCGGTTTTGAATATCTAGAATATTTATCTCATCATCAACCAGCAAAATTGTCTTTTTCATTTGACACTCCTTCGATAAAAACAGTGTTACACTTGCTTTAGTATAACACTGTTTTCTCTAATGTTTAAGTGATTTGAATCTTAATCTTCTCGTTTGGTTGTCAAACCCAAAAGTCCAACAAGCCCTGCCAAGGTTAGACCAAAGATACCAAGGCCAGCTGTAGCTGTTTTAGCTTCCCCAGTATTTGGTAGCATCGCTTTATCATCTTTTTTCATCATATTAGCCATTGGGCTAGAAGCTGGTTGATCTACTTTCATATCTGACATATAATGATTTGTACCCATCATACCCTCAGTCGTACCTGTAGAGCCTGTTTCAGAAGGCTTCGTATTCATCTGACCTTGTTGAGATGGTATTGTCGCCATTTCTTTTCCACGAAGCTGAATCGTTACTTGACGAGTAGCAATCAGATTGGTCAAATCAGGTTTGCCGTCTTTAGCGCCATAGACTTTAACAGTAGCTAGATACGTATGGGTTCCGTTAGCTCGAACTTGCTCCAGCAAGGCCTGACCATCTTTGCCAACCGTATTGCCATTCAAATCCACTTCGTAGAAATATTGGCCTTTAGCCAAGCCTTCAAGTGGCAATAGAGCAGGATTTTTAGCTGTTCCGTTGTCTGACCACGGGGCCTTGTCAGATGATTTCAAGATAAGGCGAGTCAACATCCCATCTCCACCAAAAGCTTCGTATGGTATAACTTGGTTGACTCCGGCCAAGAAAGGTCCAGGAACCTTAGCCTTATCAAGGTAGCTAGCCGGAACATCAATCATGTCTTTGACATTGTTAACAATAGACTCTTTAATCTGAGTTGGAGTGGTTGAAGCGTTCAAATTAACAGTCAAATCTTTAGTCGCTACAAGATTTGTTAAGTCAGGTTTGCCATCTTTAGCTCCGTACACTTTAATAGTAGCTTTATAACTTTGAGTACCATTTTGTTTCAAGAGGTCAAGAAGCTCTTTATCTGATTTTCCTTGGGTATCTGCCAAGTCTACTTCATAGAAGTAGAGGCCTTTGCCCAATTTTTCTACTGGTGGAAGGGCGGGATTTTTGGCTGAACCGTTGTCTGACCATGGGGCCTTATCGGATGCTTTTAAGATGAGGCGAGTCAACATGCCGTCGCCAGCGAAGAATTCGTATGGAATGACTTGGTTAACTCCGGCTGTGAATGGGCCAGGGAAATTAGCCTTGTCCAAGTAAGAAGCTGGGACGTCTACTGTATCTTTGGTATTGTCAGCCACACCTTTTTGAACTTCAGCAGGGGTGGTCAAGCCGTTCAAGTTGACATCTAAATCCTTATTCGCTACCAGATTAGTTAAGTCAGCTTTGCCATCTTTCGCACCATACACTTTGATAGTAGCTTTATAGCTTTGAGTGCCGTTTTGTTTTAAGAGGTCAAGCAACTCTTTATCTGATTTTCCTTGGGTGCCTGCTAAATCCACTTCATAGAAGTAAAGACCTTTGCCCAATTTCTCTACTGGTGGGAGAGCAGGATTTTTAGCTGAACCATTGTCTGACCATGGAGCCTTGTCTGAGGCTTTCAAAATCAAACGAGTTAACATACCGTCACCAGCGAAGAATTCATATGGAATGACTTGGTTAACACCGGCTGTGAATGGACCAGGGAAATTGGCCTTGTCCAAGTATGTAGCTGGAACATCAACCGTATCTTTAGTGTTGTCGGCTACACCTTTTTGTACTTCAGCTGGGGTGGTTGCTGGTTGAGCTTCACTTGCTTCACGGTCTTGTCCAGAGACGGCAGGCGCAGGATTTGTCGCAGGTTCAACCACATCTTCTGTTTCTTTCTTAGATTCTGATTTTGCTTGCACTTCTTCTTTTGGTTCTACTACTTGGTCTTCAGCAGTCACATCCGATTTTTCTGGAGAGCTTGTAGTATCCAAGCTTGCTTTAGGTGCTGAGTTTACCTGTTCTGAAGGAAGAGCTGTATCGACTGCTTCTTTGAGAAGTTCAGCTGGTAAGTCGCTCTTTTCACTCACCGAAGCAGCGTCTGGTACGACTTGAGCAGGGGTCGGATTGACGACATCGGCACTTGCAGAACTTGGTTGCCCAACTAGGACAAAGAAGCCACTAGCCACAACAACTGAGGCAACACCGACACTGAGACGGCGAATAGACCAACGAGTATATCTTTGATTTTGATTGAATTTCATAGGATTCTCCTTAGAGTTTTTCTTTATTTGATGGCTCTAGTATAATATCCTAAAATAAAAAAGGCTTAAGTAAAAGTTAAATTTTTCCTTAAATCCCTCTTAAAAATACTTATATTGATTCATTAATCATTGGGGAAGAAAGCAGCCCTTCCTCTCCAACTCACTCAGCTCTGTTAGAGTATCCAAATGATAGTTATTAATCACCGCCATGATATAGGTATCTGCCTGTAAGAGGTCATAGTGCTTTCTAAGTTCTTGAGAGTATGAAAGCAGCTTTTCTAAAATCTCTATATTGGTCAAGTGTGAGCGAAAAGTCGGGCGATAAAAACGTCTATCGCTGAGTTTACTACTATCCTGTTGAATGAGTTTCCAGTTACGAATGACTGTCGAAGTAGAGACAGATAGACTGTCTGCGATAGCCGTCATAGGGACTTTCTCGATTAATTTTTGAGTGATTTTCTGGTTGACGATGGTCGCGATTTGGTGATTCTTTTTGACTAAGGAAGTCTCTGAGACAGCCATTTTCCCGCAGACTTTACAACGGAAACGACGTTTTCTTAATCGAATGAGTATCTTATATCCTGCACACTCTAGATAGGGGATTTTAGATTCTTTTTGGAAGTCATATTTAGCCATTTGTCCTAAGCAGCGAGGGCACATAGGTGCAGGATAATCATCTAGCTTATCGATGACTTCTTTATGTGTTCCAGCATCAAAATAATCAAAGATCTTGATGCTCTTGTCTTTAATTACGAGTAAGTTTGTGATAAAATTTAATTGTTCCATAAGATTCTTTCTAATGATGGTTTGGTCACTTTTCATTATAGGTCTTATGGGACTTTTTTTCTACAACAAAATAGGCTCCATAATTCCTATGGTGGTTTTACCCACTACAGAAATTATAGAGCCTTTTATTGCAGTTTACAAAGACTTTTTAAGGATTTTAATTGCATTTTCTTCAGTCTTACTTGTATAATGAATAAAAAAGTAAAAATAGTATTATGAAAAAGAAATGGAAGGTAGAGGCCAATTTCTCCAGCAGTGCAACGATTTCTTATATGCATGGAAGAGAAGTTTTCTGGATTGCTAAAGACAACGCCTTGATACTTCGTCAGCTTTTGGTACAATAGTACAAATTTACAAGAGGTGATTTATGATTTAGCAACACACGATTCCCATTTTAGAGTTTGACAACAAGTCACATGGCCTGATCATTTAAAAAAAGTGAAGTAAGGAAGTCTTGCTTTACATATCCTAATGATGATTAGTAAGAGCAAGGAGTCATTGCGTTCTAAAGCACTAGCAACTAGCCTTGACACCAATGCTAGTCACATTCGAAAGATAATCGCTTTTTTGAAAAATGCAGTTTTGATTCGTTCCTAGCAAGAAAAAACAGTCCTCGCTTTTAAAAAATAGAAAATAGGGGAGTTAAAAAGGATATAAACTGTAAAAGGTATAGCATTTTGGATGATGTATAGAATAATAAAAGAGCTCAAGTTTTCATTGATAAAACTTGAGCTTTTTTTATAGTAAGGCTAACAAGATAGTAAGTACCAGTACGGTTCCAATTCGAATAAGGTGGTGGGCTGGGTGGAAGTTTTCTTTGTGTTTCCCATTCCAATAGGCCCCGTAGCAAATCAAACCACAGCCGATCAGCCAAAGGACTAGAGCGACAATCGGTAAAAAGAAGTAGAGGATGAGAGATAAGGTCGCAAGGCTACTTCCGATGAGGAGAAATGTATTTCCTAGAGTGTGATTCCCTTTTTTAACTTCAGAAAGAGAAGCCAATAAGTGAAGAAGAGCAAAAGCAAGGGCAAAGAAGGCTGTAAAAAAGCCGAGAAGAATGTGGAAGAACATAGGGTTTCCTTTCTAAGATATGATTGCCTGAGTGCTATTTTTTATGACTGATTTTATGAAGAATCATAAATAATACTACAAGATTTAAAACGATAACCAATAAAGTAAAAAGAGAGTAACCATAGAGTTGGATTGGAATTTCATTTTTAAGATTGCACAGAGTAAATAAACTCGTTAGAATTCCCGTCAACAATCCAGCCACATATTTTCTAATAACGATTGTCTGAATCAGATGTCCTAGTACATGGTAGATATAAGCGATTATGATGGTTGCGTAAATGGTATAGTTGTTAAACTGGTAACTAAGATATAGCGACGTCATAAGAATCAGAAATTGCTCCAAGACAATAAAGTTGAAAGCAAAAGGAGTGTAATAAGATAGGATTCGATTGTTTGGATACTGTATTGATATTTTTTTGACAAAGGACGGCATCCAAATGATTTCTTCCAGTTCGTGAAGCATGAATAGGGCTGGAAATAGAAAGTAAAATTGCACGCTGGTCATTGAAAATACTCCCTTCTAGTTCGACCCCACTTTTAAAATCTCCAAATAAAACTGGATAACTTCTTGTTCTGTGTAGGACTTACCATTTTTCAACCACCAGCTGAGAGTTTCAATGAAATGGCTGACGACCAAGTGTTTGAGGTAGGAGTGAGGGATGGTTGGATGGGCATGGCTTAGTTCCTCAGCTACCATTGGGTAGACGTCATGTTCCAGTTCTTTTCGCAGTTGCCGTATAAAATAATCGTTTTTAGAGAGCAAGAGACTGGTCACATGATCTTGATTTTTCTTGAAATGCTGAAAGATATGAGCCAGATAGTCTTGTGGTGAGAGGTGTTCAGCACGCTCAAAGAGATGGTGAAAGAGCTTTTGACAGAGTTCATCCAGTAGTAACTCCTTACTCTCGTAATGGCTGTAAAAGGTCGATCGCCCCACATCAGCAAGGTCTATGATTTCCTGAACCGTGATGGCCTCGTAGTCTTTTTGATTGAGTAGTTGTAAAAAAGCATTATAGATGGCTTTTCGAGTCTTAGTAATACGACGATCCTGAGCAGTCATATGGACACTTAGAACAAACTGTTCAGTAACGTACACCCTAAACGGTTTGCCCCTATCCTTTCTGTTGTGAATGTTAGATAATGATAATGAACATGATGTTCATGAATCTATTATATCAGAGGATTTAGGATTATGAAGACAAAACATGCGGTCTGGCTAGCTTTTTTCTTGAATTTAGGCTATGCTATTGTTGAATTTATTGCAGGAGGAATTTTTGGGTCCAGTGCGGTACTTGCGGATTCGGTCCATGACTTGGGGGATGCGATCGCTATTGGGATTTCAGCCTTTTTGGAGAGCATTTCCAATCGTGAAGAAGACAGCCACTATACCTTGGGCTACAAGCGCTTTAGCCTTTTAGGGGCCATGGTAACGGCTGTGATTCTCATGACAGGGTCTGTTCTTGTGATTTTGGAAAATATAACCAAGCTTTTCCATCCACAACCTGTCAACGATGAGGGCATTCTCTGGCTTGGAATCATTGCAGTCAGCATCAATGTGCTAGCGAGCCTCGTCATTCGCAAAGGGCAAACCAAGAATGAATCCATTCTTAGCCTGCATTTTCTGGAAGATACCTTGGGCTGGGTGGCTGTCATCCTAATGGCCATTGTTCTTCGATTTACCGACTTGTATATTCTGGATCCGCTCTTATCTCTTGCTATTTCCTTCTTTATTCTGTCAAAAGCCATTCCACGTTTTTGGAGCACGCTCAGGATTTTCCTAGACGCTGTGCCAGAAGGAGTGGATATCCAGCAGGTTAAGAGTGATTTGGAGCAGTTGGACTATGTGGCTAGTATCAATCAGCTTAATCTTTGGACCATGGATGGTCTGGAAAAAAACGCCATTGTCCATGTTTGTCTAGAGCATGTCAACCACATGGAGAATTGTAAAGAAGCGATTCGTACCTTGCTCAAAGATTGTGGTTTTCAAAACGTTACCATTGAGGTTGATGAAGACCTAGCCACCCACCGAGCCCATAAACGTAATATTGAGGAGTTGGAAGTGGGTCAAAATCAAGGAAATGGTCATCATCATTAAGAAACGTTATTTAAACTCTTAGAGTTTGTCTCTAGGAGTTTTTTTGATACTAAGTTAACTAAAGTAAGCCTTTTCATGATAAAATAGAACAAACGTGGAACAAGGAGTAATTATGAGTAAAAGAGCTGTATTGATGATGACTTTTGGGTCCCCAGAAGAGATTACCTATGAAGGAGTAGCAGAATTTTTCACAAATATACGACGTGGAGTTCGTCCCGAACCACATGAAATTCAGACCTTATATGACCATTACCTACGAATCGGTGGAACGCCGCTCCAAAGGATAACAAAGAAAGAAGTTGACTTGGTAGCTTCCGCTCTTGGAGAACAAGTGTCGGTTTACTTTGCCAATAAATTTTCCCGACCTTTCATCATAGATGCGATTAAAGAGATGGAGAATGACGGAATTGAAGAGTGTTTGTGTTTGATTCTAGAGCCCCATTATTCATACTATTCAGTCATGGGCTATGAAAAATTTTTAGAAAGTGATCAAATTAAGTTCCAAATTATCAAGGACTGGTACCGCGAACCTTCTCTACTTCACTATTGGGCTGATGAAATCCGAAAGATTTTAGATCAGATTGGAGACGATAGCTATAAGGTGATTTTTTCAGCTCACAGTGTCCCAGTTTTGGCACTAGATTTTGGTGACCCCTATATCGACCAGATTTATGACAATAGCCGATTGATTGCGGAGAATTTAGGACTTAGGGAAGAGCAGTACACCAATACTTGGCAGAGTGAGAGTGATATAGGTATTCCTTGGATTAAGCCTGATGTTTTAGAATATCTGCGAGATGAGAGTGACCCCCCTGACCACTATATTTTTGTTCCTATTGCTTTTATTAGTGAGCATATTGAGGTTCTTTTTGACAATGATGTGGAATGTAAGGAGCTTTGCCAAGAGCTAGGTGTAGCCTATCACAGACCTCCTATGCCAAATAGCGATCCTCGTTTAATCAAGGCACTTCTTTCGACAATTCAGTCTCATATAGACGGTGACTATAGTGACTATCAACCTCAGCTGGAGACCTTTGATGAGTTGGAAGCTCCATCAAGTATAAGTCAGATTTTGGAAGAAGAGAATGATATCCAAATGCCAGATTTTGTGAAGAAGTTAATTGCCAAGAAAGGCCGAGAAAATGTCAAAATGCCTTATCTTGTCAAGAAAATGCTAGAAAAGAAGTATGGGAAAAAATATGATTAATTGCTCTTGTTTGAAAATAATTTGGAATGCTTGATTTGAGCCAGAGCTTAATTAAAAGTGTATACTAACAGTAACTAAAGAAAAAGAGGTAAACATATGAAATCTGCAGTTTACACTAAAGCTGGTCAGGTTGGTCTGGCAGAAATTGACCGCCCACAAATTGAGGCTCAGGATGATGCCATTATTCGCATTGTCCGTACCTGCGTTTGTGGTTCCGACCTTTGGAGTTACCGTAATCCAGAAATCGAAGAAGGGCATAGTAATAGTGGTCATGAGGCTATCGGAATCGTCGAAGAAGTTGGTGAGGCTGTCACTACTGTAAAACCAGGTGACTTTGTCATCGCGCCTTTCACACACGGTTGTGGAGAGTGTGATGCTTGTCGAGCTGGTTTTGATGGTTCTTGTGACAATCACCCAGGTAACAACTGGTCTGGTGGCGTACAGGCTGAGTATATCCGTTTCCATTTTGCTAATTGGGCACTTGTGAAAATTCCAGGTCAACCTTCAGATTACAGCGAAGGCATGCTTAAGTCACTTTTGACTCTTGCTGATGTCATGCCGACTGGTTACCATGCAGCGCGTGTGGCTAATGTGCAAAAGGGTGACAAGGTAGTCGTTATCGGGGACGGTGCCGTGGGTCAATGTGCTGTCATTGCAGCTAAGATGCGTGGTGCATCGCAAATCGTCCTCATGAGTCGCCACGAAGACCGTCAACAGATGGCCTTGGAGTCAGGTGCGACAGCGGTTGTGGCTGAACGTGGTGAAGAAGGCATTGCCAAGGTCCGTGAAATCCTTGGAGGAGGAGCGGATGCTGCTCTTGAATGTGTGGGTACTGAAGCAGCAGTTGATCAAGCTCTTGGTGTTCTTCACAATGGAGGCCGCATGGGATTTGTCGGTGTTCCTCATTACAATAACCGTGCTTTAGGTTCGACCTTTGCCCAAAATATTTCTGTGGCAGGTGGAGCGGCCTCAGTTACTACTTATGACAAACAAGTTTTGTTAAAAGCAGTTCTTGATGGCGATATCAATCCAGGTCGCGTCTTTACTAATAGCTACAGCTTGGATGAGATTAATCAGGCTTATAAAGACATGGATGAACGCAAGTCTATTAAGTCTATGATTATCATTGACTAAGAAAAAATTCTAGTAGAGGATGTCTACTAGAAATTTTTTTTAATACAAATCCCAATTCGGAGTTGAGAATTTCTTAGTTCGAGTCATATAAAAATGCGTAAAATGAACTTCCATTGCTAAGGTCATTACAGTTGCGATGGAGATGACAATGGTCGGATAGGCAGAAAAAAGAAGGGAAAGAACCGGTCCAATAAGGAAGATTCCTGCTTGGAGTCCGTAAAAAGTCTTGTTATAACGAAGGTAGCTCTTGTTTTTCTGAAAAAAATTTAATTTTCCACTTGACAAGTGAGTGAACACTCACTACAATATCACTTGTAATCGAAAGTGAGTAAATACTCACTAAGGAGGATGCATATGAAAACATTGCTACATTTACAAGATTTACAAAAATCTTTTGGTCAACAACTTGTGTTAAACCACGTAGGTTTTGAATTACAGTCTGGGGAAATCATTGGTCTAATCGGTCCTTCTGGTGCTGGTAAATCAACCATGATTAAAACCATGTTAGGGATGGAAAAGGCAGATAGCGGTAACGCTTTAGTCTTAGACCAGACCATGCCCAATCGTCATATTCTGGGAGATATAGGCTATATGGCCCAGTCAGATGCTTTATATGAAGCTTTGTCAGGACAAGAAAATTTGGAATTTTTCGGTCAGTTAAAAGGTCTTTCAAAAAAAGCTTTAAAGGATGAAATAGCTCATGTGGCTCAAGTAGTAGATCTGACTGCCCACTTAAACAAGTCGGTATCTGGTTATTCAGGAGGGATGAAACGACGCTTGTCTCTGGCGATTGCACTTTTAGGAAATCCGCAACTTTTGATTTTGGACGAACCGACAGTTGGAATCGACCCCTCTCTTAGGAAGAAAATCTGGAAGGAATTAATCACGCTTAGAGACAATGGTGTAGGAATTCTGGTAA
>ERZ791852.1316-NODE-1316-length-15459-cov-2.274150_pt1 | contig 15459 bp, 10 predicted proteins | sample MGYA00510287_ERZ791852 | MGnify/ENA primary metagenome ERZ791852 (study PRJEB30046, sample SAMN00715257) | human gut metagenome | study: EMG produced TPA metagenomics assembly of the A metagenome-wide association study of gut microbiota in type 2... | reverse complement strand
TGATTCGTCCAGTTCCTCCATCAGCCACTCATAAAACGTCGATTCAATGCTGACCTTGGAGTTTTTCAGCCCTTCCGCCTTTTTTGTCGCATACAAAAGCTGACTTCTTTTGTCCTCCGGATTGTCCCGGCGAATCAGGTAGCCCTTCGCTTCCAGGCTTGCCGCCCGGCGCGCCGCAGCTCCCTTGTCGATCTTTAATTCTTCCCGCAGCTGCGCCTGTGTGATGCCGGGATGGTGCCGCACCAGATGGATAAAATCGAACTCCGCCGTCCCGATTCCTTCCTCCTTCATCGTCTGTACCGTCAGCTTATTTAACTCCCGCGCAATTTTCGTCATTTTCCGTTCGGTTTTATCCATCGCAAGCGTCCTCCTGAATTTAAGTTGCAGGGACTTTCCTGCACGATAGTTTTTCAAAATGGATGTACCTACATCTTTCTTTCATCCTAGTTTATCTGCAGAGAACTGTCAACCGTTTTCCTGCGCTTGAAATATCCGGAAAACCGCGCTATGATGTTCTTAACTGACTTATGTATCACACAAAGAAGGGAGCTTCATATGACTTTAGAACCGCTTATTTTAAAAATGATTTCCTACGATCACGGCAGCCCGGAGCGCATTCAGCATTTTCTGAAGGTGCACAGCTTTGCAAAGACGATCGCTGTTTTTGAGCATCTCGATGAAAAAACGCTGTTCATTACGGAAGCTGCCGCCATCGTGCACGATATCGGCATCCGGCTGTGTCTGGAAAAATACGGAGACGGAAACGGAAAATTGCAGGAAAAAGAAGGTCCTGCCTTGGCAGAGCAGATGCTCTCCGAGCTGGGATTTGAAAAAGATGTGATAGAGCGCGTCAGCTTTTTAGTCGGTCATCATCATACTTATACCGGCATCGACGGTCGCGATTATCAGATTCTGGTGGAGGCGGATTTTCTGGTCAACCTCTTTGAAGGAAACACGGACACAGCCCATATCCGGGCGACCTATGACAACATTTTCCGCACAGAGACCGGGAAAAAAATCTGCCGCGAAATGTTTGGCTTATAATGCGGAGACATCATCAGCTTTTCTTTCCATTTCGCGGCATTTTGTTAAAAGGATGGGCCTCCCACAAAAACGGCGACGCTGCGCGGTTTCAGGATAAATTCACTGTCAATGACAGTCATCTGTGACTCCTTTTCGGGCATTTCCGGCTGGTCCGTATTGACCGCAAGCCTCCATACAAAGCCGTTTGGAAGCTTCGGCAGAAAAAACTGCTGATCCTCCCAGAAAACATTGACCGCCAGGTACACGAGATCTTCCGTTTCCAATTCCCGGGTTCGCTCCGTTTCCTGATTGCTTCCGGCGGTCAGCGCCCCCGCAAACATCACGCCCAGGAATTTACTTTCCTGGGTCACATTATTGTCCCAGGGCTGATTCGTATGGACGCTGACCGTCGGGAACCCAAGCCCGGACGGACTGCATTCTCCGCGGATTGCAGAGTGTTTTTTGCGGAATGCAATCATATACCGGAAAAATTCGTAAATTTCTCTATTTTTTTCCAACAGCGACCAGTCCAGCCAGGAAATTTCGTTGTCCTGGCAGTAGGCGTTGTTGTTGCCAAACTGCGTATTGCAAAATTCGTCCCCCGCCAGAAACATCGGCGTTCCGCGGCTGCACAGTAACACCGCACAGGCATTTTTGATCATTCTTTTCCGAAGTGCTTCTATTCCGGGGTTGTCGGATTTTCCCTCGTACCCACAGTTCCAGCTTCGGTTATCATCTGCACCATCAGTATTATTCCAGCCGTTTTCCTCGTTATGTTTTTCATTATAAGAATACAGGTCGTACAGCGTAAAGCCGTCGTGACAGGTCAGAAAATTGATTGACGAATTGTAGCCCCGATACTGTCCGCCGTACAGATCCGGAGAGCCGGTAATCCGCTTTGCTGCCTGTGCAGCGAACCAGTACTCTCCTTTTAAAAAGCTGCGCAGCTCGTCCCGGTATTTGCCGTTCCACTCCGCCCACCGGTTCCACGCCGGGAAATTTCCGACCTGATACAAACCGCCCGCATCCCATGCCTCCGCAATCAGGTTGACGTCCTTCAGCACCGGATCTTCCGCCAGATTCCGAAGCAGAGGCGGCTGTAACAGCGGCGTCCCGTCCTCGTTTCGTCCCAAAATGCTCGCAAGGTCAAAGCGAAAACCGTCCACCCGATAATGAATTACCCAATGCCGCAGGCATTCCAGAATCATCTGCTGTACGACTGGATGATTGCAATTTAACGTATTTCCGCATCCGCTGAAATTATAATAGTTTCCCTCCGGCGTCAGCATATAATAAATCCGGTTGTCGATTCCCTTAAATTCAAAAAACGGTCCCTGCTCGTTTCCCTCCGCGGTATGATTGAACACCACGTCTAAAATGACTTCGATTCCGTTCTGGTGAAGCTCCCGGATGAGATTTTTAAACTCCGTCCCTTCCCGGTTATACTCCTGACGCGCCGTGTATCCTGTGTTCGGTGCAAAAAATCCAACCGTGTTGTAGCCCCAGTAATCCAGAAGCGTTCTGCCGCCGATTTCACGTTTTCCCATCGTCTCGTCGAATTCAAACACCGGCATCAGCTCAACCGCAGTGATGCCAAGCGCCTTCAGGTAGGGGATTTTTTCCCGGATACCCTCAAACGTTCCCGGAAACTGCACGCCCGAGGAGGCATGCTTTGTAAAACCGCGCACATGCATCTCATAAATAATCAGCTCCTGCATCGGCTTTTTCGGCTCTCTGGCGTCACCCCAGTCGAAATCGTTGAACACCACCCGCCCATGATAACCCTTCTCCCGGTCGGGCTCTTTTCCCCAGATGCTCTGCTGCGTCACCGCCCGCGCATACGGATCCAAAAGCACTTTTGTTTTATCATAAATCAGCCCTTTTTCCGGGACATTCGGCCCGTCCATCCGATAGGCGTACTCAAAATCGTAAATATCCAGACCGAACACGATCATCGAATATACCCGCCCGATCCTGTAATTTTCCGGAAAAGGAATCGTCCCGTAAGGCTCTTTTTCCCCTCTGTGAAACAGCAGCAGCTCACAGGAAACCGCATTCTGAGAATGAATTGTAAAGTTGACGCAGCTTCCGAAGGAAGTCGCTCCGTTGATTTCATATAGCCCCGGACGGATATCGAATCCGTTGACGCGATCCAATGGGTTTAAAAACTGTTCCTCTGCCACAAGCGGATTTAGGTTCATGCTATGTGCCTCCTGTCCCTTTCGATTCTTACTCCCAGTTTATCATCTGTAGGACAGGATGCAAGCAGGAAAGTCTGGTCATCGCTGTTTTTATCCGGAAAGAAGAGGTATCCACCGCAGCGGTTTGCGCACCCCGGCGGCACGCGCGCCATACTATATAGAAACGGAGCGTTTCAGGTGATCTGCATGGCAGTCTCTTCTCTGGATATTCTGAATCTGTCCCACTCTTTCAAGGACGTGTGCGAAGCACACGCCAAATCTCCCGAATGTCTCTCCTGCACGCTCCGTCTTTTACTGGAATACAACCTGATTCAGGCAAACCTGGAATATTCCAGACGCTTTTGCTGCGCCCCCCAAGCGCCGGACGACGCAGCTTCTAAAAACTGCAAAAAGGAATTTCCATCTACAGAATCGTAGATTGTCAACAAAACTAAAAAACTTTTGAAAAGAAAGCAGATTCTGGTAAATTTCAATAACGTTTCTTCCTTTTTCCATTAGGATAATGTCGATTTTATAAAAATTTCCTTTTTTTCTTTCCTTTTTTGTATTACAATGAAATTATCAAAAATCGATCGAAAGAAAGGGGTTTTTCCAATGGCAAACAGAATTATGCTCAACCAGACCTCCTATCACGGAGCTGGCGCAATCGAAGAAATCGCAAACGAAGCAAAGGCTCATGCTTTCCGGAAAGCATTTGTATGTTCTGATCCGGATCTGATCAAGTTCGGCGTAACCGCAAAGGTAACGGATATTTTAGACCGCGAAGGTCTTGCTTATGAAATCTACTCCGATATCAAAGCAAACCCGACCATCGAAAACGTAAAGAACGGCGTTGCAGCGTTCAAGGCTTCCGGCGCTGACTACATCATCGCAATCGGCGGCGGTTCCTCTATGGATACCTCCAAGGCCATCGGCATCATCATCGCCAACCAGGAATTTGAAGACGTCCGCAGCCTCGAAGGCGTTGCTCCCACCAAAAAGCCCTGCGTTCCGATTATCGCCGTTCCTACCACTGCCGGCACCGCTGCAGAGGTTACCATCAACTACGTTATCACCGACGTAGAGCGCAAGCGCAAATTCGTATGCGTTGACCCCCACGACATGCCGATCATCGCAGTCGTTGATCCCGATATGATGTCCTCCATGCCAAAGGGCCTGACCGCTTCTACCGGTATGGATGCTCTGACCCACGCAATCGAAGGCTACACCACCAAGGCTGCATGGGAAATGACCGATATGTTCCACTTAAAGGCAATCGAAATCATTTCCAAATCCCTGCGTAACGCCGTCGCTAACACCAAAGAAGGCCGTGAAGGCATGGCTCTTGGTCAGTATATCGCAGGCATGGGCTTCTCCAATGTCGGTCTCGGCATCGCTCATTCCATGGCACACACCCTGGGCGCTGTTTATGACACCCCTCACGGCGTTGCATGCGCAATGATGCTTCCGATCGTTATGGAATACAACGCAGACTGCACCGGTGAAAAATACCGTGAAATTGCACGCGCAATGGGCGTAGAAGGCGTTGATCAGATGGATCAGGCTGCTTACCGTAAAGCTGCGGTCGATGCTGTCCGCAAGCTTTCCGAGGATGTCGGCATTCCGTCCAAGCTCGAAGCCATCAGGATGATCTTCCGTTCCTGGCAGAATCCGCTCATGCAGATGCATGCGCACCCGGCAACCCGAAGGATGCAAGCATCGAAGATCTGACCGCATTATTCCGTAAGCTGATGTAAAAAGAATGTGCCTTGGCACATTCTCGCGGAGCGTTTTTATTTCATAGGACGCATTTTCCTATGAAACAAAAAACAGCCCCGACAGTTTTTATTCATGACAATAGAATGCTCGCAGAGCGTGCATTCTATTGTTTGAAAACTGCCGGGGCTGTTCCTTTGCACCTCTTATAACGGGAGGGCGCCTTCGATTTTTACTTAATTTCTTCCGGGTTGGGTTTCAGGGTAACACCTCTGTTGACATCGCCCTTTAAGTCCTTGCCGAACTCGTAGTCGTTGCCAGGCAGAATTGCATTCAGGATGATACCTGCCAGAGCTGCGATTGCAAGACCGGTCAGCGTGATGGATGTGCCGAATACCGTAAAGGTCAGACCACTGGAGAAGCCCAGGCCGCAGACCAGGATCACTGCTGCGATAACCAGGTTACGGGACTTTGTCAGGTCTACATGGTTCTCTACTACGTTACGGACGCCGATTGCGGAAATCATACCATACAGCATGAAGCTTACGCCGCCGATGATTGCGGACGGCATGGAGCCGATTACATCAGCCATCTTCGGAATAAAGCTTAAGATTACTGCGAATACAGCTGCAATACGGATCACTCGGGGATCATGTACATGGCTTAATTCCAGAACGCCGGTGTTCTCACCGTAGGTGGTGTTTGCAGGACCGCCAACCAGAGCGGACAGAGCGGTTGCAAGACCGTCGCCTACCAGAGTGCGGTGCAGACCGGGATCAGCGATGAAGTTTTCGCCGACTGTTGCGGAAATCGCGGACATATCGCCGATGTGCTCCATCATGGTAGCAAGCGCGATCGGAGCCATAACTAAAATTGCAGTCAGGTTAAATTTGCACAGCTGGAAAGGCGGCAGGCCAACCCAGGATGCAGATGCAATGTTGGAGAAATCCAGGATAGCGCTTCCGTCCGGATTTGTCAGGCCAATTGCATTTAAAACAGCTGCAACAACATAGGAAACCACAACGCCCATCAGAATCGGGATAATCTTGAACATTCCTTTTCCCCAGATGTTAAATACGATAATGGTTCCAAGTGCAATCAGGGCAATCAGCCAGTTGGTCGATGCGTTGGAGATTGCAGACGGTGCAAGGGACAGACCGATACAGATGATGATCGGACCGGTTACAACAGGCGGCAGATAATGCATAACGCGATGTACACCTGCAATCTTGATGACCAGGGCAAGCACCAGATACAATAAACCAGCTACAACAATACCGCCGCAGGCATAAGGCAGCTTTTCCCCCATAGTCATGTCCGCGAAAATTCCGGTGTCCAGATTTGCTACCGTAGCAAAACCGCCCAGGAATGCGAAGGACGAACCAAGGAAAGCCGGTACCTTCATCTTGGAACACAGGTGGAAAAACAGAGTTCCCAGACCCGCGCAGATCAGGGTTACCTGAATGGAAAGCCCTTCTCCTTCAAAATAGTTGTTGACCAGAATCGGTACCAAAATCGTCGCACCAAACATTGCGAACATATGCTGCAGACCTAACAGCAACATCTTCGGTACACCAAGTGTTCTGGCGTCTTTAATTGCCACACTTTTCTCCTCCATTATAAACCTCCTATAAATTTTTTTCTGTTCTATAGTAGTCTCTTTCTTCCTTTCCGTCAATCATTTCCTGTAGAAAAAAACCTTCTATTTTCAATGTGAATTCAGTTTTTTCCTCTTTTTTTCAAAGATAGGGTGCGCTATAATAAATTCTGCACGCCATTGGTGTGCAGTTCACACGCACCAAAGAAAGGACTTCTATTATCATGACTTCCAGTTCCGAAACCTCCCGGCTGTCCGGCCGCCCCGCCTGGGCGTTCGACCGCAGGATTTTCTTAAACGGCATGCGCGACGGCGTTCCCATCGCACTAGGTTATTTTGCCGTTTCCTTTTCCCTCGGCATCGCCGCAAGAAACGCCGGTCTGACGCCGCTGCAGGGCTTTTTTGCCAGTCTGTTAAACAATGCTTCCGCCGGCGAATATGCTGCGTTCACCTTAATCGCCGCCAATGCGACGCTTTTCCAGGTAGCGCTTATTACTTTGATCGCAAATGCGCGGTATCTGCTGATGAGCTGTGCGCTCGCGCAGCGCTTTGCACCCGGCACACCGTTTTTCCACAGACTGATTATCGCTTATGATGTAACGGACGAGCTGTTCGGCATCACGATTTCCCGCCCCGGCTGCCTGAATCCATTCTATACCTATGGTGCGATTTTGCTTGCCGCTCCTGCATGGGCGTTCGGCACAGCCTTCGGCATCATGGCAGGAAATGCGCTTCCGCTGCGCGCTGTCAGTGCGCTCAGCGTCGCCCTTTACGGCATGTTCCTCGCAATCATCATCCCCCCCGCCCGGAAAAATAAAGTTGTTGCTGTCCTGATCGTCATCAGCTTTGCGTTGAGCTTTTTCGGCAGTTATGTGCCCGGAATCTCTGCATTGTCCGACGGAACCCGCACGATTTTGCTTACCGTGCTGATTTCCGCTGCCGCAGCAATTTTTTTCCCGCTCAAAAATACACAGGAGGAATCCGAACATGTGTCGTAATGTGCTTTATATCGCCGTCATGGCGCTGGTTTCCTATACGATCCGCGTCCTTCCGCTGACGCTGATCCGCAAACCGATCCGCAACACATTTATCCAGTCGTTTCTTTATTATGTGCCTTATGTTACGCTCGCTGTGATGACCTTTCCAGCCATCCTGCACGCAACGCAGTCGCCGATTTCCGGCGCAGTTGCCCTGATCGCCGGAATCATCGCCGCATGGCTCGGCGCCGGATTATTTCCGGTATCCGTGATCTGCTGCGCACTGGTTTTCCTGATCGAGCTGTTTATCTAAAAAAACTGATATCACAGCTTAAATTTCTTGCTTTATCTTCCGTTACGAACTTGTTATGCTGTTCTTATGACACAGATCAATCTGAAATTCCACACAATTTCAGCTCTGGGAGGAGAGTTATCGTTAATGGAAGATTTTAAAAAGAACTTGCTTAAAATGGGAAAAACAAACCGGACTGTCCCGGCGGTTTTACTGATTGCTGCTGCCTTCTTTCTGCTGTTCGGCATTTTTATGATCCCCCACAAAGTTCAGCCCTTTGACCCGACCTCCGGCGGCTATGCTTCCCTCAATATCGTCTATGTTATGGGCCCCTTCGCAGAACAGACCTCTGACGGAAGGACTGTAAAGGAATATTATGTTGCTGAAAACGACAAAGGTTACTGGTCTATCATCAGCACCGAAAACTCCTGTCCCTTTCCGGTTTACAATGAAACCATTTCCGATGCCGATCTGAAAACACTGGTTCCTCAGACTGCTGTCGGTCAAAGCAAGAAGATACCCAAAAAGCTTGCCGGATACCTTGTAGACTACTTTAATAACAACGGCTTTGAGCTCTCCCTTTCCGACTATGAGCAAACCTTGGGTGATCATTATCTCGATACCACCGCACCTTTGATGGGCAGCAGCCTTGTGCTCTTTATATTTTCTGCAGTCTTTTTCATCCTCAGTGTGATCGTCCTGATCTCCTTCAGGAAAAACAGCAATCACATTCAGACCCGTATTCAGGAGCTTATGCAAGACGGTGAGTTCGAACCACTCTGTCAGGATTTCCAGTCAACTGACGCTGCTTTTTATGACGGATTAGGTCTCGCTGTCTCTCCCCATTATCTCCTTGACTTTTCCAATTTGCAGTATGGTTTTTCTGTATACCCCCTCGATCAGTTTTATAATGTTTTTAAATGCAACATGGTGAACGGCAAGCCTACAACATCCAATTACATTGCTCTGGAGCTCAAGAATGGACAGCGGATCCTTGTTGCAGCCTGCCCGAATACATCTAAAAGCTTTAACACTGCACTGGATATGCTGAAACAGTCTGTAAACGGAGGTATGCAATGGTGATCACTTACGGAACCCGAACCTTATTCAAGCGGGAAGGCGCATGGGGACATGCGATCTGTAAAAACTGCGGACATGATGCTCCCCAAACCCTTTGCCGCCAGCTCGATCAGGTAACACTTTTCTTTATCCCCATCGTCAGTCTTGAAAAACAACGCGGCATTCTGTGCGAAAGCTGCGGCATGATTGTACCCCTCGACAAGGCAGAATACAAACGCCGCAGTGAGGCGAGACAAAAAGCTGCCCTTTTCTGAACTCTATACGATAAAAAAACCAGTCATAAAAGACCGGTTCTTTTTATCGTCTATTCTTTTTTCATAATCCATACTTCGCTGACTGCCAGCGCCTTTAAGGTATCGTAAACCTCCCAACGGACTTTCAGCGTGCCATCCTGATAGGATTCCTTCGGCAGGTCGTATTCCCAGAACGGCTCTCTTCCAGCCTCGATCTCCCGGCGGACAGATTTTCCGTTCGGATTCTGCGCAATCCGGTCTGCCAGCAGGACTTTTCCGGCACGGATATTGACCAGTGTTTCATCCTTCAGCGCGGTCTGTCCCACAAATGCCCGGAAAAACGAATTCGGATAAAATACCTTCATCCCATAAGAAGCTTCCGGATCAAGTCCGGTAAATGTCATTTCCAGCGGCGTTCCATACAGCACCGTCACATTCAGCGCCCAGGTCAGCGGCATCGGGAACTCATGGTACCAGCCGTCGATCTCATGCAGCAGGCCGACCATTGTATACACGCTGTGATCGATGAATGGAGTTTTTAAATATCCGGGATCTTCCTCCCAGCTGTGCCATACGGAAACATGTGAAAAGCCTTCGTAAGTGCCGGGCGCGCAAAACTGGTTTCCGTCGCCGGGATCCTGACGCAGGTTCAGCTGATGCAGCGCTGCGCATCTGTTCTTTTCGTTCTGCATCTTTTCAATCCGCTTAAAGCTCTGCATCAAATACTGATAATCGTTTAACGGCATGCTTCTCGTCTGCAGGTACGCGCCGCGAATCCAGCACTGCCCGCCGTGATGATTTTCGGTCAGCTGAATCCCGCACAAATTCCGCAGGCTGTCTGCCAGCTTCAGCATTTCAAACAGCACATCCTCCGCTGCCGGAACGTCCCTGGAAAGATTCAGGATCGTCCGCGCCTCCCGGATAACTGCTTCGCTTCCGGTAATATCCGCCAGGTCGAGCACCGCACGCGCCTGCTGCTCCAGCTCCTGATCCTTTGCATATTTCTGTTTCGTCCAGTAATCCGTCAGAATCCGCAGCTTTAACATCTGATAGCGGTAATTGTTTTTCACCTGTTTCGATACGGTTTTATCGAATGCTGTAAAGGATTCATACAGTGCATCGATTCCGTCGTTTTCCAGAACCGGGCCATCCCAGTTATGCTCCACGTCCATCAAAAATTCCGCAACCTGCTCAGAGGTTTCCGAATCGATAAACAGGTTTGCATAATCCGCCATCGTTTCCTCTGCCGCCACCGAGCTGTCAAAATCCTGATCCGCCCAGAGGATCTTGTTGACGTCGTCATGGATACCCTCGGAATAGGTGATCGAACCGATGGTATACGGCTCTAACATATTGTGAATCGCTTTCATTTTTTCCGGACGCGCATTGTAGCCCTCCCGTCCGCTCGTCAGTGCAAACGCCATATCCCAGTTTTCCACCGGGAACTGACAGTTCGAATTGTGGGAAATATCCGGATAGTTCCGAATGTTTTCACGATATTTTTCGGGAAGCTTCTCATACAGCTCTTCGATGCTGTCCTGCTCCCAGGGCGCAAAGCACACGCCGGTAATCCAGTCCGGCTCCTTTGCGATTTCTTCATAAAAAGTATCGTACCAGCCAGGCTCCGGCTGAAAATGCTGCGGTGCAACCCATACGCCCGCTTCCGGATGATATTCGTGCAGAATTTCCACAAAATGCTCTGTCAGACGCATCGCATCCGTCGGCCAGAGGGAACCGGGATCCCCCAGCGGAACCAGCATTGCATCCAGATAAGGAATTGCAGAAAAGACCCTCCGGCGTTCTTCCATCTCCCGGTCGATGCACCCAAAATCATGATAATCGCGTCCGACATTCGGATACCACAACCAGACGTCCATGCCATAGGAATGAATGATTTTGGAAACCTCGCACATCAGCTCCATCGGATCTTCCGGGAAAAGTGCGGAATACAAACGGTCATCCGTCTTCGGCGGAAGCAGCTCGATGGCGGTTGCTCCGAACAGCGCCAGATCCTCGATATACGCCTCGAATTCCTTTTTTGACCATGCACCGTAGGTATTGTTTTTGTCCCGGTAGCCCAGCTGATGTCCCCGCAGCGGATACTGCGGCGTCATGCTCAGGCTGTCCAGCTCGTCCGGAATTTCAATGCTGCCTTTTTTTACAATTGCTTTTCTCAAAAGCCGCGCCATCCCGTAAAACTCACCGCGCTCGTCTTTTCCGAGCACAACGATGCGCCCGCTGCCGTCCGGGTTGTCGATGACCCGGATCCGGAAGCCCTCTTTGCCCGGCACAGTGATGCCGTCAAACAGCGCTTTGATCTCCTCGCTGCAGCTGTCCTCTTTATAAAACTCTATGCCGATTTTTCCAGACGTTTTAGACTGCAGTAAAGAAACACCGCTTCGTTTTTTTAAATTTTTGCAAAATACGTCCGCAGTCTTTTTTTCCAGAGCAGTCTGAAGCTGCGGTTTGTATACAACAGCTGATGTGATTTCCATTTTCTTTCTCTCCTTTTCTTTATTTCCACAACTTCCGTGCCAGGATGTCCAGCGGCTCTGCGAACCGCTCAAACAGCCCGTCCTCCGTAATTTCATTTCCATCCTGCGATGCATAATCGTTCCACAGCATGTAGCAGGCTCCCAGCGTCTGGCTCGACCACCGCGGAAGCTCCCAGGTTCGCTCCTGCGTTTCGAAAACGTTCGGCTGCCACTTTTTTTCCAGAAAATCCAGATCCAGACGGTCATAGCCGCCGCCCGGAATCAGGTACAGACTGCTGCTCAGCGAATTGATGACGGAAAATCCGGCATCATACATTTCCTGCGGATCTGTCCAGTCCGTATCCCATACCTGCAGCTGAATTTTTCTGGAAAGCCCCGAATAATCCTGTCCGGTCTTCGACAGGCTGCCCCACATGCGGATCGTCTTTTCCGGCGCTGCCTCCGCCACATAGTCCGAAAGCGCTTTCATATAATCCACAAAGGCTTTCTGATTCCCAAAATACTCGTCCATGCCGATATGCACCGTCCCCGTTCCGGAAAAAACATCCGACTCCGTCAGATATTCCGACCAGATCATCTCTGCCAGCTTCTGCGCTGCCGGGTTGGACAAATCCAGCTGATCGACACTCTCCGGGTCACCGGAAAGCCCAAGCTTCGGAAATACTTTTGTAAGTGCCAGACTGTGGGCGGGCGTGTCGATTTCCGGCACGACCTCAACGCCCATCACCGCAGCGTCCTCGATAAACTGTGCAAATTCTTCTTTGGAATAATACAGATCCTGCGACGTAATCGACTGTCCCGCTTTATTTCTCACATCCGATTCCAGCCGAAACCCCGCATACAACTGTCGCGCGCCCTCTTTTGTCCCATCGTAATCGCTCTGAGAAATGATCTGATTGTCGTTCAAATGAATCTGCAGCGTGTTCATCTGATGCTTTGAAAGCTCTTCTGCAATGCGGTACAGAAGTTCGAGGGAAACCGGTCTGCGCCCTACGTCGATTCCAAAGCCCCGGACCGACCACGCCGGATAGTCCCGCAACACGCCGGCCGGAAGCTGTCCTTCTGATTTCTCCCAAAGCTGTCCAAGCGCCACACACCCCCAGCGCACCCCGCGCTTCGTGCGCGCTGAAATCGAAATCACGCCCGGACTCTCTGCTTCCAAATTCAGTTCATACCCCTCGTTCCCAAGCGTCTGTGTCCATTCTTTCCCGTCCCCGACAGCCTTCCGAAAGTTCAGGACGATATCTCCTTCCGCTGGTTTTTCTGTATCCGCCAGCTTCTCAACCGATACGTCCTGCAGCAACTGTCCGGAAAGCTCCGTTGCAAAAAGCTGTGCCGTCCGCTCCAGCTCCTCGTCCCGGTACACGACCCGGATGAAACGGGTTGTCCAGTCGGAGGAGGACGACGTGGCGGGAGCGACGACGGGCGCGGCTTCTGAAATCTCATCGGATGGGATCTCCTGCCCGGCGGACTCAATTACACCTGTTGTGCTCGCCGGCATCCACTCCATCGCGGTAAAGCCCTCTGGAAGGGTCACTGCCGAGAGGGCTTCCGGTACTTCCTCCCGTTCACTGTCCACTTCCACCCTCTCCGATGCCGGAATCTTTGTCTGTATTCCCGGCAGTTCCTGCATTTCTCCGTCTTTTTCCAGAATAAATCCAAGCCCAACCTGCGTATCCGCGATCGTGTCCGTGATTTTTCCGTCCATATTTACCAGCACATCATAATCCGCACCGCCAAAGGAAATGCTGTATGGCTCCGGCACCGTTGGGAGCTCCAGCGTTCTGCGGCTCCCAGCTTCAATCACAGGTGTTTCAACCACAAAACAATCCTCCAACTGTCCGTACACTTCCAGCTCCTGTACTGAGACGTTCTGATAATACAGGCTTAAATCGCTTTCCTCTTTCAAAACGTCCGTCACATGCAGACGAAAATACCGCGCCTCTACAGGCTCATTCAACACAATCTGCTGCTCTTTTTGCTCCGGTGCCTCTTCAAAAACAGACGCCTGCTGCCAGTTCTCTTTATCCTGGGAATATTCCAGCGCATAGCCTTTCGCATTCGTCCGTTCCCAGTATATCCGAACTGCACCGATGCTGACCGGTTCTCCAAAATCCGCCATCAGCCAGTGATCGTTGTTTTCCCAATCGTTTTCCGACGACCAGCGCAGGGTTTCGTCCGTATGATTTCCGTCCCCCGCATACATCGCCCGAAAGTCCTTGCCTTCCTCGCTGTCCGCTGTCAGCTTCGCTTTTTTCTGTAAAATAAGATTTTCCCCAACGGTTTCTACCGTCAATCCGGCATCACATTCTTCCGCACTCCATACCTGCCATAACGGCTGCTCTTTCTCAGAAATTTCTGTCATGCTTTGAGAAACAGCTGACATTCCGAGCACTCCGGCAGCAAGCACTGTAACCTGAAGGAATTTTGACACACGGACTGCATGCAGCAACCTTCCGCTGTCTTTTCCCGTTTTTTTCTCTTTCATGCCATCCCAGAACCTTTCCAGTCCGATTTTTATCTACTATCCGAAAAATTTCATCACAATTTTTCCAGTCAGCGAAACGACCATTCCAATCGTGGGAACCACATAGATTCCTGCAAAAAAGACTGCCAACAGCAGCCGATACAGCATACCGAAGCATTTTTCAGCCTTCCCCTTCTGCTCTGCTGCAATTTTCCATCCCGCCTCAGCTTTTCGCCTCGCAAAAAACAGAATCAACAGGAATGCAAACCCCAATATGCTGATGCCAACCCCAGCTTTCAGTCCCGGTTCCTCAAAGGAAAATACAACTTCATTTTCGCCCTCTGTCAATGTTATCCCCAAAAATCCGCCAAGTATTGGCTCGATATCCACAGCTTTTCCGTTTTGTATACACTTCCATCCGTCTATCGCAACGAACGGAACAAACAACGTTTCTCCCTCTGCCGCAGACACACTCACATGAATTTGTGCATTGCGCTCTGAAATGGAACATTCTGACGGCTGCAGGATTCTGGCGGTTCCTGACTGCAATGCCGCCTGCCATGCATTCTCATGCAGCGCACCAAGCTCCATCTCCTGTGCTGCGACCAGCGTCCCCATCCGGTCGGTAACAGAAATCATCACCTCCTGCGCTTCAAAAGTTCCCAACCAAATCAGCCGATGTGCACTCGCCATCTGGTTTTTCTCCGGAATTTCAACCGGCTCACCGTTGACTGAAACAAAAATTTCATCCGCGCTTCTTCCTGCATCCAGATACAAAAGCTGCTTGTCCGTCACAGAAATACAAAGCGTTCCATCCTCCAAAACAAGCTCTTGAGCCGGGAAAACTTCCATGATATTCGTATACTCTTTCGAACCGGTCGTCACATCCACGCTCTGCTCTTCTTCAGAAGTCTGTCGATGTTTCGTTTCAACATCCTCTGCGGACAGAAGCTCTGCCCAAGCACGCTGATTGGAAAGTACGCTGCCGCTGCCCGACTGCCCCAAAGCTTCCTTTGAGAATACAAACACATTGCGCAGCATTGTATCGGAAATTTCCGTTCCGCCGACGGCACGCACCGAAACCCAGGGTGCAAGATAACCGAGACTTTCCAAAACCGCCTTTGTCTGTTTGCTTTCGGTCGGAAAGTATCCGCTGATCGAGCCTTTCCGGTCCACCAATGCAGCGTTGATCGGAAGATCGTCCCGATCTGCCTCGCGCGTAAGCAACCACGAAGGCTCTGCGGATGCAGCGTTTTCATTCTCCGCCTGCTTTGCAATTTCTGTCATCTGTCGGTACGCCGCTTCATTTTCCTGTCGAACCGCATAATCTGGTGGCAGTAAAATCATTGTATACACACAAAAGCCGCCAACAAGTGCTCCAAGCACCGCCATTCCCGGT
>ERZ791852.1300-NODE-1300-length-15638-cov-11.740486_pt1 | contig 15638 bp, 16 predicted proteins | sample MGYA00510287_ERZ791852 | MGnify/ENA primary metagenome ERZ791852 (study PRJEB30046, sample SAMN00715257) | human gut metagenome | study: EMG produced TPA metagenomics assembly of the A metagenome-wide association study of gut microbiota in type 2... | reverse complement strand
CTTATGATGGTTCTTGATATAGCTTTGGGATAGTGATTATTCAATCACTATCCCGCAGTCTTCGCCAATATTTCTTAATATGAATGCCATATCTGATTCTGATACTGATACACATCCAGCTGTTGGTCTTCCGTTAGAGCAATGCAGAAAGTAACAACTTCCCATATGTGGAGTCCCCTCTATGTTATATCCAATAAACAGACAGTATCCATAAGCTGACGGATAATCAATTATCCTTTCTGATTCACTCTTATCCCAGTCTACATCTGAATCAGCCCTGGCACACTGATTATATAAAGGAGATGAAGAATCCCCTACCCAGTAATCATACTCATCAACCTGAAGATAAGGAACTTTCGTTCCTGGATTTGGATTAATGCCAAATGCAAAATACAATGGAAATGTACCTTGCGGCGTAGCAGATGTATATTCACTCGCCTCACCTACTCCCTTAGAACCTACAAATCCATCCGTTCTTAAAATCTCAGTCCATACACCATCCTGCTGTTCATGCATCGTAACTGTTGCCCTAGTGCCATGCGACTGGACAATTACAAGCTGGGAATACTGTGAGGCTGCTGCATAATCTGCTGCAAAGCTGTTATTATCTGGCTCTGCAGTCTGTGTTACTGTCTCGTCAGACATCTGCGAATAATCTGCAATCTCAACACTCGCAGATGTCTTTGTCTTTTCCAATGCAGTTTCCGAATCTGTTATCTGTTCTGTCGTTGTCTCCTGTGTACTTAACCTGACTGTTTCCTGCTGTATCACCGACGAAGCAGTTTCTTTAACCGTTTCGTTATCAGAAACATTTTTCTTATTCCCACATCCATGCACAGCCAATGCAGTTATTAATAATAAAGTTATTATAGTTATCTTTTTCAATTTTATCTGCTCCTGATGTATTATTTCCACGCAAAAAGGGATGCCAGCCATAAGTTTAACTGGTATCCCTTAATGTTTCAACATATTTCAACTAATATTTCATATAATCTTTAATTACATCATGGTCTTTTAGCACTTTTTCAATAACCGTTCCTTTTATCTTCTTAAGAATCACTTTCTTAATTCCGTTAAGAGGTCCTAAATCAATCTCTAATGGTGATTTGCCATCCATAAGCTTTACAGATGAATCAAGCAGGTCTCTTACATCATATACACTGCCCCAGACCTCAGGAACACCTCTGTCAACACCAAGCAGGCCATATACAGCCTCCATTGCAGTTCTGACTGAATACTCTGTCGTAAATATTGTATCTCTCGGAGTCTCAGCAAACTGTCCAAGGAATGCGAAATTAACACAGCCATCAGGAATAACATCTGGTCTGTCGCCTTTTCTTCTTGGCATGAAAAATGCGGTAATAAAAGGCATCATTGTCGGTGTAGTGTTACAGTGATTCTTGGCAAGCTCATCAATCTCTTCGACAGGAACACCAAGATGATACAGCCATTCTGCTGTAATCTCCTCACCTGTACATTCTTTCATAGGCTTCTTGATATAATCTCCGTCAACATCAGTAAACAGGCTGTATACCCATACACACACCTCATCCTTCTTCTGTTCCTTAAACTGTCCCTGTCTGTTAATTGTCCAGCTTAAAAGCCAGCTTGAATCCTTACAGCTGACAATTCCGCCCGTAACAACACTTCCGGTTCTTGGGTCTCTCTTACATATCTTCTTAATGTAAGAAATAATCTTCTCATCGCTTGTTGTAACAGTTGCAGACTCCCAGTTAGACTTTGATATATCACCACAGAACTTCTCTGGGTGTCCAAATGAACTGTCCTGTGCTGCAATATTCTTCCACAGACTCCAGCAACCGCTTGTTCTTACCTCTGCATTACCTACAGGGGCATGTGTATGGTCACCGTATATAGTACCTTCTGTACAGCTTCCATTAGTAACAAACACCAAATCATTCTCAGTAAGATAAATTGTCTTAGTCTCACCTTTTACAGTACACTCAATAGTTTTTGCAATCTTCTTTCCGTCCCTGAAATCAAATATTACATTATCAACTCTTGTGTTAAACCTGAACTCAACACCTGCATCTTCAAGGTATTTCTGCATAGGCAAGATAAGTGATTCATACTGGTTATACTTGGTAAACTTCAATGCTGAGAAATCAGGAAGTCCGCCTATATGATGGATAAATCTTTGAATATAAAGTTTCATCTCAAGCGCACTGTGCCAGTTTTCAAATGCGAACATCGTACGCCAGTACAGCCAGAAATCTGAATCAAAAACTTCCTCATCAAAGAAATCTTCAATTGTCTTATCATACAAATCCTCATCTTTAGTGAAGAACAGCTTCATTATTTCCATACAGCCCTTCTGGCTTAAATTAAATTTGCCATCTGTATGTGCATCTTCACCTCTGTTTACAGTTGCCCTGCAAAGAGAATAATTAGGATCATGCTTGTTAAGCCAGTAATATTCATCAAGTACAGAAACTCCCGGAGTCTCAATAGACGGAATACTTCTGAACAAATCCCACAGACATTCGAAATGATTCTCCATCTCTCGTCCGCCACGCATTACATAACCTCTTGTAGGATCATTAATTCCATCACATGCACCGCCTGCAATATCCATAGCCTCAAGTATGTGAATATTCTCACCCTTCATCTGTCCGTCTCTTACAAGAAAACACGCAGCAGCTAATGCACCAAGACCGCTTCCTACAATATAAGCTGATTTATCATCAACTCCTTCCGGTTTTTCCGGTCTTGCAAATGCTTCATAATTACCATTAGAATAGTATATTCCCTTACTATTCTTAGTATATTTCCCTCTTTCAGTATTGCGAAACTCCTTTTGTGCTCTTTCTTGAATGTCTTTAGTTGCTTTCCTCTGTTCATCCCTTTTGTTCTTTTTTGATACAACTGCCGCACCTGCCCCCAGTGCAAGAATAGAAGCTGCTCCTAGTTTTAACGCCTTTTTGCTCATAATCTTTTCCACCTTTCTGTGCTTTCTTATTTATTTTTGCCGTTTTTATTGTATTTAGCATACATTTTTTCTCTAAATTAAAAAACAGGCAAAGCATGTACTTTGTCCCAAAATCGAACACTTTACATGTTTTGTCTGTTTTTTAATAATTAATTATTAGTTTCACACTGCCTAATCATCGCGTCTATTGTTGCATCAAAAGAATCTGAAAAACGTTTTATAAGATCCTTGTCATATGGCGGCATTCCTTCACCAATCCATCTTGACACAATTCCAACAATAGAATAGCTGTAAAAGCATGTTATATACTCTCTGTCATCTTCTGTAAGCTTATGCCCTTTACAATATTTCTTAACAAAAAGTCCTACAAGATATTCTGTTGTATTATGCAGATATTTTTCAATAATATCTCTGTTTCTGGAATTATACACATGAATAACTGCTACACGATACTCAATAATAACAGAAGCTGCCTTACTATATGTCTCATAAAAAGTTGCATCTTCCGTAATATCAATATTCTTTTCTGTCTCTTCTATAAGAACACTGTCAAGCACATCATATATATCACTGAAATAATAATAAAATGTATTCCTGTTAATTCCACATTCCTCACATATATCTGTAACCGTTACCCTGTCAATATTCTTACGCTTTAGCATATTAAGAAAACAGTCCATTATCGCTTTTTTCGTAAATTTAGCCATACATTTCTCCTGAAATTATTCTCCGGCAATAAAAAGAACTCCTAATGTTCCCGGACCACAATGAGAAGATATAACGCCGCCTGCCCTTGTTTCATATATTTCATCAAACACATCAAGTTGTTTAAGATAATTCTTTACTTCATCAACTATCTCTTTATCACAGCCAGAGTGTGTAATGAATACACGGTCTTTTTTAGCCTTCTTAAGGTCTTCTTCCATATCCTTAACATAATCCAGTACAACATTCTTCATGCGTCCTCTGTACTTCTTTCCAGGATTCATCTTTCCATTATTAACTTCAATTCTTGGATGAAGTTTAAGTACACCGCCAGCCATGGCAGCCAGTCCGCTGCATCTTCCTCCTCTGTGAAGATAAGTAAGCGTATCAACAACAAAGCTTGCCCTGACTCTCGGTCTTAATTCTAATATATTCTTCTCAATGTCAACTGCAGACATGCCTTTTCCTGCCATAACAGCAGCCTCGACAACAAGATGTCCTATTCCTGTAGACAGATTCGCAGAGTCAATTACATGAATCCTGTCCTCTGCCTCAAGCTCTCTTGCAGCAAGTCTGAACACATTAGCTGTAGTTGACATATCCTCTGATATTGCAAATGCAACAATATCCCTATCCTCTTCTAGAACACATTTAAACATCTCTATTGTATCATCAATAGACACCGCCGATGTCTTAGGTGTTGTCTTATTCTCATCTGCCCATTCATATATCTTATCTGGCGTAATATCAATTCCATCCCTATATTCATCATTGCCTAGCAGAATGTGAAGTGGAATAACTGATATATCAAGCTTGTCTATAAGTTCCTTAGTCAAATCACTTGTACTGTCCGAAATAATCTTAACCATGTAAATGTATATCCTTTCTAGCTGCTATATGTCTGCAGAAAATCATACAGCTGTGCTTCTCCTTCAAAATATATCCCTTTAGTCAATCTTTCTCTTATATCATCCGGAAGTGAATCAATGTTAATATCTGCATAATCATAGAACACTTCTCGTCCTTCATCCGCAATATTTCTGTATATTCTTAAAGTTTCTCTTTCGTACTTAAGCACATACTGGTACTCTTCACTTTCAGTTACTTTAATCACCTGCGAGCTTACTTCTTCTTTAAAATGCTGATTAGAAGGCTTCTTATTATCTGTTACAACAAGTATAAATATTGCAAGTACTACAGCTATTACAGCCATAGACATAATCACAACATAAAGCCAGAATGATTTCTTATTCATCAATACTCCCTCCTGTAAGTTGTCCTTACTGGGAAGTATTAACATTTATAAGCAATATTATACTATAACGAAAAGCTGTCTGGCAGAATTTCACTCATTGTATAAGTCTTAAGCCCGCCGCCTTCCTCAACAATAATTCTTGTATCAGGATTGAAAAATTCAGACATCACCTGTCTGCATATTCCACACGGATAAGCAGGCTGGTCTCCTGAACATACAATAGCAATCGCCTTAAAATCCTTTACACCCTCACTGACCGCCTTAAATATTGCAGTTCTTTCTGCACAGTTAGTAGCCCCGAAAGAAGAATTCTCAATATTACAGCCTGTAAATACCTGTCCATCAGTACTTAAAAGTGCCGCACCAACTGCAAAATGCGAATACGGTGAATATGAGTACTCAAGTGCCTCTTTAGCTTTAGCAACAAGTTCATTATCTGTCATATATGTCACCTCTTAACGGGTAATTCCAAGTCTTTCAAGTACTTCATTCTGCTTTGCTTCCATAACTGCACTTTCTTCTGGTGTCATGTGGTCATAACCGAAAAGGTGCATCATGCTGTGTGCTGTAAGGAATGCAAGTTCTCTCTTTTCAGAATGTCCATACTTGTCCGCCTGTTCCTTAATCTTCTGAACGCACAGAACAATATCTCCAAGAAGAAGCTCTCCTGTATCCGGATTGAAATAATCCTCAGCATTGTTTTCTAACTCGTCCTCAATTGCATCAAAATCCGAAGGTGTAACATAATTAACTCCCGGAAATGAAAGTACATCTGTCGGAGAATCAATATTTCTGTATTCCTTATTAATCTCGTGGATAGATTCACTGTCAACAATTGTTACATTAACCTCTGCTTCATAAGGACATTTTTCATAATCAACCGCCTCATTGACAACATCAGTAATTATCTTCTCATAATCTAAGTCAAGCTTTTCCACAGCTTCGTACTCTATATTAATAGTCATATCAATCTTTTCTCCTTCCTGTCTGACTTCCCTTTCTTGCTTCTCTTCTCTTGGCAGCCTTAGCCCGATTCTCCTCGTAATCCTCATATGCCTTGACAATCTTCTGTACAAGAGGATGCCTTACAACATCTTTATTCGTAAGCTTTATAAATGCTATCTCTTCAACCTTGGATAAAACCTTAGTTGCAACCTCAAGACCTGACACAGTATCCCTTGGCAGATCCTTCTGTGTCATATCACCTGTAACAACAACCTTTGAGCCGAATCCAATTCGTGTAAGGAACATCTTCATCTGTGCAGGTGTTGTATTCTGTGCCTCATCAAGAATAATAAATGCATTGTCAAGTGTACGGCCTCTCATATATGCAAGAGGTGCAACCTCGATAAGACCTTTTTCCATATTGGCATTAAAGCTCTCTGCACCCATAATCTGGAAAAGTGCATCATACAGAGGTCTAAGATACGGATCAACCTTACTCTGCAAATCTCCCGGCAGAAATCCGAGCTTTTCACCAGCCTCAATCGCAGGTCTTGTAAGAATAATCTTGTTGACCTCATTATTCTTAAATGCATTAATAGCCATCGCCATAGCAAGGTATGTCTTACCTGTTCCCGCAGGTCCTACTCCGAACACAATCATCTTATCCCTAATGGCATCAACATACTCCTTCTGTCCGAATGTCTTAGGCTTGATAGGCCTTCCTGCAATCGTCCTGCACACTGTATCAGAATCAATCTCAATCAGCGAATCAGCCTTTTCTTCAAATGACTGTGCAATGGAATAATCAACATTCTGTCTTGTAATCTGGTTGCCTCTCTTAGACAGCTCATACAGATAATTAAGTACTCCTGATGCTCTCTGCACTGCTGCCTCTGCACCTATAACCTTCACAGAGCTGTCTCTTACAATAATCGTAACCTTAAGTGTTTTCTCTATAACCTTCGCATATTCATCAAACTGTCCAAATATATTGGAGCAGTGTTCTATCGGTATATTAATAAGACTCTCTACCTCACTCATCAGATGTCTCCACCTTTCTAACATCAAAATCCGCAGGAACAGTTGCATCAATATCAGCATGTGCAATATACTTATCCCCGCTTCTTTCTATATTAACATGATAATCATTTATTTGCACTTCATTTTCTTTCAAATGTTTTATAAATCTCTCAGCTTTTTCATTAAGAATAGCCGCTGCTTCCTCCTCACTATACTCAGTCTCATTTTCCTTATACTCATTAAGAGTAATCTTCTGTACACATACAGGAAGTGCAATAAGATTAGCAATCTTTATATTCCCATCATTAACAACCTTATCATACTCTTTTAAATGTCGTGGAAAGCCGAGAGAAATTTCATATTTATCTATGCTTATGGCATATGTCGTCATCTTTCGTCCAGTATATATTTTATCGGCATATACCGCATTTATCTCCTTATCCCATGATAACTGCGTTCTTATCAGAATATCCGCCTGAGCCTGCGTCTGGAATTGCTGTATGTTCTCCTCGTAATCATCAGGAACATACAATGTATTCTCAACAAGCATGTCGCCTTCTGATACCTCGTCACCAACAGTGACCTTCGGTGTTCCACTTCTTGTTATAATGTATTCAATAACACCGGAATACCCTGATATTATATTGCCATCATTAGTGGTGCTGTGTAGCTCATCAGCTTTAGATTCATCAATGCTGACTTTCAGAATATTCCCCTCAATCCGTACATTAACCCATGTAACCTGCGACAGTTCATTTTTAATTGCCTTCTCGATATTTTCTGTATCTATATTCTTAACTTTATCACCTGTGCTGATGCCATGCTCTTTAAGAAACCTACGCATTGAATCATCTGTATATATGTAATTTCCGTCAAATTCAATACTCCACACGAATCTGCTGGCAATAAACATCAATACAAATGCAGTGGCAAAGCCAGCAATTATTGAATAATTTCTTCTGTATCTAGCAAAAAGAAACTCTATATCATGCTTCTTTACAACTTTAATATGAACATGACATTTTCTTCGCAATTCCTTAGTCTTGAAATAATCCTGTCTTGTTATTCTCGCTCTTATTGTCTCTTTCACACACTGGCAGTTATATAATGTAATCCCGCGCCTGCAGCACAGATTAACGAACCTTTCCCGCTCCCATCCGGATATTTCAATAACAATATAATTATGTATCCTTTTCATCAGCCTCTCCTTTTAGAGAAACTTTGCCAATGCGTCCCCTAAGAAGGATTTCGTCCTGATTCATATGGTATATCACAAGATTGCTCCCGCTTACCCTTATATTGCCTATCTTCGTAGAAACCTTAAGATATTCACTTGAATACTCAAGTATACCTCTGTAATTCTCTATAAAAACCTCGCAGTCACCCAGCATTGATATAACAGGAAGTCCTGCAACAACATCTCTGCTAAGATCACACATCTGTCCGAGCCTTATACCGCTGCTGATAAAATCGACCATATAAGCAGACTTCCAAAATCTTTTTATATTGTATGCTGGGGAATGGGAAAATATGAAACAAGAGATTATGTAATTTATAATTACACAATCCCTTTCTCTAACATAATTATCAGTTCTCACTTATATTTATCACCAAAAGAAAAACAGAGATAATATTTTCTATTTTTTAACAATATATCATCTCGTCACTAATATTAGTAAAGACATAAAAACACTCAGTACTACATTTACAATAACAAATATACTAGTGTATTTCTCTTGATATCGTTTTAAATCACTAATTTTTTCTTTCTCTCGAACAGTCATTCTCCATGTTGCTGGAAATAACGCTGCAATTGAAATAATTATAAATAACAAAATTGCAACAAAAGACAATGTAATTACTATCCCCATATCCCCATCACAAAAAAATCCTTTAAATATACTAGATGTCAGAATCAACACAAAACATGCAACCTCTAAGCATTTATGCCAATTGTTAAATTTGCCTTCCATTTTTATCACCTCTTTTTTCTACTGTATCAGATAGCAATTACTAACACAATATCTTTTTAATATCTTGTCTTATTCCAGCTATTCGAACCTTACTTACATAATACAAAAAATAATATAAATAATATTTCAGCCCAGCTACCCATAATCATAACATATGGTAATAGATCAAGTTTATCTATTACCTCATTAAATGCTTCTTCTCTTTTTATATCCATATAGTTTTTCTCCCGCCTTAAGATAAATTTCAATTTCTTTCTTTTCAAATTCCATTTTCGCAAGAACATCAGATAAATACTTGCGTCTTTTCAAATCCTTTTCAATTGCTATTACATGCTCTGAATTAATATTACCAATATATTTATTAATAACTTTTCCGTTATCCCTATGCGTAAGATACATATATGAATTATTACCATGTCTTCTTATTACAGGGCTACCTACAGGATATTTCTTCAATTCATCTTTATAAGCTTCAATCATTCTTAATGTCCTGTCATATTCATCTTTAAGCATTATCCGTATCATTGAGTCTTCCATGATATCACTCTCTTTTATTTTATATACATATTGTACTACACTAAGAAGAAACTATGCAATATGTCGTACACAAAATTGATAAAATATGCAAAAATAACCCAATGGACAATCTAAAAACTCAAAAAGAGCGATGCCTAAGCACCGCTCTCTCATGTCAAAAATATTAATTATTAGTTGAACTTACGTTTTCTAGCTGCTTCTGACTTCTTCTTACGTCTTACGCTTGGCTTCTCGTAATGTTCTCTCTTACGAATTTCCTGCTGAATGCCTGCCTTAGCACAGTTTCTCTTGAATCTGCGTAATGCGCTATCTAAAGACTCGTTTTCTTTAACGATGACATTTGACATACTACTTCCTGACCACCCTTCTGTTGCAAATTGTGCGCCAAACTACATAAATAGGGTATTTACTAATCGCACAAAAAACATTATATCACATTTTTGCAAATCGTCAAGCCCCAATTATCCAATCTGTGCAAGAATTGTATCAGGTACTTTAGCAATAAGCTCATCAATACCGGCAGGGTTCTTACCACCAGCCTGAGCCATATTAGGACGGCCGCCACCGCCACCACCAACAATAGGAGCAAGAGCCTTGATAAGGTTACCAGCATGAGCACCCTTGGCAATAACATCGTCTGTTGCCATCGCAATAACGCTTACCTTATCAGCACCCTGTGCGCTGACGATAACAACAACTCCTGAACCAATCTCACCCTTTAACTTATCACCAAGGTTTCTTAATTCATTCATATCAACGCCGTCAACCTTGGTTGCGATATACTTAACTCCGTTAACTTCCTTGATATCTCCTGCTGTATCTCCAAGTGCATTATTAGCAAGCTCGGCCTTAAGCTTCTCATTCTCGCTCATAAGAGATTTAATCTCATCATTCATAGCTGCAATCTTCTTAACAAGCTGTACGGGCTCTGCCTTGGCTACCTTAGCTGCCTCTTCAATAGTCTTCTCAAGTTCAGCGTAGTATTTCATAACCCCCTTATCTGTAAGAGCCTCAATTCTTCTTACACCTGCAGCAACACCTGCCTCAGATACAATCTTGAAAAGTCTGATATTAGCTGTATTAGCAACATGAGTACCACCACAGAATTCCTTAGAGAAGTCTCCCATAGCAACTACTCTTACCTTATCGCCGTACTTCTCACCGAAAAGTGCCATAGCTCCTGTCTTCTTAGCTTCCTCAATTGTCATTACATCAGTAACAACAGGAATAGCCTCTGCAATCTTTTCATTAACAATATCTTCAACCTTAGCAATCTCTTCCTTAGTCATGCTCTGGAAATGTGTAAAGTCAAATCTTAATCTGTCAGGATCAACGTATGAACCCTTCTGCTCAACATGATCACCAAGAACAATTCTTAAAGCCTTCTGAAGAAGATGTGTTGCACTGTGGTTCTTGCATGTATCTGCTCTGTAAGCAGGGGAAACTTCCATTGTTGCAGTATCTCCAACCTTCATCATACCCTTAGTCATAGTTCCGACATGACCAATCTTGCCACCCTTTAACTTGATAGTAGTCTCAACAGCGAATTCTCCTTCAGATGTCTTAATAACACCCTTATCGCCTTCCTGACCACCCATAGTAGCATAGAATACAGTCTCATCTACAATAACAGTTCCCTTATCACCCTCAGATAAAGCGTCAACAACTTCTTCCTCTGTTGTAAGAACTGTAATCTCAGATTTATTAGTAAGCTTGTCATATCCGACAAACGTGCTTGTTATAGCAGGGTCAATCTCATCATATACAGTTGCGTCTGCACCCATATAGTTAGTTACCTTACGGGCATTTCTTGCCTTAACTCTCTGCTCTTCCATAGCTGCATTAAATCCAGCTTCATCAATTGTAATATTCTTCTCTTCAAGGATTTCCTTAGTAAGATCAATAGGGAATCCGTAAGTATCATAGAGCTTAAATGCGTCTGCTCCTGATAATACTTTTTCACCCTTAGAAGCAAGTTCAGCTTCCATATCATTAAGGATGCTTAATCCCTGGTCGATAGTCTTATTAAACTTATCTTCTTCTTCAGAGATAACCTTAGTAATAAATGTTCTCTTTTCCTCTAATTCAGGATAACCGTCCTTAGAGCCTTCAATTACAGTTTCACAAAGCTTAGATAAGAACCTTCCTTCAATACCTAGAAGTCTTCCATGTCTTGCAGCTCTTCTTAAAAGTCTTCTTAAGACATATCCTCTTCCTTCGTTAGATGGCATAATTCCATCACTTACCATAAATGTTACTGAACGGATATGGTCTGTGATAACACGGATAGACACATCCTGCTTCTCATCTTCCTTATACTTAACTCCAGCCATCTCACAAACCTTATTGCGAAGTGCCTGTAATGTATCAACATCAAATATAGAATCAACATCCTGAACAACAACTGCAAGTCTTTCAAGTCCCATACCTGTATCAATGTTCTTCTGGATAAGGTCTGTGTAATTGCCATGTCCGTCATTGTTAAACTGTGAGAATACATTATTCCATACTTCCATATATCTGTCACAGTCACAGCCTACTGTACAGCCTGGCTTACCACAGCCATATTTCTCACCACGGTCATAATATATCTCAGAACATGGACCGCAAGGACCAGCGCCATGCTCCCAGAAGTTATCTTCCTTACCAAATCTGAATATTCTTTCAGGTGCAATACCGATTTCCTTATTCCATATATTAAATGCTTCATCATCATCCTGATATATAGATGGATATAATCTGTCTGGATCAAGTCCTACAGCCTCTGTTAAGAACTCCCATGACCAGTGAATAGCTTCGTCCTTAAAATAATCACCAAATGAGAAGTTGCCAAGCATCTCAAAGAATGTACCATGTCTTGCTGTCTTACCTACATTCTCTATATCGCCTGTTCTTATACACTTCTGACAAGTTGTAACTCTTCTTCTTGGTGGAATCTCCTGTCCTGTAAAATATGGCTTAAGTGGAGCCATACCTGAATTAATGATAAGCAGACTGTTATCATTATGTGGAACTAAAGAAAAGCTCTTCATTTTCAAATGTCCCTTGCTCTCAAAGAAATCAAGGTATAATCTTCTTAATTCATTCACACCTCTGTACTGCACTTTAACTTCCTCCTGATTATTCAGTAATCTCTTTCTCTTTATTCTCCGATGCAGCCATCTTAGCTGCCTTCTTGGCATCTGCTGCCTTTCGGAGTTTACCACCTACGAATACTGCAAGTACCAGTAACGCAAGCATTATAATAAATCTTACCGCTTCGTAAGCTATCTCACCTACGAGTACGCCGACTAACCCAACCATATTATTACCTCCACGAATTATAATAAAAGCCTTCGCAATAATTTATAATATCACAAGAAACAACATTTATCAAGATTTCCAGTTCCCATCTGTCAGGAAATGCATTGCACGCTGTTCTGCTCCCTTAATTATATTCTTATCATACCCTATAACATTAAGAAGCTTGATTGCATTCCTTGTTGTTGCAGGTCCGGCATACAGCTTATAATCAAACTTAACCTCATCCTCAGTAACTTCCTCCTGAAAATGATAGTTGCTGTAACAGTCCTTAAGTATTGTTGTAAGCTCAATATCATGTGTTGCTGCAAAGCACAACGCCCTGCCTGTATTAAGATTCTTTAATATCTCTGATGATGCTGCAATTCTCTCAACAGTGTTAGTTCCACGAAGCACCTCATCAATAAAACACAGAACCGGCTTTCCTTTTCTGCTGACCGCATCAAGAATTCTCTTTAATGACTTAATCTCAACAATATAGTAACTGTCTGAATTAGCAAGATCATCCCTTAATGCCATTGAAGAATATATCCTATATACCGGAGCAATGTATTCTTTGGAAAGACTTGTTCCTATAGTCTGTGCCAGAATACTGTTGATTGCTATTGTCTTTAAAAATGTTGATTTACCTGAAGCATTAGAACCTGTAAGAAGAACATTTCCTTTAGTTGTTATTGAATTACACACAGGATTATCTATAAGCGGATGATACACTTCTTTCACACTAAGGTTATTAGTATTTTCCACAAATTCAGGCTTACAGTAAAATGGCAGGCTTTCCCTGAATGATGCAACAGCAATTGATGTCTCTATGAATCCAAGTGTATCTACAAGGTTATATGCATCCTCACTTTTGGCAGTTATAAGCTTTGTCATCTTATTAAACTTCACAATATCCATGTGCGTTATCATTCTTAGATAATCAAGTACAATCTCTCCGATTGAACCATCAACATTGCCTGACTCAATCATCCATGAGCCTTTTGTTACTTTAGAAAAGCTCTTTAATATCTCTTTAAGCCTGTTACACTCTGGTTCAAGAAAACTTATATTGCTTTCACATATATCTTCAGATGCCGATGCCATTTTCACAATAACATTAATACATTTGAAATAATTCTCAATCTTAGCCTTATACTTGTAATAAGTAATTATTGAAAATGCTACCGATGCAATTATAAGCCATATTCCAAGCACCGGAGTTACAAGAACCGTAACAAGAATTGAAGCTATAAGAAATGCCCACGCAAGATAATGCACAATATTACTTCCCTGCTCTATATCCATTATATAACCAATATAATCTGTAACTGCAATCTTACGGCTTTTTCCCATATTCATAAATATCTTCTGAATTGTGATTCTTTCTTTTTCATTAGCTGTGAATTCATCTGCAAGCCTGTCCAGTTCGTGAAGCTTTTCTGCATCTGCAACCGGTTCTCTTAACATCTTATATAGATATTCCTGTCCAACAGATGAATTAGTATTATTAATACATTTAAATACTTCATCCATGCCAAGATCATTCCATGTTATATCATCAATCATAGATTCACTCGGATTGCCTTTGGCATAATGCGATATATATTCAAAACTCTCATCTGTTCCCTTGTATACAGCACGTTTGCCCCATGCTTTCTTTATGGCATTCTCCGCTGCCTTCTTCCGCTTAATACTGCTGCTTACACATACATACACGCCGATTGCAACAGCCAGCAGTACAAAAACAATAATCTCTAAATCTGTATCTGTCATAAATCCTCCATCTGCCTGTTATTCTGCAATCTGACTGCAGTTTCAAGAGCTGTCTCCATCATATTAGTAAATCCTGTCTGTCTCTCCTGTGCTGACAGCTTCTCACCCCTGTAGAGATGGTCACTTATTGTAAGAATAGTAAGTGCATGTTTTCTGCATCTGGCAGCAGTCATATACAACGCTGCTGACTCCATATCAACTGCAAGCACCCCCATCTTCTTCCATCTGTCATTAACTGTTGTATCATCATTATAAAACACATCTGATGCCAGTACATTGCCAACTTTAACCGAAAAATGTTTTTCTTCTGCAACATCATATGCAGTCTTTAAAAGCGTAAAATCAGCTATCGGCGCATATATGCCCGGAAGATTGTACTGTGCCGCAAAGTTAGAATCAGTGCATGAGCCCATTCCAAGTACAATATCCATAAGATTAAGATCATCATCAAATGCTCCCGCTGAACCAATCCTTATAATATTATCCACATCATATACATTATATAATTCATATGAATATATTCCCATTGAAGGCATTCCCATACCACTTCCCATAACAGATACCCTGCATCCGTTATAAATTCCTGTGAATCCTGACATATTGCGGACCGTATTAAAGCAGCTTACATCTGTAAGATAATTATCTGCTATATACTTTGCCCTTAAAGGATCTCCCGGCATAAGAACTGTCTTTGCTATATCTCCTGTCTGTGCTTCATTATGTGGTGTCCCCATATCTGCCTCCTGTCATCAATCTTAAAAAGGCTGCTTTATATAATAAAGCAGCCCGAATAATTATTTACCTGGGTATTTAATTACTGACTTGACATCATATCCTGCAATCTTATCTCTTCCTTTAAGGCCTTCAAGCTCCATAAGGAAAAGAACTTTAACAACTTCTCCTCCAAGCTCTTCTACAAGCTTGATAATAGCTTCTGTAGTTCCGCCTGTAGCAATAAGATCATCAACAATAACAACCTTCTGTCCAGGAGTAATCGCATCCTTATGCATCTCTATAGTAGCTGTTCCATATTCAAGCTCATAATCTGCTGATATAGTCTCACGCGGAAGTTTTCCCTTCTTCCTTACAGGAACAAATCCCTTACCGGTATTATATGCAACAGGAACACCAAATATAAACCCTCTTGATTCTGGTCCTACTACAACATCAAATTCTGTATCCCCTATAAGATCTGTAA
>ERZ791852.1299-NODE-1299-length-15644-cov-3.725383_pt1 | contig 15644 bp, 7 predicted proteins | sample MGYA00510287_ERZ791852 | MGnify/ENA primary metagenome ERZ791852 (study PRJEB30046, sample SAMN00715257) | human gut metagenome | study: EMG produced TPA metagenomics assembly of the A metagenome-wide association study of gut microbiota in type 2... | reverse complement strand
AAGAAGCAGGAGAGTTTGGTTAATAAAACAAAATCACCTTTATCTCGAGATAAAGGTGATTTTAGGTTTATAGGATTCTAGGTTTTAGTTTTGATTTGTGGCAACTTCTGGAAAAAGCTTGTCTAAGATTTTTGAAGTGATAGCCTGTCCAGGTCCTTCAGCACAGTAGGTGTGCATATACATAGAAGGGTTAAAGTTGAGCTCGATGCAGGTGCAATGAGGGTTTTCCTTGCTAGCAGGTTGGGTTTCATCTGGAATAATGAGGTCAACCCCACAAGCCCAAGCGCCCATGCTAGTCGCCATAGCTGCAGCTAATTCTTGGTAAGAGGAATCCATGGTCTCAGTGACATCAATAGAGTCACCACCCGTAGAAATGTTAGAGTTACGACGTAGATTGACCTTTTTCCCTTCTGGGAGAATATCATCAGGTGTATAACCCTGTTGTGTTAACATCAGTTGTTCGATGTCTCCTAGCGCAATGATTTCAAGTGGTGAGCGGTGATCACGTCCTCGCAATGGATTGGCATTTTTCTGAGCGACCAATTCACGAATGGTGTGTTTGCCATCACCGACAACATTGGCAGCGACACGAAGGAGTACAGCCTCACAACGTCCATCCAAGATAAAGAAACGGTATTCGGTTCCTGAGATAAATTCTTCAACAAGAACAGCTGTATCTTCTGCAAAGGCAATCTCGAGGGCTTTCTTATAGTTATCAAGGCTGGCAGGCTCTTGGAAAATGGAAATGCCCAGACCAAAGTTGGTTGATTTTGGTTTAACCACAATTTGCTTGTCCTTGATAAGAGGATAATAAGCTAGACCTTGCTCAAGACTGGTAAATTCGTCGCCAGCGGGAACAGGGAAACCAGCATCAGTCAGGATTTTTTTGGTCACGGTTTTATTAGCCATGGCAAGAGGGACTACATAGTTGTCTTTTGAGGTCATGTTACCATTTTTGACGTATTCCACATGATCTTTATGCCAGAGTTTAAGGAATTGATCCTGCTCATCTAGGATTTCAAAATGAATCCCTTTTTGAATGACGTCAAAGAGTAGCATCTGAGTAGAAAGTTCCATCTCCTCATAACCCTTAAGAGCATAGTGGGCAGTCCAGTCGTAATCATGATAGGCAAGAGCCTTGTCAAGGGCAAAGTCAGCAAGGGACTTGTCTTTGATATGAGGTAGAAGTTGAGCAGCTAGTGTCTGGCTAGGATCAGCAAAGGCATCTTTAACTTGTTTGACCAAACCTTGATGATAGTCACCTAGTCCAAAATGTTGCACCAGTTGGTCCAGAGCCGTCGTAATGTTCTGAGTTTCAGCTTCAGATGGTAGAGGTTCTAAAGGATGAGAGAGGGCAATCTTTTCATTCAGCGCGTGACCTTGAGCCAGAGCCTGATCAACATTTTCAGGGGCATCCATCCAGAGGAAGGCTAGTAGGAGTAGGTGTACGGTATCCATAGTAGTTTGGCTAATACCGATACGCTCAAAGGGGTTGAGGTCGAAGTTACGGAATTCCAGATAGGTGATTCCCTTGTCAAGGAAGGAACGATTAACCTTTTGTCCACGGAAACGAACAGCTGAGTAAAATTCCTTCTCCGCAATCAAATCTCCTTGTTCGATATAGTTTTCGATGGCAGAGACATAATCTTCGAGGCTTGCAAAAGATACTTGGATTTCTTCCTTATTGACATAACCATGATCACTGTTACGGAAGGAACGCACGGGTTCTGGCACTTCTTGGTCGAAGAAGCCTTGCTCAGCAACAGGTGCAGCACCAAAGAGATAGGTAATCACCCAACGGTAGCGCAAATAGTTCTGAGCCAGCTTAAGATAGAGGGCGTTCTTGAAAGCAATCATATCAGTCTGGTCACTTTCTTTGAATAAAGCCTCAACCAAATCTTTCCCAAGTTCCATATTATAGTGGATACCTGAGATAGCTTGAAGTTTGGTTCCGTATTTTTCAGCCAAGTAGTTACGATAATGGCGTTCGAATTCATTTTCCAGTTGGGCAACTTGGATTTCTTGGGCCTTGATACGAGGTGGCATGGACAAGGGCCAGAGAAGTTCATCTTTACTGATGGAACGTCCAGCTACATCGGTAATGGCTCCAAGAAAACGACGAGCCTCAGTGGTAGATTTAGCAACTGGTGTGATGAGCTCCATTTGAAACTCACAAAAATCTGTTTGAATATAAGGGTGGAAACTTCGAGCTCCTAGGCAAGAAGGGTGAGGCGTATGTGCTAATTTTCCCTGTCTATCGACACGAAGACTTTCGCGTTCAATTCCAAAGTTAGCTTGAAGGATAGGGCTGGTAGGCTCCAGCTTTTGAAGCAGTTGATTTATAGTCATAGAGTCACCTTTTCATCTAATGTTAGTGTTAGTCTATTATAAATAGGAACAGAAAACAAATTTCTGCTACGTATGGCGATAATTTACGAACATTTATGATAAGTTTGTGAAAAATGAGCAGGTTTTAGAACGATTTTTTTATCAAACATCGTAAAATGCTTACAAATGTTAGTGAAATGACATTGTACTTGCAATTTTACTCAATTTAACCTATACTAATGACATATATATGAGAACGAAAAAATCCCTAGGGTCTGCCCTCAGGGGCTTTTGTATGCTCTCAAAAGGGTATGACCGTTCTTTTATAGATAAATGATAAGCATAAGACTGTTAGTTTTAAGCTTTGCTATGCCTAGAGTAGACGATATTTTTCGCCGTGGTCGAGACCATTCTGAACCTATTTGCACTTGCTCGAAGTTGCTCACAATTCGACAGTTCGCTCTGCCCAACAGCGATGCTTTCGCCGTGATAGATTACAAAAATGGTGTATATCTATCAATGCATGAAACAGGCTCTGCACAAAGCAGGTGATATTTTTCGCCGTGGCAATAGTTATAGAAGTCAAGTGACTTCTATAACTCGGAAGTTTTGAGACCTAGGCTCAAAACTTAGCTATGAGATTCCGAAGGAAGCTGCTAGCGTCCGAAGCCACTTAAGAAAAATATCAAAAGAATAAAGAATAAAAAATGGAGGTAATTATGTTTCAAACCCTGATCGCCCAGATAAAGGAATACAAGAAACCCTCAATCCTAGCGTCCCTCTTCATGACGTTAGAAGTCATGTTTGAGATTTCCATTCCCTTTGTCATGGCCAATCTTTTGGACAAAGGTGTCCAGCAATCTAACATGTCTAACATTTGGCTCTATGGTGGCCTCATGTTGGTCTGCGCCTTCCTGTCGCTTTTCTGTGGTATGCAGTCAGCACGCTATGCAGCCTTTGCCTCTGCGGGATTTGCCAAGAATCTACGTCAGGCCATTTTCAAAAAGGTTCAAACCTTCTCTTTTGAAAATATCGATAAGTTCTCAGCTGGTGGTTTGGTAACACGTATGATGACTGATGTTACCAACGTGCAGAACTCTTACCAGATGATTATCCGCATCTGTGTGCGCGCACCACTTAATCTGATCTTTGCCATTGCAGCAAGTTTCCTGATTAATGGTGAAATGGCTTGGATTTTCGTTGGTGTAACACTCTTCCTTGGTCTGGTTTTGGCCATTATTACCAAAATCGTATACCCTCTCTTTACTCAAGTGTTTGAGGCTTATGACAACCTCAATAACAGTATCAAGGAAAACATCACTAACATGCGTGTGGTGAAATCCTACGTTAAAGAGCAGGAAGAGACAGATAAGTTCAAGAAAGCTTCACGCCGCATTTACAAGATGTTCATGCGTGCCATTCGTGTGGTTGTCATGTCTAACCCAGCCATGATGTTGTCTATGTACGCATCCTTCCTCATGATTTCTTGGTTTGGTGCTCATCTTATCGTTGTCGGCAAGCTATCTACAGGGGAATTGACTTCCATGTTCAGTTACACCATGACCATCCTCATCTCACTCATGATGTTCATGATGATCTTTGTCATGTTGTCTATCTCTATGGCCTCTGTAGAGCGTATCAATGAAGTGCTTAATACTGAATCTACTATTGTTTCACCTGAAAATGGCTTGACAGAAGTCACAGATGGTTCTATCAGCTTTGATCATGTGGATTTCTCATACACTGATGAAAATGGTGACAAGACCCATGTTCTCAAAGATATTACGCTTGATATTAAGTCTGGTGAAGTTATCGGTATTCTTGGTGGAACAGGTTCTGGTAAATCAAGCTTGGTTCAGCTCATTCCTCGTCTTTATGATGTGGAAGCCGGTCAAGTTAAGGTTGCAGGCCACGATGTTAAGGACTATGATTTGGATAGCTTACGTAAGCAAGTTGCCATGGTACTTCAAACCAACGTCCTTTTCTCAGGAACCATTAAGGAAAATATGCGTTGGGGAAATAAACAGGCGACAGATGAGGAAATCATTGAAGCTTGTAAGATTGCCCAAGCTGATGAATTTATCCAAGAGTTTAAGGATGGCTATGACACCAAGATTGAACGTGGTGGAGCCAATGTCTCAGGAGGACAACGTCAACGTCTCTGTATTGCACGTGCCCTCCTCATGAATCCAAAAATCTTGATTCTTGATGATTCAACATCAGCGGTTGATACCAAGACAGATAGTTTGATTCGTCAAGGTTTGGCATCTAGTCTTAAGGACACCACTAAGATTATCATTGGTCAACGTATTTCATCCATCCAAGATGCAGACCGCATCGTTGTTATGGATGATGGCCGTATCGATGCTATTGGTACCCACGATGAATTGGTGGCTAACAATGCCATTTATCGTGACGTCTACAAGATGCAAACACAAGGGAAAGGAGTAGCAGATGCAGAATAAGAAAAAAGCTAATTGGGGCTCTCTAGCACGTCTTCTACGCTTTTTGTGGCAAGACTACAAACTTTCACTTTCTATCGCCTTTATACTCATTGTTGTTGCTTCTTTGGCAACGGTCAATTTGACGGCTTCTATTCAGTCCTTGGTTGACGTTTACGTTCAACCCATGCTCAAATCTGGTAGCCATGACTTTGGACCGCTTTTACATTTCTTGACCTCAGTCGCTGTCTTCTGTCTTATCGGTGTGATTGCCAACTATGTGTCATCACTCCTCATGGCGACGATTTCGCAAGATTCTCTACGTTCCCTTCGTAATCAGCTCTTTGCTCGTATGCAAAAGCTTCCTGTTCGCTACTTTGACACTCACCAACACGGTGACATCATGTCTATCTACACCAACGACATCGATGCTCTCCGTCAGGCTGTTGAGCAATCCATTCCACAGTTGCTACAAACGGCTATTACCCTTATCGGGGTAACAGTGACAATGCTTACGGTTAGTCCTCTCCTCTTTATCGTGGTTCTAGTCATGGTAGGCATCATGTTTATGGTCATCAAAAATGTATCAGCCAAATCAGGCCGTTACTTCGGTGAACAACAAAAGAATTTGGGGATTGAGAATGGTTTCATCGAGGAAATGATGTCAGGTCAAAAAGTGGTCAAGGCCTTTGTTCACGAAGAAGAAAGCATGGCTGATTTTGACAAGATTAACGAGCAACTCTTTGAATCTTCTTACTTGGCCAACCGCTATGCCAATGTTCTCATGCCAATTCTTGGGAACTTAGGAAATGTTTCCTTTGTTTTGACCGCCTTGGTTGGTGGACTCTTTGCCCTTAATGGTGTCGGTGGTTTGACTATCGGTGGTCTCATGGCCTTCCTACAATTGAACCGTTCCTTCAACGGACCTATTACTCAGGTCTCTCAACAACTGAACTTTGTTCTTATGGCACTTGCTGGTGCTGACCGTATCTTTGACCTCTTGGATGAGCCAGAAGAAGTAGACCAAGGTAAGGTCACTTTGGTCAACTACGAATTGGTAGATGGTCAGATGGTTGTGACAGACAAGAAAACCAATCTCTGGGCTTGGAAACACCCACGTCCAAATGGCGACTACGAATTGGTCGAGTTGGTCGGAAATGTGGTCTTCCAAGACGTTGATTTCTCTTACGATGGTAAGAAACAAATCCTTCATGACGTTAATCTCTATGCAGACAAGGGGCAAAAGGTAGCCTTTGTGGGTGCGACAGGTGCTGGTAAGACGACGATTACCAACTTGATTAACCGTTTCTACGATATCCAATCTGGTGTGATTACTTATGATGGTATTGATGTCAAGCTGATTGAGAAAGATTCTCTTCGTCGCTCACTTGGTATCGTGCTTCAAGATACCCATCTCTTCACGGGAACTATCGCTGAAAATATTGCCTATGGTCGTGCCGATGCGACACGTGAGGAAATTCTTGAAGCTGCCCGTATTGCTAACGTGGATTCCTTTGTGCAACACTTGGATAATGGGTATGACACTGTTCTTACAGATGACGGTGCAGGCTTGTCTAATGGGCAACGTCAGCTTATCGCCATTGCGCGTGCTGCCCTTGCCAATGCACCGGTTCTTATCCTTGACGAGGCGACATCCTCTATTGACTCTCGTACCGAAAAAATGGTGCAAGAGGGGATGGACCGACTTATGGAAGGACGTACGGTCTTCGTTATTGCCCACCGTCTTTCAACCATTGTTAACTCTGACGTTATCATGGTTATGGACCACGGACGAATCATTGAACGTGGTGACCACGACAGCCTTATGGAGCAAGGTGGTACTTATTACCGACTCTATACTGGTGGTCTTGAAATTGATTAAGACTAAAAAACTCAGGTTTTGCCTGAGTTTTTTCATTTAAGAAAAGGTTTCTTTTGAGACTTTTCTTGCAAAAACGATAGATTCGAGATCTTAAATCTCAACTTCTTCTAAACCTCGTGAGTCTAGGCGATAGATCTTTTGGCAGACTTGTCTGAGGTAGTTGACATCATGCGATACCGTCAGAATTGCCCCTGGATAGTTCTCGAAGAGCTGTCGGACTTGGGGTTGCGAGGTGGGTGAAAAATTTCTGGTTGGTTCATCTAGGATAAGCAGCTTAGGGCTTTCTAAGACCAGGTGCAGTAGGAGTAGTTTTCCTTTCTGTCCTCCAGATAAATCAGAGATTGCATGGTTCATTTCATCATGACTAAAGTTGAGGTTGGCGAGATGGGAGCTTATAACCTCTTGTTCAGACTTGTCGCCAGTCTTACTCAAAAACGCTATCGGTGACAAATCATTTTGCAAGATAGTATCGTAATGTTGGGGCATGTAGCCAATAGTCAGGTCGGTCTTCTGACTAAGTTTTTGGTAGAGATAGTGTAAGAGAGTGGATTTACCGCAGCCGTTATCTCCAACAATACCAATTTTTTCCTGCCCTTTCAAAGAAAGTTTGAGATGGTCAATAGTCAGGTGAGGAGCGATGTTTATCTGCTTTTCATCTAGATTTAAGAGATATTTTCCTTGAGGTAGAGGGTCGATATGAGAGAAGAAAAGTTCAATACTGTCTTCTTTATCAGGCATCTGTGTCATATCTTGGGCAAGGCGGTCGTAGCGTTTTTCTTGTGAGAGGATAGTTTTCATCTTTTTAGCAAGCAATCGTCCTTGCGTGCTGTCATGCGTATTTCGTAGGGTGGTTTGGACATTTTGTTTGATGCGGCGATGCTTGGCCATAGCTTTGTCGTAGGCTTTTTTCTCAGTTTTGGCTTGCTGCATCTGTTGTTGGTAGCTATCAGTGCGTTGTTGGCTATAGTTCTCATAGTCGAGGTGCTCCACACTGGTCTTTGCCTGTCGACGACGTTTAAGGAGTTCCAGATGGATAATGGTATCAGCTGTCTGACTTAGTAAATCCTCGTCATGTGAGATGTAGACGATTGTTTTATCAGAGTGCTTGATAAAGTCTTTTAACCAAGTCATAGTAGTCAAGTCCATATCGTTTGAGGGCTCATCAAGAAAAATGACGTCGTGGGGACGAGCTAATTCTCGGATGAGTTGAATTTTGAGTTTCTCACCACCTGATAGAGTGGAGATAAGCTGACTACTGGCAAAACGGTCACTATCAAAATGGAGTTCATCAGCCAGACGATAGAGGATGGCATAGTCAAGGTCATAAGTGTCCGCAAAGAAGTAGTCGTTAAGAGTTAGAGATTGCAAGCTATCCGAAATCTGTTGGGGAATATAGACCTGTGGGCTATCTGTTTTGTTAATAGTTCCCTCGAAAAAAAGATGGTCAAAATGTGCTTTTGGATTGACCAGAAGGGCAAGGAGACTAGATTTTCCATTGCCTTCCTCCCCAATAATGGCGACTTTTTCGCCTGTAGCTATCGTTAGATTTAGATCATGAACGAGTTCACGCAAATCCTTGGTATGTGTTATGGTTAGGTGTTGAATCTGTATCATAGGACCTCCTAGGTCAGAGTGTTTGTGGATATTGTTTTATGGGAAGTAGGCTATTACTTCAAACAATATCAAAGGTCAAAAAACAGTCCTACCTTATAAGATAGAACTGTCTTGAATCTAGCTAAAAAGCTCTCTAGGAGATAGTGATGGAGTGGACGCAAAAAAGCGCGGATACCATCAACAAGTTTTCTACAGAAAAAGAGCGCAAAAAAGACATGAAAACAATCTATCAAATAAAGCAGGTTTATTGTGAATAGACTTAGTTGTTCATGTCTCCATTTACCTCCGAATGTTACTTGTCTCGATTGTACGCTGTCTAACGGATTTTGTCAAATGAAAATCAAAAATCAAGCCCTCTTAGACCGCCGATGCACCTTATCAATAGTCCCCACCTATGCTATACTAGAAGTAATACTAAAAATGGAGATTATTATGGAAAATAAGTTTGTAAAGAAACCAACCCCTAAGGGGGATAAGACAACCAAAATTGTTTTTATAAGTCTCTTAGTGGCATTGCTTTTTGTAATCGCAGGAACGGCTATCTTTTTTGCTGTGAGTGGTAGCAGTAAGGCTACCAAGGGCTCAGCCTCATCTAGCAAGTCAAGTACAACTGCCTATTCCGGCAGCAATGCAGAAGATCCCTTGTTTAAAATCACCCTGACAACCTTCGGGGATAATAAGGAATTTCTACTCGTGACACCAAATCCTGGTCATGATAGAAACATGTTTAACATTGTGGGGGTAGCTGGTCAATACCTAGTCACTCAAGAGTACAAGGGTGATGTATCTGGTAAGAAAAATGCCAAGGGTGAAACTCTTTATAAATATGACTACTTTAATATCTATGTGTATGACACGGAAAAACCAAATCAGAAACCTAAACAAATTGACCTTTTGAAATTGGCTAAGAAAGCTGGGGATGAAGATTATTTAAATCAGGCAGGTCTAAGGCTTTTCATGCTTAATGACCAAGCCTACTTACAAATGCCCTTTGGTGCATCGTCAGCTGATTTTGCTTCTAATAAAAAATACCTCAATCTCAAAACTCAAAAGATCGAGGAAATGAATATCTCAGCTAACTCGAATACTTTGGACTCAGAATTGGAGTATGCTAATGTTGATATGCGTAAGACTTTAGAGCCTTTTGGTCTTGAGATGTGGCCAGGTGCAACTAATGGTAAGGATTTTGATAATCCGTCTGGAACACCAATTGCTAGTCTACCTGCTCTTTATTACATTTCTGAAAAAGACAGGAGCCTCAATATGGATAGTACCAATTTTGCCAAAGAGCAAAAGGAAGCCTATGAAGCTGTTAAGACCAAACATGCTAGAATCTATACGATTCCAAGCAAAATCAATAACGAAACCTGGTTCAATACCTTGCTCCATTGGATGGCACCTGAAGGGCAGGATGCCTACGAGTTACCGGTTAGGGCTTTTAGACCGACTCAGGAAGAAGGTAAAGTCAAGTCCTATCAAGAATTGCAGTCTTGGAATGACAACCATATCAGAAAAAAATAGAGAAAGTGACTTCTGGAACCAATAAGATGATTAACTCAAGTATTTGATGCTTGGGTTTTTTATTTTTTTGAAATGGTAGTGGGTGACTTTAGTCGTGAAAGGCAATTATTAAATTGTATATCAATGGTTTATCGAGGGTGTTACAGAATCGGATGGTTTGTAATAAGAAGGTAAAAATTAGAATAAAAGTAAGAAAATCAGCCAATAAAATGAGTTAAATCCTCTCATAAGTCTAACATCTTCCGTGAAAAACATGAGAAAGTTAGGAATGAAAAGAAAATAAAATAGAAATTTGAAAACGGTATAAAACAAATAAAATCAAGGGTTTTACACTTGTAAAGGCGAAAAACGAACAAAAGTTGTTGGGTAAATTGTCAGACAACTTGATTTTTTTTAAAAAAGTTGACTTAATCACTTGACCATAAATTGTCAGAATGTTAGAATGTAATAGAATCATGAGTTCAAGTATAGGATTCTTGTATACTCGTGACCTATAACTAACTATTTCATAGAGGGAGACTTGAAATGAAAGACATTTTCAATAGACGCCAACGCTTTTCATTGCGTAAATATTCGTTTGGTGTCGCTTCAGTCTTGCTAGGAACGGCACTCTTTGCTGCTCATACTGCACAGGCTGATGAAGTCACAGCACCTGATGCTTCTTCATCAAACCCTGGTACATCAGTTGAGGGCGAAAGTTCGTCAGACCTGGTTGAGACATCTACAGCATCAACAGCTCAAGCAGATCCTACTGCAGCTGTATCTTCAACTGATGCAACTGCGTCAACATTTAACTTGACGCCAGAAGCTTCAACAGATAAGGCTGCCGCAGAGACAACTGACAAACAAGCTACAGAAACTGCAAAACCTGAAGCAGCAAAACCAGCTTCAGAGGCTGCAAAACCAACTGAGAAAGCTACTTCAGAAGCAGCTAAACCAGAGACAGTAGCATCAACTGCTGCAGCTAGCAACAACGTTGAAACAACAGCTTCAGCGACAGCAGCTTCAAACGCTTCAACTACAGCAGCTAATCGTTCTGCAGCAACAGCAGCTCCAGTAGCTGAAGAAACTGCAGCAGCCGAAACTGCGGCAGAAGTTACAAGCGCTCAACCAAATGTTGCTACACGTGCTAACGTAGCAAGCGCTGGTGTAGACCGTGCTTCAGTTGCAAGAGCAAATGAGGAACGTACAAATGCTGGTGCTATGGTAGCAAGCCGTCGTCGTGGACGTCGTGCTGTAACAGACCATAACTATGAGCCAGTTTCTGTAACAACTCACCTAAAAGATGGTGAAGTTGCTACACCTGATATGACAGATCCTAATGGTGCAACTGTTCGTTCACAAACAGTACCATCAGGTTATCAAGCTAAAGATGGCGACTACTATACATATGCTATTTGGGATCTTACTGAATTCAATAATCGTTATGGTACAAAATATTACGCACGTGCCTATAAGAGATTTGATGCTTCGACAGATACGACGGTTGAATTAATAGATAAAACGAGTGGTAATGTACTAGAAACAAGAACGGTTACTTCTTCTAGTGGTGTTCAAAAATTCACGACTACTACATCTGCGTCTAACAGTCAATTAACTTTCCAAGTAGATTATAAAGCTGGAACTCCAACAAATGGTAAAAAAGCAGAACCGTTTATTCAAAATGGTTATGAAGTTGGAAGTAGTATAACAAATCTAGTGGCACCAGGGCACCAACTTACACCGGCAGAACAAGCACTTTATACTGCGGTTTATAATGCTCGTACTACAACAGATATTTTAAACGTTGTAGAACCAGCTTATAATGGTCGTACAATTACTGATTCAAACGCTAAAATACCAGAAGCAATTAATAAAACAACTTACTATAAAGTAGTTGATAAAAACAACCCAACATTTAACGCAAATAAAACAGATAAAACTGTTCAAGATTATAAAGAAAATGGTAATGAAGTAGAGTTAGCTTCATACACAACTCAAGCTATGGAAGGTCAAAGCTTCACAGCATCTGGTGAGCGTCAATTTGATGGTTATAAACTTTATCAAACGGCTGATGCAAATGATAAATCAGGTTTTGTAAGTCGCCCTTACACTATCGGTACTAAATTCATGGATGCGGACCGTTATGGTATTAAACGTATTAAAGAAGTAGTTGGAGAAGACGGTTCAGTAGTTATTCGTGTTTACTTACTAGATCCAAAACAACAAAGTAAACGTTCTGATGGTACTTTAAGCACAGATGGTTATATGTTACTAGCAGAAACTAAACCTATTAAACCAGGTGATTGGAATTCACGGGAATTGGCTGTTAAAAAATCACCTCTTAACACTATTCCGCATACTGTAACTGATCCAAAAACTGGAGCAAAAACTAATTATCCAAACGGTAAGGAACTTGAATTTGATTTCTATAAAGGTTCTGACATGCCACCATATCACGCTGTATTTGTACCATTCTTAGGGGATAATATTGGATACAAGATAGATAATGCACAATTAGAACGTGGAATATACGGTAGTGGTATAAAAGTTGACTTAGCAAACTCGTTAACACCATATAAACAACCAGTTTACTACTATGTCAAACAAGAGCCTGTAACAGTGACTCCAGAAGTTGAAAAACAACTTGAAGGACGTGTACTTGTTGATGGTGAATTTAGCTTCAAGATTGAAAAAGATCAAGAAAATAAATCACTACCAGGATATGAAGAAACTGTCACTAACAAAAACGGCAAAGCAACATTTAGCAAATTAACATTTAATAAAGTTGGTACTTACACTTACACAATCACTGAGCTTAAAGGGTCAGATACAAACGTCGATTACGATGCCATGACAGTTAAGATGACTGTTACTGTAACTGAGAACTCTAAAGGTGATTTGCAAGCTTCAGTTAAATACAGTGGTACTGGTGGATTTGCCTCAAGCGCAGATGATAAAGTCTTCAACAACTACGTTGTAGCCCCAGTTAAGACTAAGTTTGACTTTAGCAAGGCTCTTGCAGGTCGTGAGTTGAAAGCCGGTGAATTCAGCTTCGTATTGAAAGATTCAACTGGTAAAGTTCTTCAAACTAAGACAAATACTAAAGAAGGTGTTGTAGCCTTTGATGATTTGACCTTTGACAATACTCAAGTTGGTACTCACAAGTACACTGTAGAAGAAGTTATTCCAGAAAATAAAGAAGCTGGTATGACTTACGATACAATGAAAGCTGAAGTAACAATCACTGTTACTAAGGAAGGTCACGTTCTTAAAGCAACAAACACTCTTCCAGCAGATACAGAGTTCAACAACACATTCACACCAGGTGCGGTTAAAGTTAACCTTGAATTTGATAAATCACTTTCAAACGGTACTTTGAACGCAGGTGACTTTAGCTTCACATTGACTGGTGATAACAATGTTAATGAAACTGTAACTAACAAAGCTAACGGTAAGATTAACTTCAGCGAATTGTCATTTGACCGCGAAGGTGTCTACAACTACACTGTTAAAGAAGTGAAGGGCAACAATGCCGATGTAGACTACGATGAAATGACTATCGCGGTTAAAGTAACAGTTACTAAAGATGCGGCTTCAGGTCTTTTGGTTGCTAAGACTGAAATGACTTCAACAGGCGGTGAAGCAACTGGTACTGACGACAAGATCTTCAACAACCACGTTGTAGCTCCAGTAACTGCTCAATTCGACTTCAGCAAAGCTCTTGCAGGTCGTGACTTGAAAGCTGGCGAATTTAGCTTTGTATTGAAAGACAAAGATGGTAAAGTCATTCAAACAAAACAAAATGATGCCAACGGTAAAGTTAAATTTGACGCATTGACATTCACAAATGCTCAAGTTGGGGACCACAAGTACACTGTAGAAGAAGTTCAAGGTTCTGAAGCGGGTATGACTTATGACCCAATGAAAGCTAACGTAACAGTTACTGTTACTAAGTCAGGTCATGCGCTTACTGCAGTTGCAACTCTTCCAACTGATACAGAATTCAACAATACCTTCACATCAGGTCCTACTCAAGCACAATTCAAGTTCACTAAACGTCTTGAAGGTAAAGCACTTGAAGCAGATGCCTTCACATTCGAATTGCTTGAAAATGGCAATGTGATCCAAACGAAGAAAAACAAAGCTGATGGATCTATCACATTTGATGCGATTGAATACAGCACTGAAGGTGAACACACTTACACTGTGCGTGAAAAAGCTGGTAACGATACAAACATCGATTACGATACTATGAACGCAGAAGTGAAAGTCAAAGTTACTAAAGATGCCGCTACAGGCCTCTTGAGTGCTGCTGTTACAATGCCTGAAGATACAGAGTTCAACAACTATGTGGTTTCTCCAGTTGTAACTAAGTTTGACTTCACTAAGAAATTGGCTGGTCGTGAACTTAAAGCTGGTGAATTTAGCTTTGTATTGAAAGATTCTACTGGTAAAGTCGTTGAAACAGTTAAAAACGATGCCGCTGGTAACGTAACCTTCTCAGAATTGTCATTCGACAATACTAAAGTTGGTACACACACTTACACTGTAGAAGAAGTGATTCCTGAAAACAAAGAATTTGGAATGACTTACGATAAGATGAAAGCTACAGTGACAGTTGAAGTTGCTAAGAACGGTCACACATTGACTACTGTTACAAACGTTACATCAACTGGTGGTGTAGACGCTAACGGTAATGCAACTGACGGTACTGCAGATAAAGAATTCAACAACAAAGTCACTCCTCCAGAAACTCCTGAATTCCAACCAGAAAAATTTGTCGTTTCTAAAGAGAAATATGACATTACTGGTAACAAGTTGATGGATGACGATGATGATGTCCCTGGTAACGAGTACACAGCAACAAATGCTGATCCATATGTTGATGGTGTTGCAAACAACGAACCAGAAAACTTGAATACTAAGACTGTTAAACGCGGTTCTAAATTGGTATACCAAGTATGGCTTGATACTACTAAATTCACAGAAGCTAACAACATCCAATACGTTGGTGTATCTGATACATACGACGCAGATAAATTGGACGTTAACGCAGCTGACATCAAAGCCTACGATTCAGTAACTGGTGCAGACGTGACTGCTAAATTCGACATCAAAGTTGAAAACGGCACGATCACTGCAACTTCTAAAGATGAATTTATCAAAGATAAAGAAAACAACCCTGTTATCGATACAACTAAATTCGCCTTTGGACGTTACTATAAATTTGATATCCCAGCAACTGTTAAAGAATCTGTTAAAGCTGGTGCTGATATTGAAAATACAGCCAACCAAACAGTTCACGTTTACAACCCAGTAAGCAAGACAGTTGAAAAACCAAACAAACCAACACAAAAACGTGTTAACAGCGTTCCAGTTCCAGTGGAAATGAACTTCACTAAACGTTTGGAAGGTCGTGAACTTCAAGCTAACGAATTCGAATTCGTATTGAAGAAAGACGGCGTTGAAGTTGAACGCGTGAAGAATGACGCTGCTGGTAAGATTGTCTTCAAGACCCTTGAATTCGGTCGTGATGATCTTGGTAAGACTTACAACTACACAGTAGAAGAAACTCCTGGTACAGATGCAACTGTCAAATATGACACAATGGTTGCTACTGTTAAAGTTGTGGTTTCACACGACGGTACAGCTAAAGCAATCGTTGCAAACGTAACAGATGCAGCTGATAAAGAGTTCAACAATACTGTAACTCCACCAGAAGAACCTAAGTTCCAACCAGAGAAATACGTTGTTTCTAAAGCGAAATTCGATATCACTGGTACTAAGCTCGTTGATGATGATTCTGAATTGACAGATAAATATGGTGAAACAAATACAAACCCATATGTCGATAAAACAAACAACAACGAAGAAGA
>ERZ791852.1292-NODE-1292-length-15705-cov-10.482300_pt1 | contig 15705 bp, 17 predicted proteins | sample MGYA00510287_ERZ791852 | MGnify/ENA primary metagenome ERZ791852 (study PRJEB30046, sample SAMN00715257) | human gut metagenome | study: EMG produced TPA metagenomics assembly of the A metagenome-wide association study of gut microbiota in type 2... | reverse complement strand
TTAAACCACATGTTCCTCCGCTTGTGCGGGCCCCCGTCAATTCCTTTGAGTTTCACCGTTGCCGGCGTACTCCCCAGGTGGAATACTTAATGCTTTCGCTTGGCCGCTGACCGTATATCGCCAACAGCGAGTATCCATCGTTTACCGTGTGGACTACCAGGGTATCTAATCCTGTTTGATACCCACACTTTCGAGCATGAACGTCAGTTACAGTTTAGTGAGCTGCCTTCGCAATCGGAGTTCTTCGTGATATCTAAGCATTTCACCGCTACACCACGAATTCCGCACACCTCAACTGCACTCAAGAACGCCAGTATCAACTGCAATTTTACGGTTGAGCCGCAAACTTTCACAGCTGACTTAACATCCCGTCTGCGCTCCCTTTAAACCCAATAAATCCGGATAACGCTCGCATCCTCCGTATTACCGCGGCTGCTGGCACGGAGTTAGCCGATCCTTATTCATAAAGTACATGCAAACGGGTATACATACCCGACTTTATTCCTTTATAAAAGAAGTTTACAACCCATAGGGCAGTCATCCTTCACGCTACTTGGCTGGTTCAGGCTCTCGCCCATTGACCAATATTCCTCACTGCTGCCTCCCGTAGGAGTTTGGACCGTGTCTCAGTTCCAATGTGGGGGACCTTCCTCTCAGAACCCCTATCCATCGCAGGCTAGGTGGGCCGTTACCCCGCCTACTACCTAATGGAACGCATCCCCATCGTTTACCGATGAATCTTTAATGGTGCTATCATGCAATCTCACCATACTATCGGGTATTAATCTTTCTTTCGAAAGGCTATCCCCGAGTAAACGGAAGGTTGGATACGTGTTACTCACCCGTGCGCCGGTCGCCGGCAATTGAAGCAAGCTTCAATCCCGCTGCCCCTCGACTTGCATGTGTTAAGCCTGTAGCTAGCGTTCATCCTGAGCCAGGATCAAACTCTTCATTGTAAAATATCTTTTTACTCTTGCGAGTAGTTTTTGTCTCTGTTCAGGAAACCGATTATTTCTTTACTTGATTAAAGTATTGACGGTTCTTTCTGTCCTATACATTATATATAAGACGTTTCTTGTACTACATCTTGTTTGTTTATCTAAAGTCTTTCAAAGAACTATTTCTTTTTGTTTTTACTTTCGTTTTGTTGCCGAAAGCGTTTGCAAAGTTAAGCGGTTTATTTTAAACCGCCAAATTTTTTCGAAGTTTTTTCAAAAAAGTTTTTCAGGCGGTCCGGATGACCAGGCTTACCCTTTCTCGCTCCCTTACACTGTGTAAGGTAAGATACTCGGTGCAGCGGACTGGAGTCACTCCGACACTTGCACTCTGCTTCAGCATGTCACTGTTTCTAACGTCTTTCCCTCTCGAAAGCGGTTGCAAAGGTACGCACTTTTTCCGGTTCTGCAAGTATCATGCAGACTTTTTTTCTGACTTTTTTCACACTTTGGTTAAAATACCTTGTAAAACAGGGCGTTACGGGATGCATTTTTTTCAAGGAAACCCTGAAGGGAGAAATCCGGTACACATTATTATATATATTATAACAGAGAGAACCGGAAAATGCCAGGAAAAAATACGGAAAACAGCCGATGACAGAAAGACAGAATCATCCCAAAGCAATGCGAAAAAGGGAAAAACCGGAGTTTTCAGGGTTCCAAAAGAGCGGAAAAAGAGAAAAGAATCCTGCAATATAATGCAGAAATTCATATACGAACAACAAACCATGACAGTGAACAAAACAAAAAATCCTGCAATATAATGCAGAAATTCATAACCGAACTACAGACTATGACAGTAAACAAAACAAAAAATCCTGCAATATAATGCAGAAATTTATATCAGAACTGCAGGCCATATCAGTGCACAAAACAAAAAATCCTGCAATATAATGCAGGATTCCGCATCCAAACCACGTCCGATTGCTCCATAACCATCATCTTCCGGAAAAGAAACACCACAGAAGAGGAAATATTCCCTTATGTTTTTTTCCACGCAAAACGAAAGGTCAGGGAAAAGACCGCCGCCTTCCGGGGAAACATCGCCAGCTTTTGGAAAAAGACCGCCAGCCTTCCGCACAAACACCTTTATGAATTCAAAAACACTTATACAGGAAAACATAAAAACATAACCTTCCACATCCGCCATCAGCTCCCAACAGAACACCTTATTTCATCTACTGCAGTCCAAATCGCCTTATTCCCAAAGACAACCTCTTGATTCCCCAATTTTCCACAAAGATTCCAGTTTCCTCAATCACATACAAAAAAAGAGGATTCTTCAAAAGTTCCAGACTTTCAAAGAATCCTCCCAAATGTATCCATGTCAACGAAGGAAGCCTTTTATAGAAAACCAACGATATATAAGCATACTTATCGGCGACCTCCAAGCATGATACATCTTTGCAGTCATCACATTCCGGGGGAGAAATGCAATGACACCCTTATAAAAAAATCAAGCAATGACTTCATCCCAAGAAATTCCCAACGCCTGGGCAACTCCCTTACCGTAATCAAGATCCGCCTTCATACAGTTACGGATATGACGCAACTTGATTTCTACAGGAATATCCCCCATTGCACGAGCAGTGTTCTCAAACAACACCTGCTGCTGCTCCGGAGTCATCAGTCGGAACAGATCACGCGGCTGAGAATAATAATCTGAATCATCCTCACGATAATCCCATTGATAAGCTGCCCCATCGAGTTCCAACGGTGGTTCCTTGTACTCTGTCTGATTCTGCCATTCACCATAGCTGTTCGGCTCATAACCCAAGGTTGATCCGTGGTTACCGTCTACCCGCATCGCTCCGTCGCGATGGTACATATTCAGGAACGGACAACGGCTGCGGTTAACCGGAATCTGGTGATGATTAACTCCCAGACGATAACGCTGAGTATCTCCGTAAGAGAACAAACGTCCCTGCAGCATACGGTCGGGTGAGAAACTGATACCCGGTACTACATTTGCAGGATTGAAAGCCGCCTGTTCCACGTCAGCGAAATAGTTTTCCGGATTGCGGTTCAGTTCCATGATTCCCACTTCAATCAGCGGATACTCCTTCTGCGACCACACCTTCGTCAGGTCGAACGGATTAAACGGACACTTGGCAGCCTGTTCTTCCGTCATCAGCTGCACATACATCTTCCATCTCGGGAAGTCACCTCTCTCGATGCTTTCATACAAATCGCGCTGATGACTCTCACGGTCCTTTGCGATTACCGCTTCCGCTTCCTGATCGGTCAGGTTCTTGATTCCCTGCTGAGTATGCAGATGGAACTTCACCCACGTACGCTTTCCTTCCGCATTGATGAAAGAGAAAGTATGGCTTCCGTATCCGTGCATATGACGATACGAATAAGGGATACCACGGTCGCTCATCGTAATGGTAACCTGGTGCAAGGCTTCGGGAAGCAAAGTCCAGAAATCCCAGTTGTTTCTCGCACTTCTCATATTCGTACGCGGATCACGCTTCACGGCATGATTCAAATCCGGGAACTTCAACGGATCGCGCAAGAAGAATACCGGTGTATTGTTTCCCACCAGGTCCCAGTTGCCTTCCTCCGTATAGAACTTAATGGCAAAGCCGCGGATATCGCGCTCCGCATCGGCAGCTCCACGCTCTCCGGCTACAGTAGAGAAACGGACAAACAGTTCGGTTTCTTTTCCTACCTGAGAGAAAATGGCAGCCTTAGTATACTGCGTAATATCATTTGTAACGGTAAATTTACCAAACGCTCCAGACCCCTTAGCATGCATACGACGCTCAGGTATTACTTCTCTGTCAAAATGCGCCAGTTTTTCAAGGAACCATACATCCTGTAAAAGCATAGGCCCTCTCCGACCGGCAGTAGCCACATTCTGATTGTCGGCTACCGGTGCCCCTGAGGCAGTTGTTAATTTTTTAGTTTCCATGTCTAGTTGTTTATAAAATTACATATAAGGCGACAGACCTATAAATTGGTCCAATATTAATTTATCTTCATTTGTCAGTCTCCCGGTCTTTGATTTCAGGGAGTTTACGGGAACAGAGGCCGGAATATCCATGGCCTTCTTCATCCGCCGGAACATTCCACCGGTCCGAAACTTATAAGTCGTAAAGAACAGCAGTTTCTGCGGCGGTACCGCTCCGGCCATTTTCCGGGCCGATGACACCCATTGTTTATGCGGATGCTGTCCTACCACAAACCATCCGCAAGTCCAGCAGCCCGACAACAACAAGTCCGTATCCTTCAGCTTTGAGGCATCAAAATCCGAAATTGCACTCAGACTGACATTCAAGCCTTTCGACCACAGATACATGGCTATCTCACGAGCCAGACAAGCCGTTTTCCCTTTATGGCTATAATACAATACGGTAGCCTTCATCGAAAAACACTTTACTCATTAATAATGATTACCCGGCTATTCGGCAGATCCGGAATATAAATACAACCTCCCGATACGGTGATATCCGCCGGCCCCACCAGGGGGTCCGGTAAAGAAAGCTCGAACGGAGCTATCGTACCATCGGTCAGATTCAAACGAGCCAGCTGTGCCGGCACCCAGTTCGTAACATACAGACTACCGTCGGCAGCCAATGCCAGTCCGTCATACTGTCCGGCCACTTCCGTCACCCGCTGAGGAACCGGGCGCTGCAAATCGGCAATGCAATACACCACATTCTCCTTTTTGGTCACTCCGTCGGCCGGATAAGAAGCCACATACATTTTTTCACCCTGCATCAACAGCCCGTTCGGTCCAGCCACTTCGGCCCACTCCTCCGGTTTTCCCGGAGCCTCCGGACGACTGATGTCCATACGGAAAATCTTTCCCGTATTTGTCACCGAAGCATAAAGCCAGTTGCCCTCCGCAACCAGGTCATTCACAAACAGATTGCCCTCGGGGAAGGTCACCACAACCGGAGCCTTCTGCACATCCTTCAGGTTATACACCACAACCTTGTTCACATCACACACATACAGGTACGAGTCGCGGATGAACATGCCTTTGGGAGCCGACAAATTACCGTCGGCCGGAACCATCACCTCACTTTTTCCGTTTTTATAATGTACGATATATCCCTTACCTTCAGTGTTCAGCGGATTCAGTTGCTCCGTTCCAAAATTGGCAATCAGAATTCCCCCTTCATAAGGATAGGTACTCTCGCAGAAACGGAGTCCCTCACTCACAACCTTCCACCCGGTCTGCGCTGATGCCATCAGCGCACTGAACACGCACATTAAAGTCAAAATTCTCTTTATCATATATTCATTCTTTATTTTTGAACAAATATAAACAGGAGAAAAATATTTCTCTATATTTGTATTTCTTGATTTTTCGATAACATTCATTGATAAAAACGATAAGCCGTATGGAATTACGACAACTGAAATATTTCAAGAAAGCCTGTGAACTGGAGAATTTCTCTGAGGCCGCACGCTTGTTGCATATCTCACAAAGTACACTTTCACAACAAATCAAGCAACTGGAGGAAGAACTGGATGTCTTACTTTTTGACAGGATTGGCAAACGGATCATCCCTACCGAAGCCGGACGGGCCTTTCTACCCTACGCACACCAGGCCATTCAGGATGCCGAAAACGGAAAGCAGATCATCAGGGATTTGAAGGGAATTGAGACCGGAGAACTTCACATCGGCGTAACCTACAGTCTTGGGCCGCTGCTAATCAGCGCATTAAGCACTTTCACGCAAGCCTATCCCAAAATCAAGGTCATCATTACCTTTGGCACATCGGATGCACTGATGGAACAACTCGAAAACAGTGAGCTGGACTTTGTACTTTCTTTCAAGCCCCAAGGAATGTATGAAAATTTTGACATGCTTCCTTTGTTCACTTCCCGCCTCCGCTTCGTGGTACACCGCTCCCACCCGCTGGCAGGACTCTCTTCCATCACCTTGAAACGTCTTGCACAGACGCCATTGATCTTGCCTGAAAAAGGCTTTGCGACCCGAAAAAAAATCGAAAAAATATGCAAGGAAAACCAGTTGGAACTGCAGGCAGGCATTGAAATCAACGATGTACACACCATTATCCACAGCCTCAGCGACGGACAGTGGGGCACCATCCTGACGCAGGCTGCCATACGGGGAGAAGCCAATCTGGTACAGATTCCCATCCTCTGCCCGGACCAGCTGACCTCCCAGGCCTTCCTGTTCTGGCCTCCCGGAAGTTACCGCAAGCGGTCGTCGCTGGCATTTGTCACCCACCTGGTACAGGCAGCCAACCACACCCCTGCATAATAAAAAAAAGATTTCCCCTCTTCACCTTACAGTGAAAAAGGGAAATCTCCTGCGGCAGACCTTTCCGGTCTACCATTTTCTACTCAAATATTTTCATACTCCGTCAGTTCGCCGGTAATTGAATTGATAATAAATCCGCGTACCACCACGTCATCGGGTACCAGCGGATGATTTCTCACCAGGCGCACGCTTCCCCGTACCGACTGCTCCACATTATCAAATCCACTGAGCCACGAATGCAGGTCGACATTGCAATACTTCATCAGTTCAATCTTCTCATCCGACACCCCATGCTCCTTGATATGCCTGAGCATCACCTCACTGTCCATATGCTGTGCTCCACAGTCGGTATGTCCGATAATCATTACCTCCTCTACCCCTAATTCATAGATGGCCACCAGCAGACTGCGCATGACACTTCCGAACGGATGAGTCACCGTACCCCCCGCATTCTTGATCATCTTCACATCCCCATTTTTCAATCCCAGTGCAGCCGGCAGCAACTTGAGCAGACGCGTATCCATACACGTAACAATCGCGATTTTCTTATCCGGATACTTGTTCGTCACATACTTCTCATACCCATTCTGAGCCACAAAGGCCCGATTGTATTCCAACAAATCATCAATCATACAACTATACCCTTTTGATTTCACATAGTAACTATATAAAAAGAGCCGTTTTAACCGGTTTTGCATCCGTAAAAACAGCTCTTATATCTTTCATTTCCCTTTTCAGAATTTAAAGCCCACCGTAGCAAAGATAGTCAGGTTACGGGGACCCTTCTCCACAACCCGGCACAGGCCGAACTCACCGTTCAGACCCACCTGCCAGTGATCGAAGTCCAGTCCTCCTCCCAGGCGGATACCCGCGTCAAAACGCCTCAGACCCTTCCAGTACATCTCCGTCTGATCATCCACCGACTTAAAAGTACTCCAGGAAACGGTGACATCATTCGACTCAACCTCAACCTTTCCTCCCACGCCGCAGGCCAGATAAGGTCCGGCAGCCAGCACCACATCAAAGTTCTTTCCGGTTCCCAGATGAAACGCAGCCAGCAAAGGCATCTCCAGATAATTCTGATTTATATACGCTCTTACTCCATCCACTTTCTTCGACTTCACACCCTTTGAAGCATAAGTCAGTCCGGTCTGGAAAGAAACCAGTCCCGTCAACGGAATATCCAGCTTCACTCCCACATTCGGATTGAACATTGCCTTAGCTCCATCACTGCCATCTCCCATCCAGGTACTCATACCCAATCCCAGTTCAAGCCCCCAGTTCACTTTAGTTTGAGCATTTACCAATATCACAGAAAATGCACACAATACGAGCAATAATAACTTTTTCATACTTCAAATTCTTAAATGTTAACTCACACAAATATAGTGAACAGAAAGGAATATTCAAATAAAAAAAGAAAAAGGTCCTCCGTAAAACGTTTTTTAGACTACATATTGAAGAAAATGTCACAGCGTGACAAACCACATATGCCGTCTACGTCCTACGGAGAACCTGCACTCGGAAAGAGTCTGACGCTCAATCCTTAAAATTCATATTCAATGCCCAAAGAGATGTTTTCACCATCGAGTTCAACACCCAGACCGTCTGAACCACGGAAATAATCATCCCGGTATCCGGCGAAACCAATCCGTGACACCAGACTGAAATGCTGGTTCAGCTTGATAGCCAATCCCGGTTTCAGACCGATCTCAAAACCATTGTATGAGTCATGATCCTTCACCTTCATGGTAGAAACTCCCATACCCATGTCGAGGAACAAACGCACGATCTTGTTTTCATAGAAAGAAAAACGAGCATACGGCGCAAAGACAAACGCATTTGAAGTAGCCTCAAATGCTCCCTCATAGCTATTGTGTGCATAAGCGATTTCAGCACCTACGGCCCACTTTTCACTGAAGACATAGCCGATTTCCGGAGAGATGGAGAACGAAGTCTTTTCCAGATCCGTATTATGCCACAAACTGATACCACCACCCAGGTAAATTTCCTGTGCCTGAGCAAACAAAGTAACCATAATAAAGGCTACCCACATCAATGTTCTTTTCATAAACCAATAAATTTAATATAGTTAGTCAATTAGTTCGTCCTGATATTATCCGTTTTTATGACGGTTTGCTCTCCGTCTGCGGTATTCCGCCTTCATCTTTGCGGCTCCGGAACCGTGCAGTCCCGTAATATAAGTCTTCTTTTTCGCTTTTGTCTTGATCTTCTCTTCCTTCTTTACCGGGTTCTTTGCTCCCTTGAAGACAATCCCTTCTGTCAAAATTTTCTCAATATCCATATAAATCCAAACGAAATTCTTAATTTATTCTTTTTCAACGAAAATAAACGATTTCCACATTCCGGGCCTCAGCAAACTCCTCCAGCAGGCCGACCATGTAAGCGACCGACTCCTCGAGTCCTTCCTCACCGCTGTACCCGTTCATGATTGCCAGCAGATGCGTCGTATCGTGAGTGATTTTCGTGCGCTCATTGTCACTGGTCGGCGTTCCGATTCCACCCTTCTCATCCCGGTAAACCGGCATGCCCTCAATGTTCAGCACCCCACGGCCAATACCTTCATAAGGTTCTCCCGGACGACCGATTCCCAGTACCAGGCGCTCCCCTTCCACCTTATCCAGGTCGAAACCACCGATGGAATGACCGCTGTAGATAGAAGCCAGGTTGATCAGGTCGACCAGTGTATCAATCTGATACAGAGGAATCCCTCTCAAAATGCGCCGGCAGAGCGCCTCCGAAGAAGGACGATAACGGCTCGGATCCTTTCCGCAAGCCTTATAAGCCTGCCGCGTAGCCTGTATGGCCGGCATCTCCTTGATGGAGTCAGTCGTATACTTCTCCCGATACAACACCGTAAACTCCTCTATCCGTTTCCACAGTCCTTCACTGTAATCCGAATTCCGCACCTCCGCAAACACAGCCGCTCCCCGGAACTGCGGCCAGGCACGGTGAAGTTCCTCGGAAACCTCTATAGTTATCTTTTTCATAAACTGTCCTTTATCATTATTCCACTCAATATACGCCCGGAAACAATCCCCTGACGACGTGCTGAAAAGAAATCCATATGCTGTGTCCAGGTACAGATGCCCGACACCTCAATGTGGTGAGGCAATACCCCCTCGTTCAGCAACAGCCAGCGGTTGGCCTCCCATAAATCAATGTGCCACTTGTCCTCACGGCGTGCAATCCGGTCCATGTCGAATCCGGCCTCTGCAAACTGCTTCCATACCTCATCGCCCACCTCGAACGCCTCCACCGAGATTCCCGGTCCGATGCAAGCCACCACATCCTGCATCTCCGTACCAAACGTCTGATGCAAGGTCTGCAGGGTACGGGAAACAATTTTTCCACACGTACCTCTCCATCCGGCATGAACAGCCGCCACAACCTGCCGCTTCGTATCGTAGCAGAGCACCGGGATACAATCGGCAGTGGAAATCCCCAGACACACCCCCTTCAGGGAAGTCACCAGCGCATCCACACCTTCCAGTTCCCTTTTCTGCGTGTCGGTATCCGCAGCCAGGAACGGAGCATCAATCACACGCACCTCACATCCGTGCGTCTGATGCGGCATCACCAGCCGGGCAGTCTTTCCCGGCAACAGGCTGAGCACAATCTCCCGGTTGCGCAAGACATGCTCCATCGTATCCCCACAATACTCATTGCAGTTCAAGGAAGCATATTCACCCACACTGCATCCACCGTGACGCGTCGTGGAAAAACAAAAAATGTCAGGGTACAGTTTGTTCCAACCGTACTCCAACATTTCCTTATTTCCATTTATCCGATTCATTACTTCTGAGGTTCGTCCTCCCAGTCAATTTCTTCGTAATCGTATTCAAAATCCTCGTCATCGTCCACATCCTCGTACTCATAGTCGAACTCTTCGTCCTCACCCATATCCTTCAGCTCCTGCTGCAGGGAGATAATGTCCTTCGGACGATGTACGATAGAGTCGCGGCGCAAGCCCTCCAGCTGATTGCTTTCCTTGTTCAGTTCAGCCCAGAGAATATCCTTCAGCTGCTGGATACCCATATTGGCTACCGATGAAATAAACACATGAGGTACGTTCTCGGGAAGCGTCGGTGTCAGCATCTCAATCAGTTCCTCATCCAGCATGTCACACTTGGTAATGGCCAGTACACGCTGCTTGTCCAGCATTTCCGGATTGAACTGAGCCAGCTCATTCAGCAGGATCTCATACTCCTTACGGATGTCATCAGTATCCCCCGGAACCATGAACAACAACAACGAGTTCCGCTCAATGTGGCGGAGAAAACGCAATCCCAGTCCCTTTCCTTCACTGGCTCCTTCAATGATACCCGGGATATCGGCCATCACAAACGACTTGCCGTCACGATAAGACACAATACCCAGATTCGGTTCCAGCGTAGTAAACGGATAGTTTGCTATCTTGGGGCGGGCCGCCGAGACCGTAGAAAGCAGCGTAGACTTTCCCGCATTCGGGAATCCTACCAGTCCGACATCCGCCAATAATTTCAATTCCAGAATCACGGTCATCTCCTGCATCGGCTCTCCCGGCTGTGCAAACCGAGGCGCCTGACGGGTAGCCGTACGGAAATGCCAGTTGCCCAGTCCGCCTCTACCACCTTTCAGCAAGATAACCTCCTGTCCGTGGTCAGTGATATCGCAGACATACTCACCCGTTTCCGCATTATACACCACTGTGCCACATGGGACCTCAATCACCTTATCTGCACCGTCCTTTCCGAAACTCTTGTTCTTCGAACCGTTTCCACCGTGCTCGGCAAATACGTGACGCTCGTACTTCAGGTGCAGCAACGTCCAATAATTACGGTTTCCCCGTAAAATAACATGACCTCCTCTACCACCGTCGCCACCGTCGGGTCCTCCATTAGGTGTATATTTCTCGCGGCGCATATGCACGGAACCGCGTCCTCCCTTACCGGAGCGGCAGTAGATTTTTACATAATCAACGAAATTCGATTCAGCCATAAAATATATCCATTAAAAATAATAATAACTATGTTCCTCCACGGAGCATTTCAAAAAAAGGAGAATAAAGAAAATTCCGTCTAGAAAAACGAAACTCCCTCCATTCTCCTATTCTTTATCTTATCGATTAGAGTTTATCGATTGCAGTACAGATGTCAGCAAAGATACCGTCCATAGTACCCAAGCCGTTGATGTGGCAATACTTGCCATCGTTCTTATACCAGTCGATCAGCGGAGCTGTCTGAGAATGATATACTACCAGACGCTTCTTGATGGTTTCTTCGTTATCGTCAGCACGGCCTGATTCCTGTCCACGCTTGATCAGACGTGTCATCAGTTCATCTTCCGGAACTTCCAGATCCAACATGATAGAAACTTCCTGTCCGCGAACCTTCAGCATTTCCTTCAAAGCCTCAGCCTGAGCGATAGTACGTGGGAAACCGTCGAAGATCACACCTTTGCTATCCTTGAAGCTGTCGAATACGCTTGCCAGGATATCAATCATCAGGGCATCCGGAATCAGCTGTCCGTTGTCAATATAACCCTTTGCAGTTTTGCCCAGTTCCGTTCCGTTCTTGATTTCAGCACGCAAGACATCACCTGTTGAAATGTGATTCAAACCGTACTTTTCTACAATACGAGCACTCTGAGTTCCTTTACCTGAACCCGGAGCTCCGAAAATTACAATGTTCAACATTTTTGATCTATATATTTGAATTATAAAAAATGATTATTCCACTACGGTATATATATCACGGTAGTTGCGTCCCAGTCCGTCATAATCCAGACCATATCCTACGATAAAGTCATTCGGAATATTCATGGCCACATAATGAATGTCCAGCTTCACCTGCAGCTTGTCGGGCTTAACCAGCAGCGTAGCGATACGGATATCCTTCGGGTTGCGCTGCCGCAACGTCTCGATCAGGCGCTCCATCGTAAAACCGGTATCCACAATATCCTCTACAATCACCACCGTACGTCCGGTTATATCATTATTCAATCCCACCAGTTCCTTCACCTTTCCGGTAGAAGAAGTGCCTTCGTAAGAAGCCAGTTTCACAAAAGAAAGCTCACAAGGCATATTCAGATGCTTCATCAGATCGGACGTAAACATAAACGATCCGTTCAACACACTCACAAACAACGGATTCTCATCGGCCAGATCCCGATTGATTTCATCCGCTACCCGCGCCACTTGCTTCAAAATTTCATTCTCAGTAATAAAGGTTCTAAATCGTTTATCTTTAATCTGAATTGTATCCATAATGATATAACTTTATAAAATTGGGACAAATTTACGAATTATCCCTCAAACTTCTATAACTTCTATACTTTTTTCGTACTTTTACGGACAAATAGCTATTTAACACAAAAGATGAAGATACTTACTTGTACCCAGCAGAAAGAGGCAGACAAATATACCATTGTTCACGAGAACATACTATCTATCAATTTGATGGAAAAAGCCGCCTCATTAATCACTGACGAGATATGCAGCCGATGGGACAAATCACACCGCATCATTGTATTTGCCGGTCCCGGAAACAACGGAGGAGACGCAGTGGCCGTAGCCCGCATGCTGTTTCTGAAGAGTTACCAGGTAGAGGTTTACCTGTTCAATGTAACCGGCAACATGTCGGATGACTGCACGACCAACGTACACAGGTTGCAGGAATGCGGATTCCCCAACTACCACGAGATAAGCAACAGTTTCGATCCACCCAAGCTGACCTCTGCCGACATTGTGGTAGACGGACTTTTCGGATCAGGCATCAACAAGCCCCTGAACGGAGGTTTCGCTTCCGTAGTAAGATACATCAACGCCTCACAGTCGACGGTCGTATCCATCGATATGCCTTCGGGACTGATGGGCGAAGACAATACCTACAACATCCGCCAGAACATTATCCAGGCAGACCTGACCCTCTGCATCCAGTTGCCGAAACTGGCATTCCTCTTCCCGGAAAACGAAGAGTATGTAGGCGAATGGAAATTGCTGGACATCGGTATCAGCCAGGAATACATTGCCGAGGCCGAAACGCCTTACCGAATCTGTGAGGCCGACGAAATCCGCAGCCTCATCAAGCCCCGCAACCGTTTTTCCCACAAGGGCAATTTCGGTCACGGACTGCTGATTGCCGGTACCTATGGAATGGCCGGAGCCGCCGTACTGGCCGCACGTGCCTGCATGCGTTCGGGCATCGGACTGCTGACCGTCCATACCCCCGTATGCAACCATGCCATCCTGCAGACCTGTGTACCTGAAGCCATGGTACAGGACGACGTGCATGAACATTATTTCGCCGAACCGGTCGACCTCGACAGCTACCAGGCTGTAGCCATCGGTCCGGGCATCGGACAGGAAGAAGAAACGGCACTGGCTACCCTGGAACAAATCTGCGACTGCTACATTCCGCTGGTACTGGATGCGGACGCACTGAACATCTTCAGTACTCACCGCAACTACCTGAACAAAATTCCGCGCAGCAGCATACTGACTCCGCACATCGGAGAACTGGAGCGCATCATCGGAAAATGCAGCAACAGCTACGAGCGGTTGAGCAAGACCAAAGAACTGGCGGCTTACCTGCAGTGCTATATCATCGTCAAGGGAGCCTATACGGCCATCATCACCCCCGACGGAAAATGCCATTTCAATCCGACCGGCAACCCGGGCATGGCAACCGGAGGCAGCGGCGACGTACTGACCGGTATCCTGCTGGCACTGATGGCACAGGGATACGAACAGGCAGACGCATGCCGGCTGGGAGTATACCTGCACGGACTGGCCGGAGACATTGCCCGCGCACGATATGGAGAAATCAGCATGAATTCAGGAGACATCATCAATGCACTGCCTGAAGCATGGAAACAATTAACAGACATCAAATAAAAATAGCATCAATATGAAAAAGGCCTTATTTACCTATAGCCTGCTCGCCTGTGCGGCACTGCAAGCAGCAGGTATGCCAGAGGTAAATCCTTATACACCTGGCGCTGACGAAGGAATTGTGTATTTCCTCCCCAAGACCATGCTGGAGGTCAACATTATTGCGACCCGTATCAATTACCAGCCCGGTGAGCTCTGTCAGTATGCCAACCGCTATCTGCGCCAGAACAACGTGACTTCCCAGCCCGAAACGCATTGGGAAATCAAGCAGATAGATGTCCGGCCGGCCGGAGTTCCGGACTCAACCAAAGCCTATGTCATCAAGCTGAAGGACAAAGATGTGGCATCGAACGTAGAACTGACGAACGACGGTATTGTAAAAGCCATCAATACGACCTACAACCTGCCGGACGAGAAAGCCGAATATCAGCTTGAGACCGTACAGCCTCATGAAAATGCGCGCAAGTACATGACCGAAGAAATCCTGATGGCAGGTTCAACGGCTAAAATGGCCGACCTGACCGCCAAGGAAATTTACAACATACGGGAAAGCAAGAACCTGATCTTGCGTGGACAGGCAGACACGATGCCTAAAGACGGAGCCTCACTGAAACTGATCATCGAGCAGTTGAGCAAGCAGGAAAAGGCATTGACCGAACTGTTTACAGGTATTACCAGCCGGGAGGACAAGGTATTCACTGTATACGTGCAGCCCAAGGAAAACCTGAAGGACCATGTCGCCCTGCGCTTCTCCAGCCGCCTGGGAGTGCTCCCTGCCAATGACCTGGCCGGAGAACCGATTTACATCAGCCTGCAGAACACTTCGCCCATAGCTGCCGCACAGCCGGAAGGCGACAAGAAAAAGAAAAAGATTGAAGGAGCCATCTATAACATTCCGGGAAAGGGAAAGGTGACTGCCACCTTCGAAGGCAAGACCGTATTTGAATCGGAAATACCTGTCACCCAGTTCGGAGGTACGGAAGTACTGGTAGACGGTCTGTTCAACAAAAAGATCAACACTCGGGTAATCTTCAATCCGGTAACAGGCGGTATCGTAAAAATCGACAAAGACTGAAACCGCTTTTACGGTTTTTCCTGAAAGAAGGGAAATACAACCTGAAAGAAGGCTACAGGATAAGAAGGAAGGACTGGAACCTCACATAAGAAAGGACCGGATCAACACTCTGCAAAGAGGTTGATCCGGTCCTTTTTATATTGCATTAGCAAAGACAACACCGTCTTCCGGTCAAGACTCTGCCGGAAGCGACTGGATGACTTTCAGCAACTGCTCTCCCAATCCGATGGTATATCCGCAAGAATTGAAGATCACCCGGTTAAAGGTATCCCCGATAATGAATATCGGCAACGGAGTATTACGGGGCAACTCCAAGGCCTGCAGCAGTTCATTATAAATCTTACCCTCCGAATCAATACCCCAGATAACATTGTCCGGCAATCCGGCCACCGGAGCCTTCAGGTATTTCCGGTACTGAGCCTCATCCTGGAAAAGCAGGATCATCTTCCGTCCGCACGCATCGTATTCTTTGGCCTTGACAGCGATGTCCTTCAA
>ERZ791852.1272-NODE-1272-length-15909-cov-5.366343_pt1 | contig 15909 bp, 14 predicted proteins | sample MGYA00510287_ERZ791852 | MGnify/ENA primary metagenome ERZ791852 (study PRJEB30046, sample SAMN00715257) | human gut metagenome | study: EMG produced TPA metagenomics assembly of the A metagenome-wide association study of gut microbiota in type 2... | reverse complement strand
TGCTCAAGCAGCTGAAGGATGCCGGCAAGGAAGACAAGCTGGACGAAGTGCTGGCCGAGATCCCCCGTGTCCGCGAGGATGCAGGCTATCCGCCGCTGGTCACCCCCACCAGCCAGATCGTTGGTACGCAGGCTGTGTTCAACGTCATCATGGGCGAGCGCTACAAGATGGTCACCAAGGAGTTCAAGGGTCTGGTCCACGGCGACTATGGCAAAACTCCCGCTCCCATCAAGCCCGAGTTCACCAAGAAGATCCTTGGCGATGAGCAGCCCATTACCTGCCGCTTTGCCGACACGCTGGCGCCCGAGATGGACAAGCTGAAGGCCGAGGCTGCCAAGTGGGCAACGCAGGAAGAGGACGTGCTGACCTACGCTATGTTCCCGCAGGTCGCTCCCAAGTTCTTCGATAAGCGCAATGCCAAAAAGCAGGGCGTGGACGGCGATCATGTGGACTACACCAACCAGTCCCATCCTGTCTGATAAATAAGTCCCTTTCAGGGCTGCTGCACAAAATGCTGTGCGGTAGCCCTTTTTTGTGCAGTCGGCAAAGGTGCAGGGCGCACTCTGTCGGGTAATCCCGGAAAAACTTCTGCTTACACATTGACTTGCCGCCCAATACCTTTTATAATGTTTGGTATAGCCGTACAATACAACAAATGATGTGGAGGAAAATGCTATGCGAAGCATCCCGGAGCAGCGCATTGCTGAGTTTCAGGAGCAGGACTATCAACTGTATTTTGGCATTTCAAAGCTGGAATTTGACCGGATGCTCAAGGCTCTGCATGAGGCTTACCGTCAGGAGCATAAGCGCAAGACCCGCTTTACCAAGATCTCTATGATGGATAAACTCATCCTGACCTTGATCTATCGCTACGAGTACCGCACGATGGAAAGCATTGCCAAGGAATACGAGGTCTCTCTGGATACCATTGCCGACAACATCCATTGGGTGGAGCGCACGCTGCTCAATGCAGATATCCTGCAAACCAGTGTGACCTGCGTTTATAAGACGAACTGATGTTATGACCCTGCGTGAAAACGCGGGGTTATATTTTTTACAAGGGGAAAGCTTCTGGAAAAGCGGTAACTGCCGCAGCCATGTTGTTTTGGCTGCGCAGCAGTAAAAATGAAAACTGTGTTTTTTGCACGGATGCAGTCTGCACCTTGAATTTTTCAGAAAAGAATAGTAAAATGATGCTATATGTATCGTAACATGGGCTTGTGTGCCTAAAGCGGATACCTATACAGAAAAACCGAAGTTAAACCGCAAAAGAATAGGAGCTAGTATGATCTTAAGCATGACCGGTTTCGGCAGGGGGACTGCCGTGCTCAATGGCCGCGAGATCACTGTGGAACTGCGCAGCGTGAACTCCCGCTATTTCGAGTATTCCTCCCGCATCCCGCGCACCTGCAGTTCTCTGGACAGCCGCCTGAAAAAGCAGCTCAACCAGCGGATCTCCCGCGGCAAGGTAGAGCTTAGCATGACCGTCCAGAACGTGGACGCAGCGGATACCGTGGTCGCCGTCAACATGGAGCTTGCCCGCAGCTATCAGCAGGCCATGCGGGACCTGTCCGAGCAGCTGGGGGTCAAAAATGATGTGTCCACCGCCGTTCTGACCCGCTTCCCGGATGTGCTGACCACCCGCCACGCCGATGTGGACGAGGAGCAGCTGTGGCAGGATGTGTCTGCCGTCACCGCACAGGCGCTGGATCGCTTTGTGGAGATGCGTGCCGCCGAGGGCGCCAAGATGAAGGCAGACGTGGAAAGCCGTCTTGTGTTTCTGGAGCAGTGCGTCGGCAAAGTTGAGAGCTTGAGTGCAGGCCGGGTGGAAAACTACACCAACCGCCTGTACGAGAAACTCAAGGTCATCCTGCAGGATCGTGACATTGATGACGCACGTGTGCTGACCGAAGCCGCCATTTTTGGTGATAAGACCGCCGTGGATGAAGAAACTGTCCGTCTGCGCAGCCACATTGCCCAGTACCGCGATATCCTGCAGCTGGACGAGCCCGTGGGCCGCAAGCTGGACTTCCTGACGCAAGAGCTGAACCGCGAGACCAATACCATCGGCTCCAAGTGTCAGGATCTGGATATCACCCGTATTGTGGTGGATATGAAGGCGGAGATCGAAAAAATCCGCGAGCAGATCCAGAATCTGGAATAATATGTTGTGGAGGAGCCTATGAAACTCATCAACATCGGCTTTGGCAATATGGTCAGTGCGGGGCGTGTGGTGGCAGTCGTCAGCCCGGACTCCGCACCGGTCAAACGTCTGGTGAAGGAAGCACGCGAGCGCGGGATGCTGATCGATGCCTCTTACGGCCGCAGCACCCGAGCTGTGCTTATCATGGACTCCGATCATGTCGTGCTGTCTGCCCTTCAGCCCGAAACGGTGGCAAGCCGCGCCGCCGGGCAGGAGGGTAGAGCGTCAATGGAGGAAGAAACATCTCATGGCGAATGATAAATTTCTGTTTGTAGTTTCCGGCGCAGCCGGCACCGGCAAGGACAGCGTGGTCAAGGCACTGCGCGAGGCACACCCCGAAATCGAAAAGACCGTCTCTGCCACCACACGCGCCCCGCGCCCCGGCGAGCAGGAGGGTGTGGACTACTACTACCGCACCCGCGAGCAGTTCCAGCAGCTGCTGGAAAACGATCAGGTGGTGGAGCACAACTTCTATAACGGCAACTACTACGGCACCCTGAAGTCTGAGGTGGAAAAGCGGCTGGAGGCCGGTAAGGTAGTCGTGCTGGTCATTGACGTGCACGGCGCTGCCAATATCCGCCGGATGTTCCCGGGCGCTACCACCGTGTTCCTGCTGCCGCCCTCTGTGGAGGAACTGGAGCACCGTCTGCGTGGCCGCGGCACCGAGACCGAGGAAAGCATTCAGGAGCGTCTCGCCACCGCCCGGCAGGAACTGGCCGAGCAGGATAAGTTTACCGTAAAGCTGGTCAATAATCAAATCGAGCCCTGCGCCGCAGAGCTGTATCAGGTCATCTGTCAGCGCGCCGGGTTGCAGGAGTGAAAAATCAAGCGTTGAAGGAGTTGGACGAATGCCCAAAACGGTAGGCATTGCCGTCAGCAATGCGACCTTCCATTTTGATAAGCTGTATACCTACGCCGTTCTGCCGGAGCACCAGAATGTGGTGCGTCTGGGCAGCATGGTACTGGTACCCTTCGGCAAAGGTAGCCGTGCCCGCATGGGTGTGGTACTGGCCTGCGATGCCGAGCCGGAGCACTCCAAGCTGAAATATCTGTTTGACGTAGCCCCGGCTTCGGCCTGCCTGACCCCGGAGCTGCTGCGGCTGGTGCATTTTTTAAAGGAACGCACCTTCTGCACCTACTACGAGGCCGTCAAGGCAGTCATTCCGTATGGTGCACAGTACAAGCCTGCCGTGGCGGCAGACGGTGTGACCCCGGTGCTGCAAAAGCAGCTTACCCGTCACACCGAAAATGCCTATAAGCTTGTGGGCACTCTGCCGCAAAAGCCAAAGCCTACAGCAAAGCAGCTGGCGGCGGTGGCGCTGCTGAGCGGCGGCTCTCGCACCCTGAACGAACTGGAGGATAAAGGCATCAGCCGCGCGGTGCTGGATAACCTGTGCACCAAGGGTGTGCTGGAATGCAGCAAGGTGAATAAGTCCATCGACCTGTACGCCTCCATCCCGCTGCGTAACGACCCCATCACCCTCACAGAGCAGCAGCAGGCCGCTTACGACACGCTGCTGCCTAAGCTAGAAGATACCGCACCCCATTCGGCGCTGTTGTACGGTGTTACCGGCAGCGGCAAGACGCTGGTGTTTTTAAAGTTGATCTCCCGCTGTCTGGAACTTTGCCGCAAGGCGCTGGTGCTGGTGCCGGAGATCAGCCTGACCCCGCAGATGATCCTGCGGCTCAAAGGACAGTTCGGCCGCCGGGTGGCGGTGCAGCACTCCGCGCTCAACCATACCGAGCGTCTGCTGCAATGGCAGATGATTCAGGACGGCGGTGCAGATATCGTGGTCGGCACCCGCAGCGCAGTGTTTTCGCCGTTGGAAAACATCGGCCTTATCATCATTGACGAGGAGCAGGAGCACACCTACCGGTCGGAATCCGCACCACGCTACTCTGCCCACGAGGTCGCCCGGCAGCGTGCCGCCGAAAACGGCGCCCTGCTGCTTCTGGCCAGTGCCACCCCCAGCACCGAGAGCTTCTACGCTGCACAGAACGGACGCACCCAGCTGGTGCGCCTGACCAAGCGCTACGGCGGCAACCCGCTGCCCAGCGTGCAGATCGTGGATATGCGGGCAGAGCTGGCAGCAGGCAATCCCCGCGAGATCAGCCTTGCGCTGGAGGACGCCATCCGCCGCAATCTGGAAGCAGAAAAGCAGACCATTCTTCTGCTCAACCGCCGGGGCTACCAGACCATTGCCCAGTGCGAGGACTGCCGCGAGGTGCTTAAGTGCCCCAAGTGCAGCGTGCCCATGGTGTACCACAAATCAGCGCATAAGGTGCTGTGCCACTACTGCGGCTCCCAGCAGGAGCCGCCGCCCACCCTTTGCCCGGCCTGTGGCGGCAAATTACAGTACCGGGGCTTTGGCACCCAAAAAGCCGAAGAGGAGCTGGCAAAGCTCTTCCCGGAGGCGCGGGTGCTACGTATGGATCAGGACTCTACCGCCGCCAAGGACGCCCACGAGAAACTGCTTGCCAAATTTGCAGCGCATGAATACGATATCATGGTAGGCACCCAGATGGTGGCGAAGGGTCTGGACTTCGAGGACGTGACCCTTGTGGGTGTTCTGGGCATTGATTCGCTGCTGTTCGCGCAGGGCTTCCGGGCATACGAGAACGTGTTCAGCCTGATCACACAGGTGGTGGGACGCAGCGGCCGCGCAAAAGAGCCCGGCTTTGCCATCATCCAGACCACCGACCCGGACAACCCGGTGCTCACCCTTGCCGCTGCACAGGATTATGATGCCTTCTACGAGCAGGAGATCGCTTACCGCAAGCTTGGCTTGTACCCGCCCTTCTGCGGGCTGTGCGTCATTGGCTTTGCCGGTGCAAGGGAGAACGAGGTGGCGCGCGCCGCTGCCCGTTTCTCGGCGCTTTTAGGGCAGCAGGCGGCCAAGCAGCCGGATCTGCCCCTGCGCATTCTGGGCCCTACGCCCGGCAGCATTGAAAAGATCAACGACACCTACCGCTATAAGCTCACCGTCAAGTGCCGCAACGACCGCCGTTTCCGCGACCTTGTGCGCAGCACGCTGGCACTGTATGAAAAAGAAAAACTGCCGTCCAAGGCATCGGTCGTGGTAGACCTGCACTCGGACGGAGACATCTGATAAAACTGGAGGTACCATTATGGCTATCCGTAATATTGTTAAAGAAGGCGACCCCATCCTGAACAAGGTCTGCCGCCCTGTGACCAATTTTGACGACCGTCTGGCCACCCTGCTGGACGATATGCGCGAGACCATGATCGCCGCCGACGGCGTGGGTCTGGCTGGCCCGCAGGTGGGTATGATGCGCCGCCTGTTCGTGGTGTGGGACACCACCGACGCCCCGGAGGAGATCCCCGAGGATTACGAGTACAAGTTCATTGATTTCGTCAACCCCGAGATCCTTGCTGTTTCTGAGGAGGAAGAGACGGCCTACGAGGGCTGCCTGTCCTTCCCGGGGCACAACGGCGCTGTGACCCGCCCGGTTGCCGTCAAGGTGCGTGCGCAGGACCGCAACGGCGAATGGTTCGAGCTGGAAGCCGATGGCCTGCTGGGCCGCTGCATCCAGCACGAGAACGACCATCTGGATGGCATCACCATCATGGAGTCCAGCGAGTACTTCTATGAGGATACCGAGGAAGGCAAAAAGGCCGCCCGCGAAGCGAAAGGAAACAACTGATGCGCATTTTGTTCATGGGTACGCCGGATATTGCTGCCGAGTGCCTGAAAGCCCTGTATGCTGCCGGGCACGACATCTGTGCCGTATACACCCGGCGGGATAAGCCTGTCGGCCGCAAGCAGGTGCTCACCGCACCGCCGGTCAAGGAGGTTGCACTGGCGCACGGCACGCCCGTGTTCCAGCCCCGCACCCTGCGGGACGGCAGCGAGGATGAAAATATCCGCGCCCTTGCCCCGGAACTGATCGTAGTGGTGGCCTATGGCTGCATTCTGCCGAAGTCCGTGCTGGAAATGCCCAGCTATGGCTGCATCAACCTGCACGTTTCGCTGCTGCCGAAATATCGCGGCAGCGCTCCGGTGCAGTGGTCTGTGCTGAACGGTGACGCCGAGACCGGCGTTTCCATCATGCAGATGGACGAAGGTCTGGATACCGGTGATGTGCTGTACTGCAAAAAGATCGTCATCGACCCCGAGGAGACCAGCGGTGAACTGTTCGACCGCGTTACCGCTGTGGGTGCCGAAGCTCTGTGTGAAACGATTCCTCAGATCGCTGCAGGTACTCTGACGGCTGTGCCGCAACAGCACGAGAATGCTACCCTTGCCCCCATGCTGAACAAGGAGATGGCGGAGTTCCACCTGACCGACACTGCCGCCCATATCCATAACTGGGTGCGCGGCATGAACCCCTGGCCGGGTGCGTGGTTTATCACTTCCGGCGGCAAAAAGCTCAAGGTGATGTCCAGCCGCGTGGCCGCCGCCAACGGTGAAGCCCCCGGCACTGTGCTTGCTACAAAGCCTCTGACCATAGCCTGCGGCGAGGGTGCTATCCAGCTGTTGGAAGTTGTGCCGGAGGGCAAAAAGCCTATGGACGGTACTGCCTTTGCAGCGGGTCTGCGCCTGAAAACGGGGGATAGTCTCTGATGGCCGCAAATCCGCGTGCGGCGGCAGTCGCCGCACTGGTACGGCAGGAGCAGGATGGCTTTTCCAATCTGGTGCTGGACGCAGAACTCAGGCGCCAGAAGCTGGAAGGTCGGGATAAGGCCTTTGCAAGTGCCATTTTCTACACCGTGCTGGAGCATCGCGGCACACTGGACTATATTCTGGAGCAGTTTCTGCCCAAGGGTCTTGCAAAGCTGGATGCACCCGTGCGGGAAATTTTACGCGCTGCACTGGCACAGGCTCGCTATATGCAGGTTCCTGCCTCTGCTGCGGTGAACGAGGCAGTCAAGCTGACCCGCACTTTTAAAAAATCCAGCGCCTCCGGCCTTGTCAATGCCGTGCTGCGCAAGGCCTGCGGCTATGATCTGGACGCTGCCGTTTTTACGGACGAGATCCAGCGCCTGATGGTTTTAGGCTCTGCCGGACGGGATGTGGCGGAATTCCTCCACAAAAATTACCCGGATGAAGCACTGGGCATCCTGACCTATCAGGCCGATGGCGGTTTGACCAGTCTGCGTGCAAACCCCCTCAAGGCCAGCGCTGCACAGCTGTGCGCGCTGCTTACAGAGCAGGGCGCAGCAGAGGTGCGGCAGGGTATTGTGCCCGGCAGCGTGCTGGCACGATTTGCCGGCAGTCCGGCAGACAACGAACTGTTCCGGCAGGGCTACTACCATGTGGAGGGACAGGCCAGCCAGCTGGCAGCCCTTTGCGTGGGCGCAGCCCCCGGCGAGACGGTGCTGGATCTGTGCGCAGCCCCCGGCGGCAAGACCGTTCTGCTGGCCGAGCAGATGCAGGGTACAGGAGAGCTGTACAGCTGCGATGCAGCAGAGAACCGTGTGGGGCTGATCCGCACCGCTGTGGATCGCATGGGCTTTACTGGGGTGCACACCCTTTGTAATGATGCCACCAAGCCGAACCCTGCACTGCCCATGGCAGACCGCATCCTGACGGATGTGCCTTGCAGCGGCTTGGGCATTCTGGCAAAAAAGCCGGATCTGCGCTATAAAAAGCTGGAAGCTGCCCGGCAGGCAGAACTGCTTGCCACACAGGCGGCAATTCTGGATACCGCTGCGGCGCTGCTCAAGGCGGGCGGACGGCTGGTCTACTCCACCTGCACCATCGACCCGGCAGAAAATCAGCAGCAGATCGCAGCCTTTTTGCAGCGCCACCCGGAATTTGCGGTCTGCGCGCCGGAGGTGCCGCTGCCCGCCGGAATGACGGCAGGGGAGCATGGTTGCCTTTCGGTGCCCACCCGCACCGGCATGGACGGCTTTTTCCTGTGCGTGTTGCAAAAAGCCGCCGCAACACAATAAGCATGACCTTTGTGGGTCGTATCCTCTTATAGGAGAACAGAATGGAACAAAAACGCTGTATTTCTTCTCTGACGCTGGCAGAATTGACTGCTGAACTGAAAGCTTTGGGGCAGCCGGGTTTCCGGGCAAAGCAGATCTTCCACTGGGTGCACCAGAAGCTGGTCACCGAGTTTTCTGCCATGACCGACCAGCCCAAGACCCTGCTGGCAAAGCTGGAAGAAACCTTTTATATCGCTGCACCGCAGATCGAGCGCCGTCAGGAGGCCAAGGACGGTACTGTGAAGTATCTGCTGCGCATGGCGGACGGCAACTGCATCGAGACCGTTGTCATGCGTTACCACTACGGCAATACCGTGTGCGTATCCACACAGGTGGGCTGCCGCATGGGCTGCCGGTTCTGCGCCTCCACACAGGCGGGGCGGGTGCGCAACCTTGAAGCAGGCGAGATCTGCTCCGAGATCTACACTGCCCAGAAAGATATCGGCGAGCGCATCTCCCATATCGTGCTCATGGGCATCGGCGAGCCGCTGGACAATTTCGACGAAGTGATGCGATTCCTTGAGAATATCACCTCGCCCGAAGGCGTCAACATCGGGATGCGGAACATCAGCCTTTCCACCTGCGGTCTGGTGCCGAAGATCGACCAGCTGGCCGAGAAAAAGCTGCAGCTCACCCTTTCCGTCTCGCTCCATGCGCCCAACAATGAGATCCGCAGCGGCATGATGCCCGTGAACGATGCCTACCCCGTGGAGCAGCTGATGCAGGCGGTCCGCCGCTATCAGGACACCACGGGCCGACGGGTCAGCTTCGAGTATTCGATGGTGCGCGGCGTCAACGATTCCGATGCCTGCGCAAAGCAGCTGGCAAACCTCATCCGGGGCATGGGCGCACATGTCAACCTCATCCCCATCAACCCGGTGGACGGCAGCCCCTACTCCGCCACCGATGCCGCCAACGTCCGCCGGTTCCAGCAGAAGCTGGAGAGCCTCGGCGTCAACGCCACGGTCCGCCGCCGTCTGGGCAGCGAGATCAGCGCCGCCTGCGGCCAGCTGCGCCGCGACGAGATGAACGGCAAAGCCTGACAAAAGGAGAATCCTATGAAACTTGCAGGAAAAACAGATGTCGGCCGCGTCCGTCAGGAGAACCAGGACGATTATCGGGCCGGGGAGCTGCCCGGCGGCGCGGTGTGGGCGCTGGTCTGCGACGGCATGGGCGGCGCGAAGGGCGGCCGCGAAGCCTCACAGGGGGCGTGCAATGTTATCGAGAATTTCTTTCAGGAGCAATACGCCCAGTGCGGGGCAGGGCAGGAGGAGCCGTTTCTGAAAAAAGCGCTCCTCTATGCCAACCGCTTCGTGTTCCAGAAGGCCGCGCATGAAGAAGCGCTGGCCGGCATGGGCACCACGGCAGTCTGCGCGCTGGTGCGCAGCGGCAATGTCTACCTCTGCCATGCGGGCGACTCCCGCGCCTACCTCATCCGGGATGGGAAGCTGACCCAGCTCACCCACGACCACTCCTACGTGCAGGAGCTCGTGGACTGCGGCACCATCACCGAGGAGGAAGCCGAGCATCACCCCCAGAAGAACATCATCACCAAAGCGCTGGGCGTGGATTACCGGCTGGAGCCGGAGTTCACCGCCGCGAAGCTCAAGCGGGAAGACCGGCTGCTGCTCTGCACCGACGGCCTGACCAACATGGTGCCGGTGGAGGAGATGGAAGAGCTGCTGGCGCAGGGTGCGTTCTACGACCTGCCCGACCGCCTCATCGAGGCAGCCAACGCCCACGGCGGCTCGGATAACATCACGGCGCTGCTGCTGGCCGTGGAGCCGACGGAGGTGGAGCATGGATAATCTGATCGGCAAGACCCTCGATGGCCTGTACACCGTCCGGGAGCTGATCGGCACCGGCGGCATGGCCAACGTCTACAAGGCGGTCGTGGGGCCGGGCGGGCCGGTGCCGGAGGGCACGGTCGTAGCCGTCAAGGTGCTGCGGCAGGAGCTCATGCACGACCCCGACCTCGTCCGCCGCTTCAAGAACGAATCCAAGGCCATCTCGCTGCTCAACCACCCCAACATCGTCAAGGTGTATGATGTCTCGGTGAGCGACCATCTGCAGTATATCGTCATGGAATATGTGGACGGCATGACCCTGCGCGAGTATCTGAACGAGCGGGGCGGCAAGCTGACCAGCCGGGAGACCGTCCACTTTATCTCTCAGATCCTGAAAGCGCTGGACCATGCCCACCGCAACGGCGTGGTGCATCGGGACATCAAGCCCCAGAACATCATGCTGCTGGACAACGGCCAGCTGCGGATGATGGACTTCGGCATTGCCCGCATCTCCCGGGCTGAGAACCAGCTCTCGGGCGGCAAGGCCATGGGCAGCGTCCACTATATCAGCCCGGAGCAGGCCAAGGGCGATGAGACCGACTTCACCAGTGACCTCTATTCGGTGGGCGTGATGATGTACGAGATGCTCTCGGGGCATCTGCCCTTCGATGCCGATGACGTGGTGGAGGTGGCCATCAAACAGATCTCGGATCAGCCCAGGAGCCTGCGGGAACTGGCTCCCTGGGTGCCGGTGGGGCTGGTGGAGATCACCGAGCGCGCCATGGCAAAGCGGCCCGAAAACCGCTACAAGAGCGCCGCTGAGATGCTGGAAGCCCTCAACGCCTATGTAGAGAACCCGGCCATCGTGTTCAACTACACCTATCTCCCCGATGAAATTCCTGAAAAGGTGGTGGAACCCCCTATGCCCAGAAAAGAATCCCGTCCGGAGCGCGGCAGTGCCCCGGCAAAAGGCAGAAAAAAGAAAAAGCGCACCGTGTTCCTGCCGGTGCTGTTTGGCATCACCGTGGCCTTTGCACTGGCCTGCGCGGCCCTGTGCTGGATGATCCTGAATGATTCCAGCTCCCTGATGGGGGAAAAGGCCGATGTGGTGCTGGCAGATTACAGCGGCATGACCCAGGATGAGGTCAACGCTTCCCAGCAGGTGGCATCCGGCCAGATCGTCATCAACTGGGAGCAGGCCTACAGCAACGATTACGCCGCCGGTTACGTCTACCGGCAGTCCCCGGTGGCGGGCCGTACCGTCCGCGAGGGCCAGAGCGTGACCCTGACCATCAGCCTCGGCATCCAGTACGTCACCGTGCCGGATGTGACCAACTATCTGCAGGCCGATGGAGAACAGCAGCTCAAGAGCCTCGGCGTCTCGGTGCTGATCACCCAGGCCGTGGACGACACCGTGGCGGCAGGCTCCATCATCCGCACCGACCCTGCCGCCGGCAGCCAGGTGGCGGTGGGCTCCACCGTTGTGGTCTATGTGAGCCGCCCGCAGGTCAGCACCACGGCCAAGGTGCCGTCTCTGGTGGGCCTGTCCAACGTGAACGATGCCCGCACCCTGCTGGTGCAGAACAAGCTGGGCCTGGGCAGCACCACCGAGCAGTACAGCGACAAGCCTGCCGGTACCATCATCGGGCAGGACCCTGCCGCCGGTTCCACCGTCAAGGTGAACAGCCGCGTCAGCGTGACCGTCAGCGCAGGGCCCGAACCTGTGCCGGAGACCCCGGCCGAGGAGCCCGGCAGCACCTCGGAGAGCGGCAGTTCCAGCGCCAGCAGCTCCGGCGGCGACTGGTGGAGCGGCCTTGTGGGCGGTGGCTCTTCCTCCTCCAGCGACTCTTCCGGTTCCAGCTCCGGCACCAGCCTGAGCGACTGGTGGAGTGCGCTGCTGTCGTAACGGAGGAGTCATGAACGGTTATATTGTAAAAGGCATCGGCGGCTTCTACTACGTCCGGACCGAAGCGGGCATCATCGAGTGCAAGCCGCGCGGCATCTTCCGCAAACAGAAGATCACCCCCGTGGCGGGCGACGAGGTGACGGTGGAGACCGAGAACGGCGCTTCCGTCATCGCGGAGATCGCGCCCCGCAAAAACGTCTTCGTCCGCCCGCCGGTGGCCAATCTGGATGTGCTGTTCCTCGTGGCCAGCACCACCCAGCCCACCCCCAGCACCCTCGTGCTGGATAAGCTGTCGGCCATCGCGGTGGACAAGGGCGTCCAGCCGGTCATCGTCTGCACCAAGGCAGACCTCGGCGAGGCGGAGTTCCTCCGCAAAGCATACGAGCGTTCGACCCTGCCCTTCATCGCCATCCACTACGACACCGGCGAGGGTCTGAACGAAGTGAAGCAGTGGATCGCCGGGCGGCTCTGTGCCTTCTGCGGCAACTCCGGCGTGGGCAAGTCCACGCTGCTGAACGCCCTGCTGCCGGAGGCCGAGCGGGAGACCAGCGCCATCAGCCAGAAACTGGGCCGCGGCCGCCATACTACCCGCGAGGTGACCATCTTTGAGGCGTTCGGCGGCCGCATTGCCGACACGCCCGGCTTCGCCAGCCTGGAAGCCAACCGCGCCGGGTTCATCCCGAAGGAGAACCTGGAACATGCGTTCCCGGAGTTCGGGCCGTATCTTGGTGAATGCCAGTTCACGGGCTGCTCCCACCGCACGGAAAAGGGCTGCGCCGTCCGCGCGGCACTGGCCGAGGGTCAGCTCTCCCAGACCCGGTACGACAGCTATTGCGCCATGTACGACGAAGTCAAGGACGTCAAGGACTGGCAGCGGCCGAAGTTCTGACCGCTGCATTGCAAACCAGAGAAAGCTCCTCCGGCCGGGGGAGCTTTCTTCGAGTGAAGAGAGGAAACTTATGTCACGCTGTGTGATCGTATCTGCCTGCCCGGTCTCGCCGGAGCTGAAGCGCCTGCTGCGGCCCGATGACCTCATCATCGCCTGCGACGCGGGCTACCGCAACTGTGCGCCGCTGGGCTGCAAACCGGACATCATCGTCGGCGACTTCGACACCGCGCCCTGCCCGGAGCAGCAGGATGACGTCATCGTCCTGCCTCACGTCAAGGACGACACCGATACCGAATATGCGGCGAAGCTTGCCTCCGAAAAAGGCTGCTCCGAGGTGCTGCTGCTGGGCGCGCTGGGCGGCAGACGGCTGGAACACACCCTTGCGAACCTCTGCACCGGTCTGGGGCTGGAGCAGCGGGGCGTGCGCGCTACACTGCAAGATGAGCGCAGCCGCATCACCTTCGTCCGCCCCGGCGAGGAGCGCACCTACTCGAAGGCGGAGTTCTTCTACGTTTCCGTCTTCCCACTGGAGGGCCGGGCGGAGGGCGTCTGTGAGCGCGGCTCCTACTACGAGCTGACGGATGCCGTCCTCACGGCAGGGTATCCGCTGGGCGTCAGCAACGAGTACGCCGAAGGCTCGGATCGCATCACCATCTCCACCCGCAAGGGGGCGCTGGTCGTGGTCGAGACCCTGCCGGATACGCCCATCCTGCTCTGATCCATGCACGTTTTGCGCCGCTGTCGCTTATACTGTGGTATCACACAACGAAAGGCGGGAGTTGGATGCAGGTCGTCGTCATCAAAAGCCCGAAGTGTCTGCGCGGGATCCTGCGCCGGTTGTTCGGCATCAAAACCTGAAGAAACAACAAGACCCTCTGTGCCGTTCGCACAGGGGGCCTTGCGTTTTCATTCCTTTGTGGCATACGTCAGGTCGAGCACCGGGCCAAAGGGGTCAAAGATGAGGTTTTTGACGCCCGAAGCAATCAGCAGACGCTTCTGCTGGGAGAAGAGGGGGACCACGACGCAGTCGCTGAGCAGCTGGCGTTCGCAGTCGCCCAGCAGGCGGCAGCGGGTGGAACCGTTGGCGTGGGTGCTGGCTTCCAGCTGGGTGGCATACAGGGCGTTGGAATAGCCGGTCAGCCCGCCGCCTGCGGGAGTGAACTGGGCCAGCGTGTTGTACACGCTGCCGCTCTCAGCGCTGACGGGGGCCAGCGCGATGGTATAATCTCCCTCGGCCAGGCGCTTGCGGAAGGTCTCCTCGTCCACCTCCTCGATGGAGAAGAAGAGGGAAAGCTCCTTCTGCCAGGCCCCGTTGATGGTCTCGGCGGCCTCGTTCAGGCCGCACCCGGCGGGGAGCATCAGGGTGATCTTATTGAAGTCGGAGTTTGCCATGCCCTGCCGCGCGGCAAGGTAGAGCGCCTTGACATCCACAGGAGCAGGGGAGACCTCCCCCACGGTGTCGCGGTAGTTCATGCCGTCTACGTTCAGCCCGGCGGGGATAAGGCTGTCCGCTGCGGCAAACAGCTCGGTGGAGGGGACCTCGGCGGCATCCCGCGCCACCCCGGCCAGTGCCTGCCGCAGCTCGGTGGAGGAAAAGATCGTATTGCAGTTGAACAGCAGACTCCAGGTGGTGTCGGAGTAGGAGATGGAGGACAGCGAGGTGGTGCTGCCGGTGGCGTCCACCGCTGCCGAGCACTTTTCACCGTTGATGAGTTCAATGGCTGGCTGGTCGGCGTTGTTGGTGTTCTGGACCAGGCGCAGGCTGTCGATGCGGGTGCCGGAAGGCTCCCGCCGCAGGAACAGGCCGCTGGACGTCCAGTTGTAGAGGTAGAACGGCCCGCTGGAAAGGGTGGTCTTGGCGGTGAGGCCGTAGGTGCCGCGGGTGGAGTTGAAAAACTCCTCGTCGCAGGGCATCGCGCCGGGCAGCGTCAGCTTGGAGAGAAAATTCTCGTCCGGGCTGCTCAGGCGGAACACCAGCGTCAGCGGCCCGCTGGCCGAAACACCGAGGGCACTTTCCGGCAATTGCCCGGCCAATACTTCGGCGCTGTTCTCAAGGGCCGAAAACTCCACGGCGTAGGGGGAGTTCGTGGCAGCGCGGAACATCCGCCGGAAGGCGAAGACGAAATCCTCCGCCGTGATGGCATAGTCGGAAGCCGTGCCCTTGGCAGCCGTGTAGGTCAGGCCGTCCTTCAGATAAAAGGTATAGGTCTTCCGGTCGGCGGAGACCTCCCACCGTTCGCATAGGGCAGGTTCCAGCTGGCCGTCCGGGTCTTTGCGGACAAGGCCGCTGTAAAGGTTCTCGCAGGCGATGACGTCCGACACAGCCGAAGCCACCTGCGGGTCAAGGTTTGCGGGGATGGTGTCCACGAACCAGGTAAAGCTGTTGGAACCTGAACCGCAGCCGGTCAGGGTCAGGAACAGAAGGGCCGTCAGAACCGCGGCGGCCAGGCGGAAACGGTGTTTCAAAAAAAGCGCTCCTTGCAGATGATGATGGATACGTCCAGTATAACGGAAAGCGTCGAAAAAGACAATTATCTTTTTGTGAATTTCGATGACCTTTCGGTGCATTTTTGCGGTCTGTGCGGGTTGGGCGTTGCGTATTGTGCGGAAAAGGTGTAGAATGAAGAGCAGCAAGAGCTTGTTACAGAAACACTTTATAGAGGAGGTTCTGTTTTTATGCAGAAAGAACAGCAGCAGCTCGCAGAGCTGGTCAAGGGCAAAAAGGTCGCATTCATCGGTGCGGGCGTCAGCCACAAGACCCTGATCGAGGAGTTCGTGGGCCTGGGTGCGCATGTCACCCTCTGCGATAAAAAGAACAGCGTGGACGACTTTGGCAGCTACGCCGAGACCATTCGCCGCCTGGGCATCGACCTGAGCCTGGGCGAGCACTACATGGACGGCTTCCGGGGCCAGGACATCATCCTGCGCACCCCCGGCTTTGAATATTACCAGAAGCCGCTGCAGGACGCCATCGCCGCAGGTACGCTGGTCACGAGCGAGGTCGAGCTTTTCTTTGACTACTGCCCCTGTGAGATCGTGGGCGTGACCGGCTCGGACGGCAAGACCACCACCACCACCCTCATCTCCAAGTTCTACGAGGCTGCGGGCCGCAAGGTGCATCTGGGCGGCAACATCGGCGCAGCCCTGCTGCCCATGCTGCCCGAGGTG
>ERZ791852.1268-NODE-1268-length-15922-cov-4.822651_pt1 | contig 15922 bp, 10 predicted proteins | sample MGYA00510287_ERZ791852 | MGnify/ENA primary metagenome ERZ791852 (study PRJEB30046, sample SAMN00715257) | human gut metagenome | study: EMG produced TPA metagenomics assembly of the A metagenome-wide association study of gut microbiota in type 2... | reverse complement strand
TCGGGAGCACCTCTGCCGGGGGTCAATTCCCCGTGCGCCGGTCGTCTTCCCGTATTATTGAAAAATACCAAGCAATCCACATCTATTGCGCAGCATCAGGAGCCACATACGAGTATGCATTGGACATTTTTGCAGCATTGTTTGTCAGAGTGACAGCTTCTCTGTAGTAGGCAACGACAGGAGTGCCCTTATCCACAGCGTTGAACAGCTGCTCTGCAAAAGCAGGTGGCACATTGATACATCCGTGTGAGCCTGAGGTTTTGTAAATTGTTCCTCCGAAGGTATCACGCCAGCTGGCATCATGGATACCTATATTGTAGGCAAACGGCATGAAATAGCTGACAGGAGAAGAGTATCCCTCGCCGACAAGAGTAGCATTTCTCTGCTTGTAAACAATCTTGTATACACCATCTACGGAACCATTCTGACGGGCGAGGTTACCTGATACGAAATCAGACTCCATCTGGAGAGCACCATCCTTGTAATACCACATGTGCTGCTTTGTGTAGTCAATCTCTATGTATGTATTACCTATGTCGTCAGCACCGCGATGGAGTGCTGTCTGCTCGTAAACAGGCTCTCTTTCCACGGGCTTGCCTTCCTCTAAATCAGAAAGAAGTTCAGCCTTTTCATTTTTCTTGCTGACTACCCATCCGTAGTCTCCACCACCTATTTCAATAGTGTCACCGGACGATGTCTTGAATGAGCGTTTGCGGCCGAAGGTATTGTACTTGGAAGCAAGCTGCTGGACATATTTAGTGACCTTGGCATCATCTATGCTCACGCTGCCGTCATCTGAGATGCTTAGCATATCAAGGATTTTGGCTGAGTCAAGCTTCTCGTCGGCACCTTCAATTTTGTAAGTGACGGTTGAAGCAGTGTATTTGTCGAGGGCTTCTTTTTCATTTTTGATTGTATCGCTGTCCTTTGTGATTTCGGGAGCTTCATAACAGTCATCGCTTAAGGCAAGCTTTGGAAGCTCATTGTCCAGGGCATCCTTTACTTCGGCAAGGATGCTGTCATATATCGGCTTGCAGCCTTTTTTCTCTTCAATCACATCGTATTTGCCGTCTTTTATCTCGATGTGGGCATCCTCCGGATTTTCAATGTAGTCATCACTGAAAATATCAAGAGCCTTGAGCTTTTCCGCCAAAGCGGCATCGTCATATTTGGACGAACCCTTTAGTGTATAGTTTTTAGCTTTGAAAAGACTGACAGGCCATGTAAAAGCATTCTGGCTTTTTAGGATTTGCTCCTCATCACCATTTGAGACATATTCATAGGAAAAATCAGGTCCCTTAAGTGAGAAGCTGTTGCCTTTTCTATCAGTGATTGTGAGCAGATAGTCGCGGCTTAGGGCTGTATTTTTTTCTAATGCCTCTTTTGCAGTTTTCCCTGCGTATTTTACAGAGTTAATCTTTGTGTTGAACAGATAGTGGCTGCTAAAATAAAAGGCAAAGCCAAGATAAACAGCCAAAAGCACACCAAGTACGACGGCGCAGGTTATAAGCACTTTTTTCTTCATGTAAATCGACCTCCTTGGAGATATGCTGTTGCTGCCCACACCGGGGTGTAGGCGGCAGCTAAAATCAGTTACATTTGTGAAGATGTGACACATCCATATAGTCAGGCAGACCATCCTTGTAGGCTACAGCGGTTTCTCCCTGAATAAGTGGTTTTAAGTATTCGATAAGCTCAGGCTTCACATCATTGCCCGCATCATTGATCCACTCTCTTGGCACAGACTTGGCCTCGTTTGCGATATCCTTGATAGCAGAATATGTGTATTCCACCTGATAAGGATTATTTGAGATGCGCTTTAAGCATACCATTGATGCGGTCACACCCTCTGCTGCAATAGAGACACCCTTTTTACCCTGAGCAAAAGATTCCTCGATATCGGTTAATGATGCAAGATGTGAGGCACAGCGCTGGAGCACATTTACCTCTACAGAGCGCACCTTGACACCGATGTTTTCCTTTACGATGAACTCAAGAGCTTTTCCGGCACCGCTTAGCTGCTGGTGTCCGAACTGGTCACATGCGGCCTTTGATGATGTAATGTATGAGCCGTCTGCGTCATGTATTCCTTCGGATACGGCAACTATTACATTGTTAGTGTGCGCAAGGGCTTCTTTTATATCGGCAACAAATTTGTCCTTGTCGAAATCCACCTCAGGCAGATAGATGAACTGAGGCGCTGTATTGTACTCATTACGTGCGAGAGCGGAAGCGGCAGTGAGCCATCCTGCGTCACGTCCCATGATTTCAACGATTGTCACACTCTTAACAGCATAGATAAAGGTATCATGGGCTATCTCAAGCATGCTTGATGCGATATATTTGGCGGCAGAGCCAAATCCCGGAGTGTGGTCTGTCATGCACAGATCATTGTCGATGGTCTTTGGAATCCCTATAATTTTCACATCACTGTTGATTTTTTTTGCATAATCGGATAACTTTAATACGGTATCCATCGAATCATTTCCACCGATGTAAAAGAAAGCTTTTATGGAAAGCTTATCGAACTGGTGGAAGATGTATACATATGGTGAATCATCATCCTTGTAATCAGGGAGTTTGTGGCGGCATGAGCCAAGATACATGGCAGGTGTGGTCTTAAGCTTTTCAAGATTAGCATCATCTGCAAAAATATCTGACAGATTGAGATAATTCTCATTTAATATGCCGAGTATTCCGTTTACGGCGCCATAGCAGATATCGTATTTCTCAGAGCTTTTTACTCCTGCGATGACTCCTGCAAGGCTTGCGTTGATTGCAACAGTTGGGCCGCCTGACTGGGCGACGATACAGTTTGACTGATTCATTGTAATCTCCTTATTGTGTATTTTAACTATTCTCTTCTGTAAGAATAGTTATGATATAATTTGAAAATGACTACTGAAGGCGCATGGCATATGCACCGCATAATCATATAGATTGTAGTATCAAACATTATTTTTAGCAAGGGTTAAAATGAAAAATATGAATAAATACGAGAATTGCTTATTGTGTCCCAGAAAATGTGGCATAAACAGAAGCACCGGACAAACAGGTGTATGTGGCGTTTCATCTGAAATAAAGGTGGCGCGAGCAGCGCTTCATTACTGGGAGGAGCCGTGCATATCAGGAAAAAGAGGAAGCGGGGCAGTTTTTTTCTCAGGCTGCAGCCTGCACTGCGTGTTCTGCCAGAACAGGGAGATTTCTGACGGAAAAGAGGGAAAGGTAATCAGTAAAGAGCGGCTGAGTGATATCTTTATGGAACTTGCTGACAAAGGCGCAAATAATATCAATCTGGTCACACCGGGGCAGTATATCCCTGATATAGTGTGGGCGGTAAACGATGCAAAAAGCCGCGGCATGAAGCTTCCTATTATATACAATACGAGCGGATATGAAAATGTGACAGAGCTAAAGCTGCTTGAGGGCATAGTGGATGTGTATCTTCCGGATTTTAAATATATGGACAGTACGCTTTCGGCAAGGTATTCAAGGGCAAAAGATTATCCGTCTGTCGCAAAGCAGGCGCTTTCAGAGATGGTCAGGCAGCAGCCGGATGTCGTGATTGACAATGCGACAGGACTCATACAAAAGGGAGTTATTGTGCGGCAGCTTCTACTGCCGGGACATGTGAATGATGCAAAGGCTGTACTTAAGTACCTGTATGATACATATCATGATCACGTATATATAAGCATGATGAGCCAGTTTACGCCGATTGCACTAAAGGATTATCCTGAGATAAATCGCACAGTGACAAGGAGAGAGTATGAAAGGCTTGTTGACTATGCCCTTAAAATAGGAATCACGAATGCATTTATACAGGAGGGTGACGTGGCAAAGGACAGCTTCATTCCGGCATTTGACTGTGAGGGAGTATAATATTTACCGTTTTTCTTAATAAAATAGTAAGAATTGGCAGGCAAAAATGACTGGATTTTGTGACACCGGTGTAGTACTATGGTTATGTGATATTTTTTAACTGTGAAGGCACTGAACAGTTACGATATTTTGTTATTACTCACATCCCGGTGTGGCAGACGATAATGTTTTTAATCACACAGGATACATTATTCAATAGAGGATACAGTGATGAAAAATATAGAAGAACAGCAGATAATAATTGAATGTCCGAATACTATCTTTCATCTATACATTGACAGTGAGGATGAGCTTTCAAAGGTTAAGGTGTTTATGAACAATATGAAGAATGTTGATTCGATAAGTCTGCATGATATATACAACTGGTGCAACAGACAGCATGTGCAGTACACGACGACATTTAATTATGACAGTAAAATGACCTTGACAGAAATGATAAAATCCTACATATTTTACTTCAGACAGAAGCTTAGATATGTAAATAATAGTGATAGGATGATAGAAACATGAGATACCCTGAATTTCTAAAGGATAGAGGAACAATAGGCTTTGTGGCGCCTTCGATGGGCTGTACAACAGAGCCGTACAGGAGTGCCTTTGACAATGCCATTAAAAGGTTTCACAGCATGGGTTATAAGACGATAGAGGGACCTAACTGCAGGTGCGACAGTGGCATAGGTATCAGCAATACACCTAAGAAGTGCGCAGAAGAGCTGAACGAGAGCTATGCTTCTGCTGACAGTGATGTGCTTATATCCTGTGGTGGTGGCGAGCTGATGTGCGAGGTAGTGCCTTATATTGATTTTGAGCGCGTGAAGCAGTCAAAGCCGAAATGGTACATGGGCTATTCCGACAACACGAATTTCACATTTTTGGAGGCTACTATTGCAGATACAGCAGGTATTTACGGGCCGTGTGCGGGCAGCTTTGGCATGGAGGTGTGGCATGAGTCACTTACCGATGCATTTAATCTGCTTTGTGGCAGGAAGCTTTCATTTACCAATTACCCTATGTGGGAGAGGGAATCGATAAAGGATGAGAATGCTCCGTTTGTGGGCTACAACCTGACTGAAAAGTCGTGTATCAGCTCTATTCCTGCGGTGGCAAAGGAAAGCAGGCTTACCATGAGAGGCAGGCTGCTTGGTGGCTGCATGGATTGTCTTATCAATCTGCTTGGTACATCGTTTGACCATGTAAGGGAATTTAATGAGCGCTACAGTGATGATGGTATCATATGGTTCCTTGAGGCCTGTGACCTTAATGTGATGGGCATGAGAAGGGCTATGTGGCAGATGAAAAATGCAGGATGGTTTTCAAATGTAAAGGGCTTTCTTATCGGACGCCCGGCGCACTTCGGAGAGGAAATGTTTGGCATAGACCACAGACAGGCGCTTTCATCACTGCTTAGAGAGTTTAATGTGCCAATCATCATGGATCTGGATATAGGTCATATGTCACCGATGATGCCTGTGGTATGCGGAAGCATGGCAGATGTCAGCTTCGACGGAAGCAGCTTTACAATTTCGTATGATATAGAGCAGTAGATTGGAGGAAAAATGATTAGATTAATAAAGAAAAAAGCAAAGAGTATTGTATGTAGCGTGCTTGCTGCGGTGACATTGTTTACAATGAATCCGGCGGTATTTGCAACAGAGACAGCTACGCAGACTGATACAGTTTCAAGCGTTGATGTATCAGGCAGTGACAGCAGTGACGCAGCTGATAAGAGTAACACAGACAGTACTGCAGACAGCACAACGACAGCCGGCAGTGAGGCAAACGACAAGGTGACCATCAGCAAAAATGATAAGCCATACTTAAGTCTTGGAGCAGACCTTACACCGGATCAGAGAGCGACAGTGCTTGGATTTATGGGAATCGAGCTCACTGATCTGGACAAATACGATGTGGTCTATGTAAATAATGATGAGGAGCACAAGTACCTCGATTCATACATCAGCAAGAGCGAGATTGGCACAAGGTCACTTTCCTCAGTACTCATTACAGAGGATAAAAAGGGTGCGGGTCTTAGTGTTTCCACACACAATATCAATTACTGTACGGTAGGAATGTACAAGAATGCGCTTGCCACAGCAGGCATAGCTGATGCTAAAATCATAGTCGCAGGACCTTTCCCTATTTCCGGAACGGCAGCACTTGTAGGCACACTAAAGGCATACGAGGAGATGACAGGCAAGAAGCTTGACGACAAGGTGACAGACGCAGCGATGGATGAGCTTGTTACAACAGGAGAACTCAACAAGAGCATTGACGGCGATTCGCAGGATATCGAGGCAATGATTGCAGACCTAAAGAAGCAGCTTGCCGATGGAAGGCTCAAGGATGAGAGCCAGATAAAGGATGCGATAAAGGAGGCTGCAAAGGATTACGACCTGAAGCTTTCTGATGATGATATTGCAAAGCTGACATCGCTTCTTATGAAGCTTAAGGATGCCAATATCGACTGGGATTCAGTAATTAACCAGGCACAGGACTGGGCATCAAAGCTTGGCGATAAGATAAATGACCCGGGCTTCTGGGAAAAGATTGGTAACTTTTTTATGGATTTATGGGATAAGATAAAATCTCTGTTCAGCTAGAGAAGTGACCGAATACAGTAAAAATAAGCAGAATATGAATCAGACAACTCCCTGAAACGTAAGCATGAGCTGAACGTTGAAGGGAGTTTTTTATATTATTAATAAAAAAATAATAAATTTCTGCCGAATACATTGATACAAAGGTTATATTCTATTATAATTAAATGGATAATGGATTAATGTAAACAATGCACATAAGAAAGATGGGATTTGATGATAAAGATAAATAAATTTCTGGCAGCCTCTGTCGTTACATTGTCATTAGCCGCATGTGACCTGGCACCATACAGCAGCATAGCAGTCTATGCAAATCAGGCGGCTAAGGTTGTGTGTGATGAGAGATACTGGGTAGCGGCGAGAAGCGGACCGGGCACAGAGTATGAGCTGGAGCACAAGCTTTCAAACGGCAAGGATATTACTATTCTTGAGCAGACCACAGGTGCAGACGGCAAGGTGTGGTACAAGGCGAAGTACAATCTGGCAGCAAATAACGAGGAGTGTGTCAGCTATATAAGGTCTGATTTTGTATCAGCAGGTACCGGCACAGCTGCATCAGACAATGCGCAGACAGGAGATGCTTCGGCAGACACCGGCAATGCGGATGCCATACAGCAGAATAATGAGGAGCAGCTTGCTCTTGCAACAGCATCGGGAGTATATGCTACAGGTACGATTACCGGCGGCAATGTGTATGTCCGCAATGCAGCAGGCACATCCGGTACTACCAAGGTTGTCTCACTCAACTGGAACCATCAGGTTGACATAATTGGAGAGACCAGGGTAAACGGTGTGGTCTGGTACAATGTCAAGGGTACTTTAAACGGCAAGGCATTTACTGGCTGGACTATCAGTACATACATAAAGGTGACATATAATAATAGCGGAGACAATACTGATTTTGTCACGGCTATGAAGAATGCAGGCTTTCCTGACAGCTATATTCCAAACCTTACAGCTCTTCACAATAAGTATCCAAGCTGGACATTTGAAGCTGTAAATACAGGTTTGAATTGGAATACGGTGATTGAAAATGAGAGTGTAAACGGACTTAATCTGGTATCCAAATCAGCAGACAATGCCAAGAAATCCACAGCTTCCGGAGCATATAACTGGTCAACAAATACGTGGGTTGAGTACGAACCGGGATGGGTGTCAGCAAGCAGTGCCTATATTGCTTATCTCATGGATCCAAGGAATTTTCTTGATGAGACCAATATTTTTCAGTTTCAGAGTCTGGCATACAGTCCGAATGAGGCACTTGAAGGTGTCAAGTCCATAGTAAAAGGCACATTTATGGAGGGAACAAAGACCTATTCCAACAATGGCGAGAAAATCAATTATGCAAGCACATTCATGGATGTGGCAAAGAGCAGTGGAGTAAGTGCATACCATATAGCATCGCGTATAAAGCAGGAGCAGGGACAAAAGGGAACGAGCCCTCTTATTTCGGGTACATATTCCGGATACGAAGGATATTATAATTATTTTAATTTTAGTGCAACCGGAAGCACGAAGGCTCAGATTTACAAAAATGGTCTGTCTTTTGCCAAGAAGCAGGGCTGGAATACAAGAGTAAAGTCCATAAGCGGCGGAGCTGTAAAGGTGGGCAGCAATTATATAAATAAGGGTCAAAATACACTGTATTTTGAGAAGTTTAATGTAGTAAATACAAGCTCGCTGTATTTCCATCAGTACATGGGCAATGCCACAGCGGCTCTTACTGAGGGACAGAGTCTGGCTAAAGGATATTCAGACAAGAATCAGGCTTTTGTATTTAAAATACCTGTATACAACAATATGCCATCGTCAGCAGTGGGCTTCGATAAAGCAGGCGATACCAATAACTATCTGCAGTCGCTTGCGATAAGCGGTGTAACACTCACACCGGCCTTCAATGGAGCGACAACAAGCTATTCAGCAGTTGTTTCAAATGCTATAAGCTCAGTGACTGTTTCGGCAGATGCAGTTTCAGGAAACAGTGGTGTTTCAGGCACAGGAAGCTATTCGCTTGCTGTCGGAAATAATACAATTAAGGTATATTGCAAGTCGCAAAGCGGTGATACAAGAACATACACTATCAATATAAACAGGCAGGCGGCATCTGCAAATAATGCAGGTGGCAATAATAATCAGAACAATAATAACCAAAATAATACTGATGTAAACATAACATCAGGTAAATACAGTATAGGCACTTATATTACAGGCATTGAGCCCGGAACCGGTGCGTCTGATTTTGTGAAGAATATAGCAGTATCAGCATCAGGAACTGTAAAGCTTCTGACAAGCTCAGGCTCAGAAAACAGCGGAAAGATTGCAACAGGCAATAAAGTGGCTGTTTATGATGCTTCAGGTAATCTGAAAAAGACATACGATATTGTTATATATGGAGATATCAATGGTGATGGTGCTGTAAATGCTCTTGATATGATTAAGCTCAACAGACATATTTTAGGAAAGGGAACACTCACAGGTGCTTATCTGGAGGCAGCTGATGCTAACAGAAAGCGTGATGGTGGAAATGCTCTTGATATGATAATCATGAACAGACACATACTGGGCAAATCAAAGATATCGCAGAATTAGAAATGTGAGGAAAAATATGAAGAAATTATTTGGATGTATATTATCACTTGTTATGGCGGTTATGCTTATTTTCACACCTGCCGAGCATGTGTATGCGCAGGGACTTGGACTAAGTGTCAGCTCGAGCTCTGTAGCTGTTGGAAAAACAGTTAAGGTGACGGTTTCTATGCCGTCGGGATATTTTGGTACTGTAGTTATCTCAAGCTCTGACGAGGGAGTACTGAGTAACGGAGGCGATGGTGTGACCAATATTGGTGATGCTGCAGGATATCCGACATCGCAGTCATTTTCATTTACGGCAAAGGGCACAGGAAGTTGTACTATAAAGGCATATTGTACAGTTGTAGGAGATGCAGAGGGCAACGATGCCGGGGGTGTAATCACCGGTGCCAGCACGAAGGTGACGGTAACAAGTGCTTCATCAAACAATGATTCAAACAGCAACAAAGATAACAAGGACAATACCGGCAATGACAGCAATTCAAATAAAGATAATGAAAACAAAGAGGAAAAGAAATCTTCAAATGCATCTCTTGGCTCACTTGTTATCTCAGCAGGTACACTTTCACCTGAGTTTTCTGCTGCGACAAAGGATTACACAGCTACAGTAGATTACAGCTGTTCAAGCCTTGCGGTTACAGCAAATCCGGCTGATTCCAAGGCGAGTGTGACATCCGTCACAGGCAATGATTCACTTGAGGTTGGAGAGAATACGGTCAGCGTTGTTGTGACAGCAGAGGATGGCAGCACAAGCACATACAATATAGTTGTTACCAGAAGAGCCGAGGATGATCCGGAGAATGCAGATAAGCAGGATAACTGGAAGAAGTTTGATATAAATGGCACAGAGTGGACTATGGTCAATGACATTCCGGAGGATGTTGTCCCTGAAGGCTTTGAACACTCAAAGACAGTGATTGACGGACTTGAATACAATACCCTTCATGGCACCTTTGGCGATATCACGCTTGTGTATTTACAGTCGGAAAGCGGCAATGGGCTTTTTGTATATGATGCAGCACAGAATGCAGCATATGAGTTTGTCCGTATCAATTCAGAGTCGCATTTTATAGTGGTTTTACTGCCTAAGGTGGATGATGTGCCTGAGGGATACAATGAGGTATCACTCTCCATAGAGGGCAAGGGTGTGGCAACAGCCTACCAGACCAAAGCCGAAAAAACCGATGATCGGACAAAGGATTTTTACCTCGTATATGCCATAAATGACAATGGTGAGAGTGGCTGGTATACATATGATAGCGTAGATGGCACATATATGAGAACCGAGCTCAGTACACCTACAGTGGCACAGGAGGAAAACGATACAACAAAGAGCGAGCTTGTCCCGGGAATTGCCAATAAATATCTTGTTTTAGCTGCAATACTGGTTCTTGTTATCGTTATTCTGTTACTGTTGCTTATTGTATCAGCTGTGAAAAACAGAAAATATAAGGCAATGGACTATCATGATGACGATGATGATGTAGATGATGCAGCAGAAGATGTATCAAATGAAGCTTTGGAAGAAACAACTGATGAAACTGCGGACGAGATAGCAGATGAGCTGGAAGAAGAGGTTACAGAAGAGCCGTTAGATGAAGTGGCAGAAGAAGCTGCAGAAGAGTCGGTGGATGAAGTGGCAGGAGCTGCAGAAGAGTCGGCAGATGAAGTCGCAGAAGAAACAGCAGATGAAGCTGTAGAAGAGCCGGCAGGAGAAGCTGCAGAAGAAACAGCGGAAGGTGCTGCAGATGAGCAAAAGATGGCTACGGATGAAAATATATCAAATGCATCCTATGTCGGAAGAACCGTAGAAATTACACCTGATTCTAAGAAAGCTGTTGAGAATGAAAACTCTGAGTTTGATTTAAAAGACGATTTAAGGCAGGAAAATGTTTCTGACACAGAAAACGATGCTGATGAGGATGCTTTAAAGAAGCAGGTTCAAATGGCACTTGATGGCTTTGTCAATGAGGGAAATAAGCCGTCTGAGACTATAGACAGCAGTGCAATGGATGACAATGAAGATGACAGCGAGGATGATGATTTGCAGTTCATCGACTTAAATTAGTGAATATGACTGGAGGATATGACTTGAAACCATATACAAGTAAGGCTAAAAAAGCAATAGATTTGGCTGCACGTATATCAAAGAAAATGAACTACAGCTATGTTGGAACAGAGCACATACTGGCTGGCCTTATAAAAGAGGGCACCGGTGTGGCAGCTGAGGTTCTAACAGCCTGCAATGTGGAATATGATAAGCTTATTTCGATGATTGAAGACCTGATTTCACCGGGGGATAACATCGAAGTGATGGACAGGGATGGCTATTCACCAAGGACACAGAGAGTATTGGAGCGTGCATCGGAGGAAGCCGATAGATTTGAGTGCAATGAGATAGGTACAGAACACCTGCTGATGGCTATAGTACTTCAGGGAGACTGTGCAGCTGCAAGACTTTTAAACACCATGGGTGTTAACAGTCAGAAGATGTTTATAGATATTCTTGGTGCGATGGGCGAGGATCCGTCTGCATACAGGGATCTGATGAAAAGCTACAATGCATCATACAATTCTGCGACTCCTGTATTAGATCAGTATTCCAGAGATTTGACAGATATGGCAGAGGCAGGGCTTCTTGACCCTGTTATAGGCAGAAAAAAGGAGATGGAGCGTGTTATCCAGATACTTTGCCGCCGTGGCAAAAACAATCCATGTCTGATTGGAGAGCCGGGAGTGGGCAAGACCGCTATAGTAGAAGGACTTGCGCAGGATATAGTCAGTTGCAATGTCCCGGATATTCTTTTGGGAAAGAGACTGGTTTCACTTGATATGTCCGGGCTTGTAGCCAAATCAAAGTATCGTGGTGAGTTTGAGGAGCGTATCAAGAAGGTGATAAGCGAGGTTTCAAATGCCAAAAATGTACTTCTTTTCATTGATGAGCTTCACACTATAATAGGTGCAGGAGGAGCAGAAGGCTCGTTAGATGCATCTAACATATTAAAGCCTGCGCTTGCCAGAGGCGAGGTACAGGTAATCGGCGCCACTACCATAGAAGAGTACCGCAAATACGTGGAAAAGGATGCTGCGCTTGAGCGCCGTTTCCAGCCGGTGATGGTTGAGGAACCGGGTGTGGATGAGACAATAGAGATACTCACAGGGTTAAAGGGACTCTATGAAAAGCATCATGGTGTCATCATAACAGATGAGGGTGTGAAAGCAGCAGTAAACCTTTCTGCACGATATATAAATGACAGATTTTTACCTGATAAGGCGATAGACCTGATGGATGAGGCGGCAGCCAGGATAAGGCTTAAGAATCTGACATCATCTGACGAGCTGCTTGCTCTGAAAAAAGAGATAACAGATAAGCAGAACCGGTTGGAAAATGCTTTGTCTAAAGGAGATATCGCAGCTGCCGGCACGCTTATGTCAGAAAAGGAAGTGCTTGAAAATAAACAGCAGAAGCTTATCAGAAAGAATCACCGCACAGGAAGCAAAAATCAGCCTGTAGTCGGTGAAAATGAGATAGCGGATGTAGTATCGGGATGGACCAAAATACCTGTAAATAAGCTTACAGAGTCAGAGGCAGGACGACTTGCAAAGCTTGAACAGATACTTCACAAGCGTGTAATAGGACAACAGGAGGCTGTTTCTGCTGTCGCAAAGGCTGTCAGACGAGGCCGTGTTGGTTTAAAGGATCCTAAGAAGCCGATTGGCTCATTCCTGTTTTTGGGACCGACAGGAGTAGGTAAGACGGAGGTGTCAAAGGCGCTTGCTGAGGCTGTCTTTGGCAAGGAGGATGCCATGATACGTGTTGACATGTCAGAGTACATGGAAAAGCATAGTGTTTCAAAGATGATTGGTTCACCACCGGGATATGTGGGCCATGAGGAGGGCGGACAGCTCTCAGAGAAGGTCAGACGCAATCCTTTTTCTGTTATACTGTTTGATGAGATAGAAAAAGCACATCCTGATGTGTTCAATATACTTTTACAGGTGCTTGATGATGGTAGAATCACTGATTCACAGGGGCGCACGGTTGATTTCAAGAATACAATAATCATCATGACATCAAATGCAGGAGCTTCTTCTATTATAGAACCAAAGCGCCTTGGCTTTGGCGCTGGTGAGGATGAAAAGCAGGATCACGAGCGTATGAAGAACGGTGTCATGGAGGAGGTCCGCCGTATATTTAAACCTGAGTTTTTGAACCGAATCGACGAGACTATTGTATTTAGAGCTCTCAACAAGGATGATATGAAGCATATAGTGACACTTCTTGTAAAGGAGCTTAAGAAACGCTGTAAAGAACAGCTTGATATAGAGCTCACAGTGCGCGACAGTGCAAAATCCTTTATCGTGGACAAAGCCTATGACAGAAAATATGGCGCAAGACCTCTTAAACGAAAGCTTCAGGAGGAGATTGAAGACCGTATGTCAGAGGATATTATTACCGGCAAAATTAAGCGCGGCGATAAGGTAATAATTTCTACGAAAAACAAACAAATTTCATTGACTGTTGAGTAGAATTGGATTTATAATTAATATATCAATATAGCTACGGGAGGATAAAAATGGCTGTAATAAGTGAATTAATCCGTACTGAGGAAAACGGAAAGCTCAGCTTCGGAGATTATACATTGGCTGCAAAGGCAAAGCTTGACAATTTTGAGAAGGATGGAGATATCTACAAGGTAAAGACCTTTAAGGAGATTACGAAGCTCGAAAGAAACGGACTCTTTGTATACGAGTCTGTTCCGGGAACAGCGGTTATGGATTTCGAGGAGACTGCTGATACAGTGACATTTACTGTGGAGGGACCTGAGGATGCTCAGATTACTCTTGGCCTTGAAGAGGAGACAGAGTACGAAATTGATATAGCTGGAGCTGTTGCAGGTACTATGAAGACAAATCTCGGCGGCAAGCTCAGCTTAAGCGTAGAGCTTGAGGGTGTTGATTCAGTCGATATCAAAGTATCAAGAAAATAGAGCATATTTTTAGCCCGGTGAAAGCCGGGCTTTTTGTATTTTATAAAGGAGAACAATATGGCAAAAGGAAAGACCTCTGTATTTTTCTGCCAGGAATGTGGTTATGAATCGGCAAAATGGATGGGACAGTGCCCGGCCTGTAAGGAATGGAATACATTTGTAGAGGAAACCATAGATAAAAAGTCGATAAGCTCGTCGGGAAAAGTAAAAAAAGAATCAAAGGCGGCACAGGTTCTGCCTCTTTCGGCAGTAAAAAGCGAGAAAGAGGAGCGTATAGTGACAGGTATAGCTGAGTTTGACAGAGTGCTTGGTGGAGGAATTGTGAGGGGGTCACTTGTGCTTGTGGGAGGAGATCCGGGTATAGGAAAATCCACGCTTCTACTTCAGGTATGCAGGGAACTTTCACAAAAAAAGGTGCCATTACTTTATGTGTCAGGTGAGGAATCTCTGCATCAGATAAAGATGCGTGCCGACAGACTTGGCGATTTTACGGATTCACTGGAGCTTTTATGTGAGACAAGTCTTGATATAGCAAAGGACGTGATTCAACGAAAAAAACCGGAGGTTGTTGTGATAGATTCCATTCAGACCATGTATAACGAAGAGATATCATCTGCACCGGGCAGTGTCTCACAGGTCAGGGAGACAACCGGAGTGCTTATGCAGCTTGCAAAGACTCTGGGTATTTCTGTTTTTATAGTAGGACATGTGACAAAGGATGGTGCGGTTGCAGGACCGAGGACGTTAGAGCATATGGTTGACACTGTGCTTTATTTTGAGGGTGACAGATATGAGTCGTACAGGATACTTAGAGGCGTTAAGAACAGATTTGGTTCGACCAATGAGATAGGTGTATTTGAAATGAAGGCGGAGGGACTGGTTGAGGTAGAAAATCCGTCTGAGTATATGCTTAGCGGTAAGCCAGAGGGAGCATCAGGATCAATTGTCACATGTTCCATAGAGGGAAGCCGCCCGATACTTCTCGAGATACAGGCTCTTGTCTGTCACAGTTTTTTTAATAATCCAAGGCGTACAGCAAATGGTACAGATTATAATAAAGTAAACCTGCTAATGGCGGTCCTTGAAAAAAGAGCCAACCTGTCGCTGTCAGACTGTGACGCTTATGTGAATATAGCAGGCGGTATAAGGATGAACGAACCGGCGATAGACCTTGGGATAGTGCTTGCAATCGCATCAAGCAAAAAGGATATTATAGTGCGTGAGGATACCATATGCTTTGGAGAGGTGGGCTTAAGCGGAGAGGTACGCGGAGTTACCATGTCCGAGCAGCGTGTTGCTGAGGCAAAGAAGCTTGGCTTTAAAAAGTGTATTGTTCCCAAAGTGTGTCTTGCAGGGGTATCGCATATCAGTGGAATTGAGATTGTTGGTGTGGCAAATATCAAGGAAGCGATAGAGGCTGTCAGATAGTAATTGCGAGAATTGTATATAATAAACAGACAATTTAGAAAATTTATGTTTTTTAAGATAGTTTTACTACTTTAATTAATTGCAGTAAATCCGTTGACATATGTGTGCCGGGATGATATTATATCAAAGCTGACTCGCGGGACACATTGAGTTGTAGAGCCTGAGAGTTAAGATTTATAAACATGGCTTTATGAATATACTTTGAAAATGGTTATTGAAATGAGCCGTGAAAAAGTTCTTGACAAATGCAAAACATTTTGATAGAATAATCAAGCTGTCGCAAGACAGAGAACTTAAAATGAAGTTCAAAAAAATAAAAAAGTGCTTGACAAATGAACAGCAATTTGATAAAATAATCAAGCTGTCGCAAGAGAGCAAATAAAGAACATTGATAACTGAACAGTGAGAAACCTTGAAAGATTTTGAGAATCAATC
>ERZ791852.1260-NODE-1260-length-15978-cov-9.402248_pt1 | contig 15978 bp, 16 predicted proteins | sample MGYA00510287_ERZ791852 | MGnify/ENA primary metagenome ERZ791852 (study PRJEB30046, sample SAMN00715257) | human gut metagenome | study: EMG produced TPA metagenomics assembly of the A metagenome-wide association study of gut microbiota in type 2... | reverse complement strand
ACGAGACCGGCAACGTGGACGCTGTCATGGACGGCGACCTCGACGGCTTCATCTTCGCTTACCTCAAGGCCGCAAGCCGTGGTGAGCTGCAGGATACCTGAGCCGGAGCACGACCCTGAAAAAATCAGCACCCGCTTTTCTGCCCGATGGGGGAGAGAGGCGGGTGTTTTTTTGTCCGGGAAAAACGGCCCATGGACAAATCGCTCATGCCGCTGCACGGAAGGTGTGGAGAAGGTGTGGCGCAGCGGCCTTTTTGTGAGAAATGACAAATATTCGTTCGAAAGATTGTTGACAAAAGCCATTGAAAAACCTATAGGGGGGGGGGGTAAAATAAAAGAAGGAAAAACCACGAAACAGGGGGTAAAAATTATGCGGTTACGGAAAAATATGAAGCGGACGGCGGCAGCTGTGCTGGCGCTCAGCATGGCGGTGTCAGCTGCGGCGCTACCGGCATCGGCCGGTTTCAACATCGATATGTCTAAGGTGGATGGCGATGTTGAGATCACGCAGGTAGACGATAACGGCAGCGCAAAAGTGACCATCAAGGTTGGCGGTGTTGAGAAGACGAACGATTTCAGCGACGGAAAAGAGGGTAATGATGTCACCATCACCGGCGACAACACCAAGCCCACCGAGAGCCAGAACGCAGAGGAAGAGAACACCTCCGAGGCCGAAAAGTCCGGCGAAAACACCTCCGAGGTTGAAAAGTCCGGCGAAAACACCTCCGAGGTTGAAAAGTCCGGCGAGACCGAGGAGCAGGCCCAGGAGCCCGGCTCTCTGGAGCTGCTGGCCCCGGAGGACGAGGAGAAGCAGGCCCAGGAGAAGGAGACTCAGGAGAAGCCCGCCGACTCTCAGGAGCCGGAGCAGGACGAAAAGAGCGAAAAGACCTCCGATCAGGTGATCGAGTACGACCAGTATGACCCCGAAGCCCAGCAGGAGGCCGCAAAGCCAGCCGCCAAGCCTGCTGCGGAGCAGGAGACCGGGGATAAAAGGCCCGCTGAGGAGAAGACCTACGAGGCTACCAACGCCCCCACCACCCTTACCGAAAAGGTTCAGGAAGCCGCCCGCAATGTGGTGAAGATCATCAATAATTCTACCAATCCTCTGACGGTCATCCTCCGTAACCTGAAGGTGGATGCAGGGAAGTCGGCCCAGGACGCTATGACCGTTTCCGGTAGTGGCGATGTGACGCTGGAGCTGGAGGGCAAGAATGAGCTGACCGGCGGCAACAGCGGCGATTATGGGACGAGAGGAATAACATCTGGTAAAGGCAAGCTGACGATCCAGGGCAAGGAGGGCTCCTCTCTGTCTACCACCGGCGGCTCGGGCACTCAGGGCGGATCCTTTGGCATATGTGCTACTAGTGGAAAGCTGGATCTGGTGGATGCAACGGTTACGGCCACCGGCGGTGTCGGCGGCGGCGGCTCAGGCATATCTGCCAACGATGAGGTTAACATCAAAAATTCGAAGCTCACTGCAAAGGGCGGCGGCCAGCTGCACCCTGGAGAGGATACAAGTACAGGTGGCGGCACAGGCATTAGCCTCTTCGTGAAGGGAAAGCTCGTTGTTGGAGAGGGCAGCGAGGTCATTGCCATTGGCGGCGATTATAAGACTGTGAAGAAAAGTGCCCAGGGTGGTGCTGGTATCAGCGTAAGTTTTAATGGCAGTTGTGAGGTCCAGAAAGGCGGTAAGCTGACGGCGATCGGCGGCAATGCAGAGTCGAAAAGCGGCGTTGTTACCGGAGGCGATGCTCTCAGGGGAGCGAAGGGCGGCATCGTGTCCGCCGGCGAGACGACGCTCATCGGTGGCAATGCCAAGTCGGGCTCGGGCAAGGCCACCGGCGGCAATGCGAGTTTCTATGATGGTGATAGTAACCAAGTTACTGTGAAGGGAGGCACGACAACTGCGCTGGGCGGCAAGGCAGAGGGCGCCGACGGCAAAGCCACCAATGGCAGCAGCATCAAGACTAGCAGGAGTGGCAAGATTGGCCTGAGTGTTGAAACGGGCGGTACCCTTGTCACCGCCATGCCGGGCGAGCGGGATGGAAAGGGAAACGGCATTATCGGAAATGTCGAGATCAAGACCGATGGCGGCAAGATCGAAGAGGTGGAGAACGCCAAGGTAGTCAAGAAGGAGGACGGCAGCATTACCGTCACAGGTGACCTAGTCGGCATCAAGCAGGACGGCCACAGCTACGAGCTGACGGCTACGGTAGAGCCTACCTGCACCACCCCGGGCAAGCGGGTCTACACCTGCACTACCGAGGGCCATAAGGGCGAGACCTACGAGGAGACCATCGATGCGCTGGGCCACCACTTTACCGCAGTTGAGGTAGTGGCACCCACCTACACCTCCGAGGGCTACACCATCTACAAGTGCGAGACTTGTGGCGAGACCGAGAAGCGGGACGTTGTGCCTATGCTGGTACCCGAGAGCAACAGCGGCAGCTCCGCTGTCACCCTCACCGTTACCGGGGCAGGGGCCTACGAGACCTCTATTGCCGATGGCCGGTACATCATCGCAGTGCCTGCTGAGACTGCCGTGCTTTCCGGCTGCCTGGGCAACCTGAAGGAGCTGAAGGCGCAGGGCGTGAACACCATCGTGTTCCGCACCCAGCTCCGTGAGACCGCCCTGAACATTGACAGTATGCTGTCTCTGGGCGTGGACGACACCCTCTTTACCCTCACCCACTCCGGTGAGAGCGCAGAGCTGACGGTGGGCGGTTTTGCACACAACGAGCTGCTCCACTAAACTTAGTTTCCCCAGCAAGCGGAGTTTACCGCAAAGCTCCGCTTTCCTATAAGAATGCCCCCGGCACTTCCGCATGGTGCCGGGGGCTTTTTGTACCTATCTTATTGTAAGTCGCCGAGGATCCCCGGCCAGAGCGCTTCCTCCTGCCGCATGGCGACGAAGCAGCAGTCGAGGTACATCTTGTTCACGGCGGCGACGATGGTGCCGCGCAGCAGACGCTTTTCGTCGTCGGCATCCGGGTCGAGGTGGCGGATGGTGCTGCTGGCACCGAAAATGTAGGGCAGGCAGTTCTCCACCTCGTCGCAGAAGTAGTCGTAGGCTTCGGCGGCGGTGCAGTGAGCCCGCTGCATCTGGAACAGGGCGTCGATGTTTTCCAGCGAGAGGACATTTTTGGACAATACGATATAGATGAGAGAAGCCAGCTGTTCGCGGGAATACTTCTTTTTGACGGGGTGGGAGATGACTCCTTTCTTGACGTAGTTGCTCACCATGGAGGGGGTGAGCTCCACCCCGGGGAAGCCCCGGAAGCAGCTGTTGACGAGCTGCACGGTCTGGTCGAGATACAGCCCCACGGAGGGCAGCTCCCGGTAGCGCGGCAGGGAAAACCCGGCGGCGCAGGCCGTGACACGGCGTTTCATTTCCTGATTCATGGTGGTAGTATATCGCATTTTTGAGTCGGGGTCAACCGTTTATGAAAACGATATTAAGAATTTTACAAATCGCTTGACAGGTTTTTGAAAAACTGATATAGTGGACTCGCAGAACGTAAAAAATGCGGCGGACACCCGCCGGAATGGAGATAGATGAGATGAAACGAATCGTTGTGGACTCTTCTGCCAGCCTGTATCAGATGGACGGCATTGATTTTGCCGCTGTGCCTCTGAAGATCGTGACCGACGAGAGGGAATACCTCGACGACGGCACGCTGGACGCCGTGGAGATGGCGACTACCCTGCGCACCTATAAGGGCAAGACCAGCACCTCCTGCCCCAACATCGGCGACTGGCTGGAGGCTTATGAGGGCGCAGATGAAATTTATGCCATCACCATCACCGGCACCCTGTCGGGCAGCTGCAACGCCGCCCAGCTGGCCGCAGAAGAGTATCAGGCAGAGCACCCGGGTGCTCAGGTCTTTGTGCTGGACAGCCTGTCTGCCGGCCCGGAGCTGGTGCTGCTGGCAGAGCATATCCGTGCGCTCATCCAAGAGGGCAGGGACTTTGACGACGTCTGCGAAGAGATGCTGCGCTACCGTCACCACACCCATCTGCTGTTCTCGCTGGAATCGCTGGCGAATCTGGCCCGGAATGGCCGGGTGAAGCCCGCTGTGGCCGCTGTGGCGCGGATGCTCAACATCCGGGTCATCGGCAAGGCCAGCGATGTGGGCGAACTGGACGTCCTCTGCAAGACCCGCGGCGAGCACGGCGCTCTCGAGCGCCTCGTGCTGGAGCTCAAAGGCCACGGCTACACGAACGGCAAGGTCATCATTGCCCACTGCGGCAACCCCGCCGCCGCCGAGCGCCTGATGCACATGGTGAAAGCTGTCTTCGAGGGCGCACAGGTGCGGGTGACCGAGTGCGGCGGCTTGTGCAGCTACTACGCCGAGCTGGGCGGCCTCATGGTGGGCTTCGAGGACGCGGACGCCTGAGCTTGAAATCTCCGCATCTCTGCGCTATACTATTCCCATAAAAATGCTGCTGCAGGGCAGCGGGGGAGGCGCAGATGTTCTTTCGGCTGCCGGTCGTACGGTTCTTCAATCGTGTCATCAACAGGGCCACGGTCACAGTGGCCCTTGTTTTGCTGCAGATCGGCTGGCTGCTCTGGGCCTTCTTCTCCCTCACCGCCGGAAAGGTGTGGGTGAATGCGGGGCTGAACGTCCTCAGCCTCTTCATCACCCTCTACCTCGTGCGGAAGGACGAGAACAGCGACTATAAGATCATCTGGCTCGTCCTCATCGGCATGATGCCGCTGCTGGGCGGTGCGCTCTATCTGGCCTTCGGCAACAAGGCCCCCGCCAAGCGGATGCGCCAGCGGATGCAGGCGGTGGAGCGCCGGCACACCGCCGACCTCGCCCAGCAGCCGGGCCAGACCGACGCCCTCGACCCCGCCAGCAGGGGACTGAGCCGGTATGTTTCGGAGTACGGGCCGTACCCCGCATGGAAAAACTCCACCGCAAAATATTACCCCTGCGGTGAGGCCATGTACCCTGACCTGCTGGCCGACCTCGAAAAGGCAGAGCGGTTCATCTTCCTCGAGTTCTTTATCGTCCGCACCGGCAAGATGTGGAAAGGGGTAGAGGACATCCTCGTCCGCAAGGCGGCGCAGGGGGTGGATGTCCGGCTCATCTACGACGATTTCGGCAGTCTGCTGGGTCTGCCGTCCGATTTCGTGGTGAAGATGGAGCGGGCGCATATCCGCTGCATCCCGTTCAACCCGGTGGTGCCGCTGGTGTCGCTGGTCATGAATCACCGCGACCACCGGAAGATCGTGGTCGTGGACGGAAATACAGCCTATACGGGCGGCATCAACCTGGCCGACGAGTATATCAATGAAGAAGAGCGGTTCGGCTACTGGAAGGACGCAGCCCTCCGCACCGAGGGCGCGGCGGTCTGGAACTTCACGGTGATGTTCCTCGACCACTGGAACGCCTTCCGCCCCAGCGAGGAGGACTATATGCCCTTTATGCCTCAGGCTGTGTCCCTGTCTGCCCAGTCGGACGGAGTGATACAGCCCTACGGGGACAGCCCGCTGGACGAAGAGGCTCTGGCCGAGACAGTCTACCTGAATATCATCAATCAGGCCCAGCGGTACGTCTATATCTATACGCCCTACTTCGCGGTGGGCGAGACCATGCTGGAAGCGCTGAAAGCGGCGGCAAAGCGGGGCGTGGACGTCCGGCTGGTGGTGCCGGGCATCCCGGACAAGAAGCTCGTCTTCCGGCTGACCCGCTCCTATTATGTGCCGCTGCTCCGGGCGGGGGTGCGCATCTACGAGTTCACGCCCGGCTTTCTCCACGCCAAGTGCTACGTCAGCGACGACCGCGCCGCCGTGGTGGGCAGCATCAACATGGATTACCGCAGCCTTTTCCTCCATTTTGAGTGCGGGGCGCTGCTGCTCTATAACAGTCAGGTCATTGCTCTGCGGGACGATGTGCTCCGCACCCTGCCGGAGTGCCGGGAAGTGCAGCTGGCCGACTGCCGCACCTCGCTGGCCGGGACGCTGCTGGACAGTGTGCTCCGCCTGCTGAGCCCGCTGATGTGAGCGATACTGCGGTGGAATAAGTGGCGAAGTTCTATAAATCAAATGATATATCGTTCAATATTGATTATTTGCCAACCTGGCAAAGTTCTCTTGATTGGCAAACTACCTACTTTGCCAGCAAGCCTTAAGTTTGCCAACGTGGCAAAGTTTGATTTGTGACGATGACACGCTGGTATTTTGGAACTTTGCCAGATAACACGTCGGTCTCAGAGCACAGTTGTAAATTTTCTGCGTGGTGCTTGACTTTTGCAGGGAATCGCATATACTAGAAATGGAATCGTGAGAAGTTCCATTGGCTTCACCAAAAGAAAAGCCCCCAAGGAGTTGCAGCTCCCCGGGGGCTTTCCGTTTAGTCGGGCTTGCGGTCCTTGTCGAATCTGTTAAGCCACTTACAAATATAATGCGAGATCACATTTGCCACAACAGATTCCAAAATCGTGAGAATAGGTGCCATTACCTTCACCTCCCTTCCCATAAAACTGGGCGGGGTAGGCCGCAGGACAAGTATAACACAGTTTCCAACAAAAAGATACATAAATAAATAGACTCCTGTCGGGCTATACTACTCCCAAAGAGATGAAAGGGAGCGTAACGCTTATGACACAGAGACAAAAAGCTCTTCTGAGCTGTGCCGTGGCGGCGGCACTGCTGCTGTCCGGCTGCCGCAAAGGCAGCAGCGATTCCGGCAGCATGAGCAGTTCGAACGCCATGTCCGGCTCGTCCGGCAGCGCCAGCACCACCCAGACCGGCGGCTGGAAGACCGGCCTCGGCATCCTGACCGAGGCCTCCGATGAGGCCCGCACCGGCACCATCCATACCATCGCTGCCGCCGTCCTGCTGGACGGAGACGGCAAGCTGGCCGACGTGATGCTGGATGAGCTGGAAGTGGAAATTACCGCCGACGGCAAAGGCGTCGTCACCATGCCCACCGACTACCGCACCAAGCGCCAGAAAGGGGACGACTACCCGCTGGCAGCGGCATCTTCGCTGAAAAAGGGCTGGGCCGAGCAGGCCGATGACTTCGCCGACTACCTCACCGGCATGACGCCGGAACAGGCATCTATGCTGGAAACGGATAAGGACGGCAAGGCCACGGACGCCGACCTGCTGTCCGGCTGCACCATCCGGGTGGATCGGTACCGCGACGCCGTGGCGAAAGCCTGCGCGAATGCGGCCGCCCTCGGCGCGGCGAAGGGCGACCGGGTGAGCCTCGGCGTGGAGGCGGAGAATGCCTCTTCGGACATCACCGCCACCGACGACAAGGATGTGAACGCAGAAGTTGACCTTACCGTCGTGGCCCTGACGCTGGATGCCGATGGCCGTGTGACCAGCGCCATCGGCGACATGGCAGAGCCTGCGCTGACCATCGCGGCAGACGGCGGAGTCACCGCCCCGGACACCGTCCGCTCCAAGCTTGAGCTGGGCGACAGCTACGGGATGCGGAACGCATCCAGCCTCGGCAAGGAGTGGTACGAGCACAGCGAGGGCTATTGCAGCTACCTCAAGGGCAAGACTGAGAAAGAGGTGGCGGACATCCCTGCCGACGGCTCGGACGCCGACCTCGCGGCCCTCTGCACCATCTCCATCGACGCTTTGCAAAAGGCCGCAGGGGATGCGTTTGAGAATGCGTCATTATAAATTGAACGGAAAGTCTGACCGTCACCGTGAGGTGGCGGTTTTTTTGCGTCTGCGGGGCAGACGGAGCGGTCAAACCTGCGCGAAAGGGCCTGAAACCTGCGTGAATCGCACTTGCGGGGGGGGGGGGGGGGTATGGTATAATAAAATCACCGAAACACACCCCACGATTGGAGGTAGCGACGATGAAAACTGCAAAACGACTCCTTGCCCTTGCCCTCGCAGGCGTGATGGCGCTGGCCCTGCTCACCGGATGCTCGGACAGCCGCTCCCAAGCCAAGCAGGTAGAAGAGTATTTCCGGTACAGGAATGGACGATATACGAACTATCAGAAGGACGAGACGCTGGACAAAAAGCTCAAGGTCATCGCACGGCAGTTCCAGCCGAGCTGGCTGGATGATATGAATGGTGGGCTGACCGAGGATGCACGCAGCATCATTAGAAATGAATTGAGTGACTATGTGATTGCAGGCGACGTTACGCCTTGGGTCGGAGAAGTGAAGCCGGGCCAGAGTGCGCTGGCGCAGGCGGAGAGTATGAAGCAATGCAGGGCTCTAAAGTATGATACTTCTTATGGGTCACAGCCTCTGCGCGCCATAGCCTTTACAATGACGGGCAAAAAGAGCGACGGCCACCGCTATTACCTCGCACTGCAAACACAGGCCACCATCAAGACCCCGCAGAACTGACACAGGAGGAAACGATGATGAAATTGAAAAAGCTGTTTGCCCTTGCCCTTGCTGGCGTGATGGCGCTGGCCCTGCTCACCGGCTGCGGCGGAAAGTCGGACGACACCCTCCGGGCCGAGGCTCTGGCAGACATCATAAATACGCGGTATGGTAAGAACATCACCTGCGAGGCCGACCCGCAGCTGAGTGAGGCGGCGGAGAGGTACACACACGTGAGCTCTGAGGATGGAAGCACTCTTCTCATTAACAAATTGAAGAGTGGCAATTACCACTCTTGCGGTCCTGAGCCTCGCAAAGCTCTCTTGGAGACCATCGGCATCGCCTCCGGCACCGCCAACAAACAGGTCATCTTCTACTTTGGAGAGGACAGAGGCTCGGACGACCCCGTCAAGCAGGCCATCGACCTCTGTAACAACTACAGACTGGTACTGCCGGAACCGAATGAGAAGAATTGGGCCACTATCAGCTTCCTCGCATCCAGCTACCGGGTCGGCTTCGGAAAGTGGAAGGATGAGAATGGCAAACCCAGGCTCTTCGTCATCATGGTAGGCGACATCCCGGGGAGAAGCTGACGCTCCTGCGGCGGGAAGATAAGAAAAACGGACAGCATCCCCCTCGGAGAGACTCCCCGAGGGGGATTTTTGCGCCTTGCGGAGCGCCCTGCCCTTTGTACAAATACACCGAAAACCCCATCGGAAAGGGGCGGTCTGCGGGCAAAACGCGAAAAAATCGGTTTTCCTCTTGCAAAACGGGGCAAAACGCGCTATTCTATAGTCACAGTTTAACAATTTAGCATGGTAAAGCGGTAAAACGAAGCGCCGCTTCTGCTGAATCTGAGGGAGGAATTTGTATATGAAACGTCTGGTATCTGCTTTTCTGGCCGGTGCGATGGCACTGAGCCTTGCCGCCTGCGGCGGTTCTGCATCCACTTCCACGGCTGCTTCTTCTGCCGCCGCCTCTGCCGCCCCGGCAAGCTCCGCGGCCGCTGACAGCGACCTGGCTTATATCCAGTCCAACGGCAAAATGGTCATCGGCTACACCGTCTATGAGCCGATGAACTACACCGATGCCGACGGCAGCTTCACCGGTTTCGATACCGAGCTGGCCACCGCTGTCTGCGGGAAGCTGGGTGTCGAGCCGGAGTTCGTGGAGATCAACTGGGACACCAAGGAGACCGAGCTGGCTGCAAAGAGCATCGACTGCATCTGGAACGGCCTGACCCTCACCGATGACCGGGAGGAGAACATGGCCTGCACCAAGCCCTACGTCAAGAACGCCCAGGTCGTGGTGGTGAAGGACGGCACCGACTACACCTCCACCGCCGACCTCATCGGCAAGACCGTGGTGGCCGAGGCCGGCTCTGCCGGTGAGACCACCATCACCGAGAACGCCGACCTGTCTCAGGCTGATTTCATCTCCAAGGCTGTTCAGACCGACTGCCTGATGGAAGTCGCCGCCGGCACTGCTGACGCCGCCGTCCTCGACCTGACTCTGGCTTCTGCCATGATCGGCGAGGGTACCGACTACGCAAACCTCAAGATGGTGGATGAGCTGAACGTCGAGGAGTACGGCGTGGCCTTCCGCAAGGGCAGTGATGTGGCCGAGGCTGTGGACAATGCATTCGACGAGCTGAAGGCTGACGGCACCATGCAGACTCTGGCCGACAAGTACGGCCTGACTCTGGCTGAGTAACTTACATTATAAACGGATAGGTGTAGTGATTCTGTGACTGTGATTTTGGAGCGTCTGACCGGCGCATTCGCGCTCAACTGTGAGCTGTTCTTTCTGACCTTGCTGTTTTCGCTGCCGCTGGGCCTTGTGGTGGCCTTTGGCTCCATGAGCCGGTGCGCACCGCTGCGGGGCGTCGTCAAGACCTTCGTGTGGGTCATCCGCGGTACGCCGCTGATGCTCCAGATCATCGTCATCTACCTCGGCCCCGGCCTGCTGGGCATGACCAACCCCTGGCCCTCCGGCTCTTCGGGCCGTCTGGTGGCGGCGGTGGTGGCTTTCGCCATCAACTACGCCTGCTACTTCTCTGAGATCTACCGCGGCGGCATCGAGGATGTGCCGAAAGGCCAGACCGAGGCCGGTCAGGTGCTGGGCATGACCAGGAGCCAGATCTTTTTCAAGGTCACGCTCCTGCAGGTCGTCAAGCGCATCCTGCCCCCGATGGGCAACGAGGTCATCACGCTGGTGAAGGATACCTCGCTGGCGAATGTCATCGCCAACAAGGAGATCATCATGATGGCAAAGGAGTACAGCGCCAAGGGCCTCATCTGGCCGCTGTTTTCCACCGCGATCTTCTTCCTCGTCTTTGTCGGCGCACTCACCCTGCTGCTGGACTGGGCCGAGAAAAAGATGGACTATTTCCGCTGCTAAGGAGGATACTGAATTATGGCATTACTCGAAGCCTCTGGCATCGGGAAGAATTTCGGCGAGACGAAAGTTCTCAAGGACATCTCGCTCACACTGGAACAGGGCGAGGCGCTGGCGATCATCGGCTCGTCCGGCTCGGGCAAGACGACGCTGCTGCGCTGCCTGAACTTCCTTGAGCGTCCCGACACCGGCGTCATCCGGGTGAACGGCGAGACCATGTGGGACGCCGCCGACCCCGCCACCCAGCGGGAGAGCGAGGTGCGGAAAAAGCGCCTCCACTTCGGCCTCGTGTTCCAGAACTTCAACCTCTTCCCCCAGTACACCGCGCTGGAAAACGTGATGCTGGCGGGGGAGCTTCTGGCAAAGGAACAGCCCGGCTACAAGGCCAACAAAAAGGCCATCCACGCCCAGCTGGAAGCACAGGCCCGTGACCTGCTGGCCCAGATGGGCCTGTCGGAGCGGGCGGGCCACTACCCCCACCAGCTCTCCGGCGGTCAGCAGCAGCGGGTGGCCATCGCCCGCGCACTGGCGCTCCACCCGGACATCCTCTGCTTCGATGAGCCCACCAGCGCCCTTGACCCGGAGCTGACCGGCGAAGTCCTCCGTGTCCTGCGCGACCTCGCCGACCGCAAGACCACCATGATCATCGTCACCCATGAGATGCACTTCGCCCGGGACGTGGCCGACCGCATCCTATTCATGGACGGCGGCGTCGTGGTGGAGGAAGGCCCGGCCCGCCAGCTCATCGACCACCCCCAGGAGGAGCGCACCAAGCAGTTTTTGGCGCACTACTCGGAATAAGACAGGCTATGGCCCTCCCCGCTCGGGAGGGCTTTTTTGCGCCTGCGGCGCACGGTCAGGCTGTCCTTCGTACAACCTCTCAGGCGCTTCGCGCCAGCTCCCCTAGTAGGGGAGCCTCTGGCGAAGAGGACAGGTCTCCGGGTAAAGGCGAAACTTTCCGGTATGCCAAGGCCTCTCCTACAAGGAGAGGTGGCATTGCGAAGCAATGACGGAGAGGTTGTACGAAGATAAGCTTCACGATTTTATCAGTATATCAAAGGATGCGTTTTATGTCAAAGCAGTTGAATTTTGCACAACAGATGGACGAAGTGTTGAAAACGCTCGGCCCCGCCCGGCCGAAGCTCCTGCTCCACGCCTGCTGCGGCCCTTGTTCCAGCGCCGTGCTGGAGCAGCTGTGCGAGCACTTCGAGATCACCGTGCTCTACTACAACCCCAACACCTGGCCTGCTGCGGAATACCACCGCCGCGGCGAGGAGCTGGAGCGTTTCGTGGCGGCGGCTCACCCGCTGGGCGTGACCGTCGTAGAAGACCGCTACGACCCGCAGGAGTTCTATTCCGCCGTCGCCGGGCTGGAACAGGAGCCGGAGCGCGGGAGCCGGTGCACGGTCTGCTACCGGCTGCGGATGCGCCGGGCCGCACAGTACGCCCAGGAGCACGGCTTCGCGTGGTTCACCACCACCCTGTCCATCAGCCCCCATAAGGACGCCAGGCGGATCAACGAGATCGGGCAGGCGCTCGAAGCCGAATTCGGCGTCAAGCACTTGCCCTCCGACTTCAAAAAGCACAACGGCTATCTGCGCAGCCTGCAATTATCCGAAGAGTACGGCCTCTACCGGCAGGACTACTGCGGCTGCGAGTTCAGCGCCAGAGCAAGAGGCATCGTCTAAACAGAACGCAAAATGTCCCATGTCCTCATCCTTGCGATGCCGGACACGGGACATTTTCATCTACATATCTCAGTACACCACTGCATCCTCTGCCGTGAATCCACCGAGAGAGTTTTCTTTGACCTGAATGCAGAGATAGGTGATGCCGCTGTCCGCTGCTGCGGAGAACTGACGCTTTGCCGCCGGGGCAACCTTCAGCCAGTCACCTGCTGCGAGGTCGACTTCCTCACCGTCAAGAATGGCTTTGCCCTTGCCTGCAAGGATACCGTAGATTTCCTCATTGTTCGTATGAGAGTGCACGAAAGGCACCCCCGCACCGGCCGGAAGCTGGTTGATGCTGACCTCTGCACCGGTCAGTTTCAGCTGATCGTGAAGCTCCACACGTCCTTCGTTTCCAACTGTGATCTTTTCGTAGTTTGTCATAATAGGGACCTCCTGAACAGATTCGCAAGTTTCTTGCTTGTTTCCAGTTTACTGTGCTGCGCATTCAAAAACAAGTACGCACTTTTTTATAACTGTACACTTAAAACAGAGTGTGCTATACTTGACCAGGAGGTGTATGACGATGAAAACAAAAGAGGAACTGCCTGCATGTCCGGTCGCCACAGCGGTCGCTCTGATCGGCGGCAAATGGAAGCTGCTCATCCTGCGTAATCTGAGAACCCGCCCATGGCGGTTCAACGAATTGCAACGGGACCTGGACGGCATTTCGCAGAAAGTTCTGACGGACAGCCTGCGGCAGATGATCGACGACGGCCTCGTTTACCGGCATGACTATCAGGAGCTGCCCCCGCGGGTCGAATACAGACTGACCGACCTGGGGACGAAAATGCTGCCCATCATCGACGCACTGGCCGATTTCGGGACCTACTATAAATCGGTCGTTTCATGAAGCATCTGTTCCGGAAGCTGACGCAGCCGCGTCAGCTTTTTTCAGATTCCTGTTCCGACAGTCTTTCCACCAGGATGGAGAAGATGATAAGCCCCACACACGGCACGATGTTCATCGCCATCCCGGCGGCAAGGCCCGCGCGCTCTGCCACACGGCCGATGACCCAGGGCATCAGGATGGCACCGCTGGACGCAGCAGGCAGCATGATGCCCATGCTGGTCACGCTGGTCATCCTGCCCGCGCTGGCCACTGCGGTAGGGTTCATGCCTGCCATCGCAAACGCAAAGGCGAACAGCAGCAGGATCGCGGCCGGCTGGCTGTCGGCCCGCATCAGGAGCACATAGAACAGGGTGCAGGTCACAGCCATGACCACCATCGCCTTGCGCGGGGACTTGAATGGGAACACGAATGCAATGAGCAGCCGAGCCACCAGCGTGGCCCCCCACATCACGGTCACGGTATAGGCAGCCAGTGTGCCCGCAATGATGCCGCTGCCCTTGAAATAGGTCACCATCCAGCCGGTCACGCTCTGCTCGGCAGCGTTCTGGCAGAAGAGCAGACCCGTCAGCAGCCAGAACCGGCCGGAGCGCAGAAAGCTCCAGTCGATGGCCGCCTTCCGGTCCTTGACCTTACCTTCCATCGGGGTCTTCCAGTAGACCAGCCAGAGCACCACGCCCAGCGCCGCCAGCAGGAACACCGCCAGTGCGGTGCTGACCCGCGCCGCCGCTGCGATGAGGAACGGGCAGAGCAGCGCACCGCAGGCATAGCAGCTGTGCATCAGGTTCATGCCGCGGGTGCGGTCGGCAGAGTTGTCGCTGACGAGGATGGTGCAGGCGTTCATGGCGCTGCCCTTGGCAACGCCCACAAGGAAGAACGCCGCCGCCAGCAGGACTTCCGCCCCGGTAAAGCCCATGATCCCGTAGCCGACAGTGTACCCGATGGTCAGCAGCAGGATGCTTGGTTTCAGCCCCAGCACACCCGGCAGCACACCGGTCAGAAAGCCCGCCAGCAGGTTGCCGATGCTCATCAGCGAGAGCAGCGTCCCGGTCATGCCGTAGGCAAACCCATACTGCTCCTGCAGCAGGCTGACCACCACACCGCTGGAAATGGCGCAGATGCCGCTGAAAAAGAAAGTCACAAAGCCCGCATTCCGCAGGCGCGTTTTCTGCTCGTTCATTCCGGTCTCCTCACTTTGGCAATCGAACGGCTCCTGGCCGCTTCTCAACTCCCATTATAGACCCTTTCTTCCGGCCTTTGCAACCGGATTTTCTTATAAAAATGCGCACAAACAGCGGGAGCGTGAAGTTGCACACTTCAGGATTGACGAACGCCGCAAAAAAGAGTATACTATGATAGTATTTTTCCGGGGTGTTGCGCAGTTGGTAGCGCGCCTGCTTTGGGAGCAGGAGGCCGCGAGTTCGAGTCTCGCCACTCCGACCAGACAAAAATAATCCGAACTTATTTCCAATAGGAGATGGGTTCGGATTATTTATTTTCTTCGGAAATCTCAATAGAGGTTCCCGGCAGAAGATGAAATCCGAAATCATAGATTGACCGATACAAACTAGACAATGATTTCAGGAGGACAGGATTATGAAGTACGATGCAAGAGCTTGCAAGTTTAACATGGACACCGGGTGCGTGGAGTTGCTACTCCGGGATGGGCGCAAAATTTCCATTGATTGCACCGGGGTCGAGGATGCGCTGGATGTCACTATGGCGCAGAGGGCAGAATTGGATTACCTCATCTACAACGACCCGCTGGCGTATGCTGAACTGATTCTGAACGGCGAACCGGAGGAATATTTGAAGAACGTGGCTGGGAGTCACGGACTAGAGGACTGAACGCAAAAACAGGGTGCGCCCTGCCGGACGCACCCTGAAAATCCACACACGATAAGTAAGGCAGGGAGTTCCCCATCGGGAACTTCCTGTTTTTCTTTGCCGGAGAGATGAGCCTGTTCTGCCTGCCACGCAGCAAACTCCCGCTGACCTTCCTCGCTGTTCCAGCAGGCAAGAATCGCCGGGTAGAATGCCCGTGCCAGACGTTCGATGGCTTCATCGGGGTAAGGGGAAAGATTTGTGGATTTTTTCTTCTTGTTCAAACGCACACTCCTCTGATCGTCCCACTGCAGCGAAGGCAGGCGGGAAAATCAGGATTCCATTTCACATCAGGCGCAAGGGCGCGGAAGTTTTCTGCCCTGCACTTGCTTTTGGTGGATTCATTGATGGCTTACAAGTGCCTGTCGTTATGCGGTCTTTTCAGCTTCTTCGATGCTTTCAGAAAGAATCTGCTCCATGCAGGCTTCCAACTCATTCAGGTAGTGGGCTGGCCGCTGCATGGCATAGCGGAGAACTTTCTGCTTTTCTGGGTCAGACAGGTAGCTCTGGTTATTTTTGAGCACTCGTTTCCATGTGTTTCGCATCATTTCTGTGGCCATGCTCAGGGTTTTGTAGACCTTCATGCACTCGTCCGGGACTTGGTAGCCTTTGAACTGTTCGGGGTTGGATATGGGCATCGGAACCGGCTCATCTGCTTTGGGGTCTGCGTTTGCAGTTTCCATCGCTTTCGTAATCTCCGGGTGCATGATCTCAGCAAAGACATCCTGCCGTTTGTCAGGACTGCTCAGCACGAGCTTGGACATTTCTTCGTTGGTGAACTTCACTTCGCCGGAAAAGACTTTCTGCT
>ERZ791852.1259-NODE-1259-length-15983-cov-2.905324_pt1 | contig 15983 bp, 14 predicted proteins | sample MGYA00510287_ERZ791852 | MGnify/ENA primary metagenome ERZ791852 (study PRJEB30046, sample SAMN00715257) | human gut metagenome | study: EMG produced TPA metagenomics assembly of the A metagenome-wide association study of gut microbiota in type 2... | reverse complement strand
ACCAAGGATGCCGGCAAGATCGCAGGTCTGGAAGTTCTGCGTATCATCAACGAGCCGACCGCAGCTGCGCTGGCTTACGGTCTGGATAAGAAAGGCAAGGATATGAAGGTCGCCGTCTTCGACTTGGGCGGCGGTACGTTCGATATTTCGATCCTGGAGCTGGGCGACGGCGTGTTCGAAGTGAAATCGACCAACGGCGATACGCACCTGGGCGGCGATGATTTCGACCATGTGCTGATCGATTATATGGCCGAGGCATTCAAAGCCGAGCACAACGTGGATCTGCGCAAGGACCCGATGGCCATGCAGCGTCTGAAGGAAGCTGCCGAGAAGGCGAAGATCGAACTGTCGTCCTCGACTACTACGGAGATCAACCTTCCGTACATCATGCCGATCGACGGCATTCCGCAGCACCTGGTTATGACGCTTACGCGTGCCAAATTCGAACAGTTGTGCGATCACTTGATCCACAAGACCATCGAGCCTTGCAAGGTGGCCCTGCGCGATGCCGGTCTCGATGCCAAGCAGATCGACGAGGTGATCCTCGTGGGCGGTTCGACCCGTATTCCCGCGATCCAGAAGGTCGTCGAGGATTTCTTCGGCAAGGTGCCCAGCAAGGGTGTGAACCCCGATGAGGTCGTTGCCATCGGCGCTGCGATCCAGGGCGGTGTCCTGACCGGTGAGGTGAAGGACGTGCTGCTGCTGGATGTCACTCCGCTGTCGCTGGGTATCGAAACCCTGGGCGGTGTGATGACCAAGCTGATCGAGGCCAATACGACGATCCCGACCCGTAAGAGCGAGGTCTTCTCGACGGCGGCCGACAACCAGCCTTCGGTGGAGATCAACGTCTGCCAGGGCGAGCGTCCGCTGGCCCGCGACAACAAGTCGATCGGCCGCTTCCACTTGGACGGCATTCCGGCTGCTCCGCGCGGTGTGCCGCAGATCGAGGTAACCTTCGATATCGACGCCAACGGCATCCTGAACGTATCGGCTAAAGATAAGGGTACGGGTAAGGAGCAGAAGATCCGCATCGAGGCTTCGTCGGGTCTTACCGAGCAGGAGATCCAGCGTATGCGCGACGAAGCCAAGGCTAACGAGGCGAAGGACAAAGAGGAGAAGGAGCGTATTGACAAGATCAACGCCGCCGATTCGAACATCTTCGCTACCGAGAAACAGCTCAAAGAGTACGGCGACAAGTTGCCGGCCGACAAGAAGGCTGCCATCGAAACGGCGCTGGGCAAGTTGAAGGAAGCGCATAAGAACGCTGACGTAGCCGCTATCGATACGGCTTTGGCCGAGCTCAATGCAGCATGGCAGGCTGCTTCGCAGGATATCTATGCCGCGCAACAGCAGCAGGGCGGTGCCCAGCAGGGTGCTCCCCATGCCGATGCAGGAGCCGGTACGAACGGTCAGCAGCAGGGTGGATCCAATCAGCCCGAAGATGTAGAGTTCGAAGAGGTTAAATAAAAAGTTGGAGGGAAGGTTCGGTTTGCGGACTTTCCGGTAGAAGAGCCAGGGTCGGCAGTATGTCGGCCCTGGCTTTTTTGTCTGTAGGGCGGATTGCGGGCTGCGGTTTCGGGGAACAGGTGCTTCGATACCGCTTTTCAGCGCCCTTGTTGCCGGTCGGGACGGTCGGACTCCTTCGGTGTTTTCCCGCGCGTCCGGTGTGCGGTCTTTGCTGTCGGGGTGCCGCCCGGAAATGAAATCGCACTCCTTCGATTTTCGGTTTCAACGGTGAAATCGGATGGTTTCCAGCGTTTTTTTGTCTATTCCTTTTTTGTTTCCCGCAATTTTTTCTATTTTTGTGCGTTTATTGGGATTTCTGAAATCCCGTTTCGGGTAACGGAAAAGAAACAAACAAATTATAACAAACTAATTTATACCCAATGCAAAGTAAAGGCGTAATCAAGTTACTTGCAATCCTGCTGGCGATTGCTTGTATCTACCAGCTCTCCTTCTCACTGAAAGCGAGAAGCGTGGAGAAAAAGGCGGCCGAGTATGCCGCGAAAGTTTCGGAGTCGGATTCGCTCCGTCAGGCGGCGGAGATCTATTACCTGGACTCCGTGCAGAACAGGCCCGTTTATGATCTCGGATTCATTTCATTCACCTACAAGGAGGTCAAGGAGAAGGAGATCAACTTGGGTCTCGACCTGAAGGGCGGTATGAATGTCATGCTCGAGGTGCAGGTGGAGGACGTGCTGAAAGCCCTGGCAGGTGACAGCGCACACGATCCGATGTTCGAGGAGGCCATCGCCCGTGCCAACAAGGCGCTTAAAGAGGGTACCAACAACTACATCGGCGAGTTCGCCAAGGCTTATCGTGAGGTTTCCGGCGGTGCTCCGCTGGCTGCGCTTTTCGTAAGTCCGGATCGTAAGGATATCACGCCGAACAGCTCGGACAGCGAGGTCGAGAAGATCTTGCAGGAGGAAACCGACGCTGCGATCGACGCTTCGTTCAACATCCTGCGCAGTCGTATCGACCATTTCGGCGTTACGCAGCCCAACATCCAGCGCCTGCCCAATTCGCACCGTATTCTGGTCGAGCTGCCGGGCGTGAAGGAGCCGGAGCGCGTACGCAAGCTGTTGCAGGGTACCGCTTCGCTCGAGTTCTGGACGACTTATAATAACACCGAGTTGGTGCGTGCCCTGGAGCAGGCCGATCAGCTTTTGCGCGACGAATTGGCTGCCGGGGCGACCGATGCGGCCGTGGAGGAAACGCTTACTGAGGAGCAGCCGACTGCTGCCGGTACCGAAGATACGACCGAAAGCCTGATCGCAGAGGTGCAGAACAATGCTCCGGCTGCGGAGGAGGCTGCCTCGGCTTCGGGGGCATCCCGCTATACCCGCGAGGAAAATCCGCTCTTCTCGCTGCTCAATCCCTATGATGGCGGAGGCGCTGTCGTGGGTTCCGTAGCCGTTGCCGATACGGCGACCGTTGCCGGCTACCTGCGTATGGATGCCGTGCGCGAGTTGCTGCCTTCGGACGTTCGTTTCGAGTGGGGTATCAAGGGCGAACCGCAGAACAACGGGCGTTTCTCTCTTTATGCGCTCAAGGTCAGCACGCCCGACGGCAAGGCTCCGCTGGACGGCAGCGTGATCGTGGATGCGCGTGAAACCTATGCCGAGCGCGGTGCCGAAGCCAAGGTTTCGATGTCGATGAACTCGGAAGGTATTCAGGACTGGGCGCGTCTGACGGGCGACAATATCGGCCGCTGCATCGCCATCGTGCTCGACGGTTATGTCTATTCCGCTCCGGTCGTTCGCCAGAAGATCGAAGGCGGAAGTTCGGAAATCTCGGGTAACTTCACCATTCAGGAGGCGAAAGACCTCGCCAACGTGCTCAAGTCGGGTAAGGTGCCCGCTCCGGCACGTATTATTCAGGATACCGTCGTAGGTCCGTCGCTGGGGCAGGAGTCGATCAATGCGGGTATTCTTTCGTTTGTACTCGCGTTCGTGCTGGTGCTTCTCTATATGGGCCTCTACTATAAGACAGCCGGCTGGTTGTCCGATATCGCCTTGTTGTGCAACGTATTCCTGCTGCTCGGTGTTCTGGTTTCGTTCGGTGCCGTGCTGACGCTGCCCGGTATCGCGGGTATCGTGCTGACGATGGGTATGGCCGTGGATGCCAACGTGATTATTTACGAACGCATCAAGGAGGAGCTTCGCGGCGGTAAGGGTTTGAGCCTGGCTATCAAGGACGGTTTCTCGAAAGCATACTCCGCGATCATCGACGGTAACCTTACCACGATCATCACCGGTATCGTTCTGTTCATCTTCGGAAACGGTCCGGTGCAGGGTTTCGCCACTACGTTGATTATCGGTATTCTGACCTCGCTCTTCTGTTCGATCTTCATTACCCGCCTGCTGATCGAGGGCGTAGTCAATAAATGGGGAAAGATCTCCTTCTCGCGCAAGTGGTCGGAGAATCTTATGGGCAACGCTCATTTCGACTTCCTGGGCAAGAGTAAGATCTCTTACATCGTTATGATCGTCGTTTTGGCCGTTTCGTGCGTTTCGTTCGCGGTACGCGGTCTGAACATGGGTGCTGAGTTCACCGGCGGCCGTGCATACGTGATTCGTTTCGACCGCCCGGTACAGGCAGAGGAGGTACGTATGAAGTTGCAGGATGTCTTCTCCGGTTACGAGGATGCCGCTAATGTCAGCTTCGAGGTGAAGCAGTACGGCAATGAGAACCAGATGCGTATCGTGACGCAGTACAAGTACGACGACACTTCGGACGAGGCTACTTCGGAAGTGGATCGGATTCTGTACGACGCGCTGCACGGTCTGTACGGTTATCCCATCACCTTCGAGAATTTCCGCAATACGCAAAACGATATCAACGGTATTCTTACGGCAGACAAGATCGGTCCTTCGATCGCCAAGGATATGACTTGGGGCGCTATTTGGTCGGTGCTCTTCTCGCTGATCGCCATCGGCCTCTACATTTCGCTCCGCTTCAAGAAATGGCAGTATGCGACCGGCGCTACGACCGCGCTGGCATTCAATGCCCTGGTGGTGATCGGCGTCTTCTCGCTCTGCTACGGCTGGCTGCCCTTCAACCTGGAGGTGAACCAGGCCTTCATCGCGGCGATCCTGACGATCATCGGTTATACGATCAACGATACGGTGGTGGTTTTCGACCGTATCCGTGAATATCTGGTGCTCTATCCCAAGCGCGATCTGCGCGAGAACGTGAACAATGCGCTCAATGCGACCCTGTCGCGTACGATCAATACGTCGGGTACGACATTGGTTACTCTGCTCGCCATCCTCTTCTTCGGCGGCGAGACGATTCGCGGGTTTATCTTCGCATTGGCTTTGGGTGTGGTTGTCGGTACGCTTTCGACCCTGTTTGTGGCGACTCCGATCGCTTACGGTCTGATGAAGCGCGAGGGCCTCGGCAAGAAATAAAGGTCCGCTTTTTGAATAAAATAGGCTGCAACGTATTGTTGCGGCCTATTTTATTTTTAACTTTGCCTGACTTAAAAATTGTCTGTCATGGAGCGTTTCGGTTGGCTGCGTCGTTATGTATCTCCGGTCTTTCTGGCTTTGCTCGTCGCTTCGTTCATCCTGTGGTATATCGCCAAGTTGAACTATACCTATACGACCGAGCAGCCCTTCACCGTGAATGTGGACGGCGAGCGTTTCAAAGTTTCCTGTGTGGTGGAAGGAGTCGGTACCAACTTGTTCGGCTATCGAGTCTATATGAGTAAGCGGCTCCGGATTCCCCTGTCGGAGTTGAAATTCCGTTCCGTGAAGGCCGAAGACGGAGAGAAATTCCTGAAGATAGATTCTCTCTCTCTGCACAACGCCATTTCCGTCCGGTTGAGCGATATCAAGGTCATCTCCGTCGGATCGGTTCCCGAAATTCCGGATCCCCGTCAGCAAGAAAAATGATTAAGGTAGGTATAACAGGAGGTATCGGCAGCGGTAAATCGACCGTCTGCCGGCTTTTTGCCGCTTGCGGCGCCCCTGTCTATGATTCCGATACGCAGGCCAAACGCCTTATGGAGGAGGATGGGCCGTTACGGAGGCGGCTCGCCGCACGCTTCGGGGAGGAGATCTATGCGGGCGGACGTCTGAATCGCAAGTTGCTGGCCGGCCGTGTCTTTTCCGATCCTGCGGAGCTTTCGGCGCTCAACGCGCTGGTGCACCCCGCCGTGATGGAGGATTTCGAACGGTGGTGCGGGCGGCAGTCCGGCGCCGACTATGTGGTTTTGGAGAGCGCCATCCTTTTCGAGGCCGGATTGGAGGGGTATGTGGACCGTACGATCGCGGTCACGGCTCCTATCGACGTGCGTATCGCACGCACCTGCCTGCGTGACGGGGCTTCGGCCGAGGAGGTACGACGCCGTATCGCGGTCCAGCTCGACGAAGAGGAGTTGCGCCGGCGGGCCGACTATACCCTTGTCAATATAAATCTCGGGGAGCTCGAATACGAGGTTGCCCGCCTGGATAAATTGTTACGCGATGAAAACCGAAAACATTCTGCCTGATTTGACCACGCCGCGCGTTATGGCGATCGTCAATGTTACGCCCGATTCCTTTTTCGCCGGCAGCCGCACACCGGATGCCGAGGCTATCGAACGGCGTGTCCGCGAAGCGGCCGATGCCGGTTGCGATCTGTTCGACGTCGGAGGCTACTCCTCCCGGGCCGGAGCCGCCGAGGTGACGTCCGAGGAGGAGTGGCGTCGTGTGGAAGCGGGGGTGGCCGCCGTGCGGCGGATCGCTCCCACACTGCCCGTTTCGGTCGATACGTTCCGTGCCGAGGTAGCCCGGCGGGTGCTCGAAACATTCGGCCCGGTGATCGTCAATGACATCTCGGCCGGAGAGATGGATCCGGCCATCGTCGATGTGGTCGCCGAGTACGACGCTCCCTATATCGCTATGCACATGCGGGGTACTCCTGCGACGATGCAGGGGATGACCTCTTACCGCGATGTGGTGGAGGAGGTCGTTTCCTATTTCCGGCTCCGTGCCGAGCAGTTGCGTCGCTGCGGCGTGCGTCGGTTGATTCTCGATCCGGGCTTCGGGTTCGCCAAAACCCTCGAACAGAACTACGATCTGCTTCGGGGGCTGCACAACCTTTGCTCGCTGGGCTATCCCGTACTGGCCGGAGTGTCGCGCAAGTCCATGATCTATAAAGTGCTCGATACGACGCCCGACCGGGCGCTCGCCGGGACGATCGCTCTGGGCTGGGAGTGCCTGCGGCAGGGGGCTGCGATTCTGCGCGTGCACGACGTGCGGGAAGCGGTCGATACGGTACGTATTTTCAAAGCATTCCGCCCATGATAAAAGCTACGGATATCCATAAGAGTTACGGTGCGCTGGAGGTGCTCCGGGGAGTATCGCTCGAGGTGTCGCGCGGCGAGGTGGTTTCGATCGTCGGTGCCAGCGGCGCCGGCAAGACGACCTTGCTTCAGATACTGGGTACGCTTTCCAAAGCGGATCGCGGCAGCGTCGAGATCGACGGACAGGATGTTTCATCGCTCGGTGATCGGGCTTTGTCGCGGTTCCGTAACGAGAAGATCGGATTCGTTTTCCAGTTCCACCACCTGCTGCCCGAATTTACGGCTTTCGAGAATGTCTGTATCCCTGGCCTGATCGGACGGCGTCCGAAAGCCGAAGTGGAGCGGCGTGCCGGAGAGCTGCTGGCGCTCGTGGGGCTGACCCAACGCCGCGATCATAAGCCCGGCGAGCTGTCGGGCGGCGAGCAGCAGCGGGTCGCCATTGCCCGGGCGCTGGTGAATTCTCCCGCCGTGCTGTTGGCCGACGAACCTTCGGGCAACCTCGATACCCGCAACAAGGAGGAGGTGCACCGCCTGTTCTTCGATCTGCGTGAACGCTTGGGGCAGACGATCGTGCTGGTGACTCACGACGAGTCGCTGGCTCTCCGGGCCGACCGTCGGATCGTAATGAGCGACGGTCTGATCCTTCCTGAGTGACGGGAGTGACTGTTCTGAAATTAGTAGATCCCATTTACACGATTCTTATGGAGTTCGAACCGCTGCGCGAGTTGCTCGAAACCCTGTACGACCGCTACAACCGGACGGAGTTCATCGCTCCCGATCCGATCAGCGTGCCGCATCGTTTCGAGGGGCGTGAAGACCGTGAAATCGCGGGCTTTCTCTCGGCGACTATCGCCTGGGGCAACCGTCGTGCGATCGTCGGCAATGCCTGCCGGATGATGTCGTATATGGACAACGCCCCTGCGGATTTCGTGAAAAATGCTTCGGAGGAGGAGCTTCGCAAGCTGACAGTCTGCGTGCATCGGACCTTCAACGGCGAGGACCTGATCGCTTATGTACGGGCGCTGCGTTCGCTTTTCCGTCGTTACGGCAGTCTGGGCGAGTTCTTCGAGGGGCGTTATGCGGCCACGGGGTCGATCCCGTCCGTTCTCTCCGATTTTCGCCGCGAGTTTTTCGCCGAGCCGCACCCGATCCGTTCGGAGAAGCACCTTTCGTCGATCGACAAAGGCTCGGCTTGCAAGCGGCTGAATATGTTTCTGCGCTGGATGGTGCGCCGCGATGATCGGGGCGTGGATTTCGGGCTCTGGCGCTCGATCCCCATGTCGGCGCTCTATCTGCCGCTCGACCTTCATTCGGGCGACGTGGCACGGACTTTGGGATTGCTTGTCCGGCGGCAGAACGACTGGCGGGCCGTCGAGGAGGTTACCGCCGTGCTTCGCACGTTCGACCCGGAGGATCCCGTGCGTTATGATTTCGCGCTGTTCGGCGCCGGTATGGACGGTTTTCTAAAAGGATAGCCATGTTCCGGTTCAAACAGTTTGCCGTGCGGCAGGATCGCTGCCCGATGAAGGTCGGAACCGACGGCGTGCTGCTCGGCGCATGGGCCGGCGTGCGGCCTTCGGACCGCCGCATCCTCGACGTCGGTACGGGCACGGGCCTGATCGCCCTGATGCTGGCCCAACGGAGTGCTGCTTGGATTACGGCGGTGGATATCGATGTGGAGTGTGCGACGCAGGCGGCTGAAAATTTTGCCGCGTCGCCCTGGGCGGACCGTTTGGATGCAGTAGCCGTCGCGGTGCAGCGATACGATCCGGTTGAAAGATTCGATCTGATCGTGTCGAATCCGCCTTATTACGTCGATTCGCTGCTTTCGCCCGATGAAGGGCGCAACACCGCCCGCCATGCGGCGGGATTGCCGTTCGGGGAGCTTGCGGCGGCTGTCGTTCGTCTGCTTGCGCCCGGCGGACGCTTTGCATTGGTGTTGCCGCCCGTCGAGATGCAGCGATTCCGTTCGGCGGCTCTCGGGCGGCTCTATCCCGTTCGCTGGACGGAGGTTTATTCTACGCCCCGGCGCGGGGTGCGGCGTATCCTTGCGGAGTTCTGCACGACGCCCGTACCGCCGCCGGAACCTTCGCGGCTCGTGATCGAACTCGGCGGCTCGGACTCCTATACGGAGGATTACCGCCGTCTGACGGGGGATTTCTACCTTAAATTTTGATTATACGGGCAATTCGTATAAATTTGCATAAATTAAAATTTTCCGTGAATATGAAGAGAATGTTATGGATGCTTCCGCTGCTTTTCGCCGGGATGACGACTGCGGCCCAGAATCAGGATATGGTCCGATTGGGAACCTATATGGACAACGGCGAGTTCGTGGTCGGAACGGCCGAAACCGTTCTTGCGGCCGATATTACGGTGCGTTGTGAGAAGATCGTCTGCGGTCCCTATGCCCGCTATGCCCAGAAGTTCCTCGGTCTGCGTGCGCCGCTTACCGATAAGACCGTCTATACGGTCGCCGATGCCGCCATTGCGTTGATGCCGGGCGAGCGATACGTGACCGCCGGGGAATTGCCCGCTTCGACCTGTCGGGTGGAGAGTTACGAGGCTCAGGGAGCCGATTTCGCCCGGTTGCAGACCGACCGCCTCGACATGACCGAAACCGATCTGCAAACCGCTGCCCGGAATGCCGCTGCCGCGATTTTTTCGTTGCGTAAACACCGTCTCGACCTGATTAGCGGTGAGGCTGGAGAGAATGTCTTCGGCGCGGGACTTCCTGTGGCGTTGGAGCGTCTCGACCGGCTGGAGCAGGAGTATCTGGAACTTTTCCTCGGCCGGCGTGTGGTGACGACCGAAACCCGCCGTTTCCGCGTGACGCCCGCCGAGGGCAAATTGCAGCAGATCGTCTGCCGTTTCAGCCCCGATGCGGGGTTGTTGCCGGCCAACGACCTGACGGGAGATATCGTGCTGTTGCAGTACGAGCCGCAGGGTATGGCTGGCGATGAAGCCGGTGTGCGTCCCACTTCCTCTACGATTCCGTACCGTATTGCCGCTCTCACGCGCTGTTCGCTCATCGCTGCCGGGCAGGAGCAGGCCGCGCAGGTGCTGCCCGTTTTCCAGTTCGGCCGTACGATAGCCCTTCAGGTTCCCAGAAACCGCTAAACCAATGGATTATACGTCGCGGATGGCTGCCCTGCTGGGGCGTTTTCGCCGGGAGCGGAACGGCGTGGTGGCCGATACGATGCAGTATCGGGGGAAAGCGTATGGACTAAATTACGGTGTGAGCCTGCCGACGATCCGTGCTGTCGCGCGAGCCGAGCGCCCCGATTCCGACTTTGCCCGTTTCCTCTACCGGCAGGATGTGCGGGAGCTGAAATTGGCCGCTTTCTGGATCGCCGATCCCGTGCAGGTGACTTCCGTCGAATTTTCCGACTGGGGCGAAGGTATTGCCAATTCGGAGATGGCCGAAGAGTGTGCCTTCGCGCTGATGTCCCGGTCGCCGCGCGGCGACGAGTGGGGCAGAGCCTGGTGCGATACGGGGAACGAATTGCTCGGGTATGCCGGCTTGTTGGCTCTTTCCCGTATTCCGCATCCCGATTTCAGTTCCTTGGTCCCGGTGCTCCGGAGGTTGGTTGTGACGTATCCCGAATCGAATTTGGTCGCGCAGGGTGTCGTGGCGCTGCTGGCGGCGATCATGACGAATCCCGCCGTGCAACGGCGGGACATCGAAATATTCCTCTCTTCGCTCGGGCCGGGAAAAACGGCCCGTTACATCGAGGAGGAGATGACCTGGCGGCTGGAGTACTAATTCAGGCAGACGTGTTCGACTGTTTCGACCTGTTCCTGGAGCGCCAGCAATTCCTTATAGGTCAGCGGGCCTTCGCAGCGCCGGATTTCATCCCCTTTGCGGAAGTAGATCAGCGTCGGTGTCGTGCGGATCATATAACGGTAGAGCAGGTAGGCATTCTCGTCCGCGTCGGTGTTGATCCGGTAGATGTCCACGCGTCCGGCCATGCGGCGTTCGAATTGGTCGAGCGCAGGCTCCATGGCTTCGCACGGAACGCATTGACTGGTGAAAAAATAGATCATCGTGATCGCGTTGCGACCTATTATCTTATCGAAATCTTTCATATTTAAGCGGTGTTTTTTGTTTTTGTCGATTTTTGAATCCTTTTCTGAATGACAGGTGCCGTATCTGTTTCTCGAAGAACTCTTCCTTTTTGAGGGAAGTACCAAAAATAGTGCCCCGATGAGTTATCATCGGGGCTTCTCGTGCAAGTTTTCAAAAGATACCGGGAATTCTGCCTATCCTTCTGCGAACAGGGCACGCGGCAGTTGGTCGATGCTGTTGATCGTGACGATTTCGATACCTTTGGGTTTTTTGATCGAACGGCCCAGGTAGCCCGACACGACGATCCGTCTGAACCCGAGCCGGGCAGCTTCGCTGATACGCTGTTCCGTACGGGGGGCGGGGCGCACTTCGCCCGACAAGCCGATTTCTCCCGCCAGGCAGATCCCTTCGCCGATCGGACGATCGTAGTAGGAGGAGATCACCGCTGCCGTGACCGCGAGGTCCAGTCCCGGATCGGCGACCTTGAATCCGCCGGCGAAGTTGAGGAATACGTCCTTCGAGAACATCTTCATTCCCACGCGTTTTTCGAGCACGGCGAGCAGCATGTTCATACGTTTGTTGTCGTAACCGGTCGCCGTGCGCTGCGGAGTGCCGTAGGCCGCGTTGCTCACCAGTGCCTGCACTTCGATCAGGTAGGGGCGGATGCCGTCCACCGAAGCTCCTACGGCGATGCCGCTGAGCGGGGTTTCGTAGTGCGAAAGCAGGATTTCCGACGGATTGTCCACCTCGCGCAACCCTGCGTCGAGCATCTCGAAAACGCCGATTTCGAACGTAGCTCCGAAACGGTTCTTGATTCCTCGCAGAATACGGTATATCAGGTTGTTGTCCCCTTCGAACTGAAGTACGACATCGACGATGTGCTCCAGGATTTTCGGGCCGGCGATCGTGCCGTCCTTGGTGATGTGACCGATGATGAAGATCGATGTTCCGGTCGCTTTGGCGTATTTGAGCAGCGATGCCGCACATTCGCGGATCTGCGAAACGCTCCCGGCCGACGATTCGATGATGTCGGTATAGATGGTTTGGATAGAGTCTATGACCACCAGGTCGGGCCGTTGCTCTTCGATCTGGGCCAGAATATTTTCCAACAGAGTTTCGGCATAGATCAGACACCCTTCGTTGCCGATGCCCAGACGCAGGGCCCGCATCTTGATCTGCTCGGCCGACTCTTCGCCCGAAACATAGAGGGTTTTCAGGCCGTTGTCCGCCAGGGCGATTTGCAGGCTGAGGGTCGATTTGCCGATACCCGGCTCGCCGCCGAGCAGCACGAGGGAGCCGGGCACGAGCCCTCCGCCCAACACGCGGTTCACCTCCCGGTTTCCCAGGTCGATGCGGCGGTGTTCGCTTTCGTGGATGTCGGCGATTCGCTGCGGACGGGCTTTGGGCAGGTTGGCGACAGTCGCAGGTCCGCCGCCGCTTTCACGGGCGATCACCTCCTCGGTGAAAGTGTTCCATTCCCCGCAGGAGGGGCAGCGTCCCAACCATTTGGGGGCTTCGAAGCCGCAGTTGCGGCAGAAGAATGCTTTCTTGACCTTTGCCATGTCGTATCGTTTTTCCGGGGAGTGCCGATGCTGCCGCGACGGGCATCCGCATTCCTTGTTATAATCCCATTTCCTCGTCGATCAGAATCACGGTAATCCGCTTGCGGGGAAAGCAGCGCTCCATCCGCAGATGCGTGTTGCAGATGCGCCCTTCCGAGTCGCAGTCGGCGCAAACGCCTGTCGCTGCACAAGGGGTTTTCTGTCCCAGCCGGGCGACGTTCCGGGGTGCCGCGATGTCGCGGATGCGTGCCTCGGCCGCAGCGCGTGTCGCCACGATCTTGTTACGCCCTGCGACCAGCAGCACCTTGCGGGGGCCGAAGGCGATCGCCGCTACCCGGTTGCCGATCCCGTCGAGCCAATAGAGCGCCCCCTCTTCCGTGATGGCATTGATTCCCGAAATGTACAGATCGGCCAGCAAACCCTGTCGCCGGATCTCGATCCGTTCTTCGGGAGGTAAGGTGTAATCCACTCCGTCGAACAGGCGGTAACGCCCCTTCCGGCGAAGTTCATCGACGATGCCCGTCGCCTCCATCGTCATGGAGCCTCCGAAAGAGATCGTTTCCGGGGCGGCGGCCCGAATCTCTTCCCGCAGGATCTGCCGGGCCTCTTCGGTCGTTGCGGCGATCCGGACTTCGAATCCTCTGCGGAGGAGGTTCTTGCGGCACTGTTCGAATGTTTCGTTCATATCGTCAGTAGAAAATCGTAATCTTCGGTTTCGTTCTCTTCAGGGGCCTTTACAAGCCGAGGTCTTCGTCGATCAACACTACGGTAATCCGCTTGCGGGGAAAACAGCGTTCCATCCGCAGGTGCGTGTTGCAGATACGGTCTTCCGAGTAGCAGTCGGCGCAGACACCCGTTACGGCGCAGGGCGTGCGGAATCCCGGATGCCGGGCTATGTTCTGCGGGGCCGCGATGGTGCGGATCCGTTCTTCGGCCGCTTCGCGGGTCGGTGTAATCTTGTTGCGTCCCACGACCAGCAGTACTTTGCGCGGCCCGAAGGCGATCGGGGCGATGCGGTTGCCGATCATGTCGAGCCACAGCAGGGCACCGTCTTCCGTGACGGCGTTTATACCGGTAATGAAGAGATCGGCCAGCAAGCCCTGGCGCCGGATTTCCAGCTTCTGCGGCCGAGGCATCGCAGGGTCGAAACCGTCGAACAGGCGGTAGTGGCCGTCCCGATGCAGGTCATCGACGATACCCGTGGCTTTCATCGTCATCGAATCCCCGAAACAGATCGTTTCCGGGGCGGCGGCCCGAATTTCTTCCCACAGAATTTGCCGGGCCTCTTCGGTCGTTGCGGCGATCCGGGCTTCGAATCCGCGCCGGACGAGATTCCGGCGGCAGCGTTCCAATGTTTCGTTCATGGCGGCGTTATTTGATGAAGAATCGGTAAATGTCGTTTCCGTTGGCATAGACCAGCAGCGCCAGAATAATCATCAGGCCGACGTATTGGGCCACCTCGAGGAACTTTTCGCTCGGCTTGCGGCGCGTGATGATCTCCCACAGGGTGAACAGGGCGTGTCCGCCGTCCAGTCCCGGGATCGGGAGCAGGTTCATCACCGCGAGGATGATGGACAGGAAGGCGGTCTTGAGCCAGAAGTCATGCCAGTCCCAGCTACCGGGGAAGATGCTGCCGATAGCCACGAATCCGCCCAGTTCCTCGTACATTTTGGTTTTGGGCTGCACGATCAGCTTCAGTTGGTCCCAGTAGCTCGAAATCGTCTTTCCGGCCTTGTGGATGCCTGCCGGGATGGACTCCCAGAATGTGTAATATTGTGTTCGAAGCGAATAGGGATTCGTGACCGTCACGCCGATCCGTCCTTCGGCATCGACGGGCAGTGCGAGCGAATCGATGAGCGCACCGTCGCGGCGGACGGTCAGCAGAACCTTGTCGTTCTTGTGCTTTTGCAGGTAGTCGCGGTATCGGGGGTAGTCCGCATCGCGCAGATCGTCGATCGCTACCACTTCGTCGCCGGACTGGAGGCCCGCTTCGACTGCCGAGGTGTAGGATACGCTGTCCACGATGAAGGGGAGCCGCAGGGTGAAGAGGTCTTCGTAAGCCTTTTCCTGCCGCATACGGAGCAGGGATTCGAAGGGAATGTCGAGCGTTACCGGCTCTCCGCCCCGTTCGACTACCACGCGGCGGCCGCCGTCGGTAATCAGCAGGTCGTTTTGTACCCGCATGACGTTGTCGATCTCCTCGCCGTCGATCGACACGAAACGGTCGCCGTCCCGGAAGCCCATTTCGTGAGCCGTCGGGTTGAAATTATAGCCCCATTTCGCGTCCTGGTTCGAAAAGTAGGAGTCGCCCCAGGTGTAGCAAACGGCGCAGTAGATGACGATGGCCAGCAGGACGTTCATCATGACGCCGGCCACCATTACCAGGAGCCGCTGCCAGGCGGGTTTGGCCCGGAATTCGTCGGGTTTGACCGGCTGTTTCATCTGTTCCTTGTCCATCGATTCGTCGATCATGCCGGCGATCTTGACGTAGCCGCCCAGCGGCAGCCAGCCCAGACCGTACTCCGTGTCGCCCCGCTTGAACTTGAAGAGCGAAAACCACGGGTCGAAGAAGATGTAGAATTTTTCGACGCGGATCTTGAAAGCCCGGGCCATCAGGAAGTGCCCGAGTTCGTGAATGCCCACGAGGATCGTGAAGCAGAGAAAAAGTTGAGCGATTTTGATAAGAATATCCATTGCTTAAGCGTTCGTTTTTCAGTTTGTTTTCTATGTCAGGTACGGCGGTAACCCCGTTCTGTCTTTACCTGTCGAAAACATTTATTGTAAGAATGTTCTTTGCCGATAATCAGAGCCGCAGGTATTCGGCGGCCAGACACCGGGCTTCGGCGTTCGTTTCGCCCAGGTCCCCGAGGGACGGCACGGCTGCGAACGAGGATTTGCCCAGTGCGTATTCGATGCTGCGCACGATCTCCAGATAACCGCACCGGCGGGCGAGGAAGGCCGCCACGGCCACTTCGTTGGCGCCGTTCATCGTACAGCCGGCCGTGCCGCCGCGCCGCAGACAGTCGTAGGCGAGGTCGAGGGCCGGGTATTTGATCCGATCGACCTCGGCGAAGGTGAGGGTGGGGTGCTCTGCGAAGCTGAAAGGCGCCACCGGACGGTCGAGGCGCTGCGGAAAACTGAGCGCATAGGCGATCGGTGTCCGCATGTCGGGCGATCCCAGCTGGGCCTTGATCGCTCCGTCGCCGAATTCGACCATCGAATGAACGATCGACTGGGGGTGTATCAGCACCGATATCCGTTCGGCCGGTACGCCGAACAGCCAGTGCGCCTCGATCACCTCGAATCCTTTATTGACCAGCGTGGCGCTGTCGATCGTGATCTTGTCGCCCATCCGCCATTGGGGATGCTTCAGTGCCTGTTCCACCGTTACGTGAGCCAGCTCCTCGCGGCTGCGGTCGCGGAAAGCTCCGCCGCTGCAAGTGACGATCAGCCGTCGCACGGGCGACTTTTCTCCCGCCAGGCACTGGAAGATCGCCGAGTGTTCCGAGTCGATCGGGACGATCGGGGCTTTGTGCCGGGCTGCCAGCGGCATCACGTA